>LNFM01001571.1_pt1 | contig 144394 bp, 139 predicted proteins | sample 596031 | NCBI WGS metagenome assembly LNFM01 (sample SAMN04254537, study PRJNA301005) | activated carbon metagenome | isolation source: dual media filters at the Ann Arbor, Michigan drinking water treatment plant | place: USA: Ann Arbor
TCACGGCCACGTGGCTCATCGCGCCCAGGTTGTAGATCTCGTCGGGCTGCACCTGCTGCACGATGCGGATCAGGTTGGTGCTGTCGGTCAGGTCACCGTAGTGCAGCTTGAAGCGCTGGTTGTCGACGTGCGGGTCTTGATAGAGGTGGTCGACGCGGTCGGTGTTGAAGGAGGATGCGCGGCGTTTGATGCCGTGCACGGTGTAGCCCTTGGAGAGCAGCAATTCGGCGAGATAGGCGCCGTCCTGGCCGGTGACGCCGGTGATGAGTGCGGTCTTGGTCATGTGCGAGGATCTATTAAGGGGTCACGTGTGAATGCCTGCGCCATCTCTGTGGCGGCTGACCATGGCTTGTGAAACTTCTAGTTCGCCCGTGCCCGCTTGCTCACCGCGGACGGTTGGCAAGAAACAGCAGGAAGCGTGGACAAATGCTGGATTGGTGCAGTGAAGCGTGCGACTCTCATGAGTGATCAAGACCAGTCACGTGCTGACGGCGGCCAGACGAAAGCTCGGTGAAGTCCAATGCCTTGGCAATAGCCAAGCAGTGCGCGGCAAAAACGCGTCGTCTTCGCTGCTTCGTGCTGAAGGCGAGAGTCTCATTCAATCGCTTGCAAGTTCACGCCGCGTTGCCTTGAGAAGAATCAACATTCTGCGGGCCAGATCGGTACGGTTGTACTTTCGCGCTGCAACTGGGCCTGCAGCTCTGTAGCGTGCCTGGAGATCAGGGTCAGCCTGGAGCCGCATCAGCCCTGCAACCAATTGTGCGGCGTCGCCAGACTCGAAGACCTCGCCCACGCCCTCTCTTCGAACGATCTCGGCCGATTCGCCTGGAACGCCGTGGAGCACTGGGATACCCATGCCCATGCATTCAAACAGCTTGGACGGGATGACCGAGTCAAACAATTCAGTCTTGCGCAGATGGATTATGGAAACATCCAGCAAAGACCAGTAGCGGACGACCTCGGACTTGGGCACCGAATCAAGGAAGTGGACGTTATTCAAACCCATCTGTCGGCTGCGCTCGACGAGAGCCGCCTTCTCGGCACCATGGCCGAGAAAGAGCAGCCGGATTCCAGCGGCGTGGGGGTGCCCCTTCAGGGCAGCCGCAGCCTCGAGCAAGGTCTCGAGGCCGTGCGCCATCCCGTGCGTGCCGATGTAGCCGGCGACGAAGCAGCCCTCCAAGCCAAGCTCGCTCGTCAGCGCGGAGTCCTTGGCCATGGGACGGAAGCTGTCGAGGTCAACGCCGTTGGTGATGATCTCAATCTTCGAGCTGTCGATTCCGCGGCGTATCAGCGACTCTTTGAACGAATGCGTGACGGGGACGATGAGATCGGCCTTGCGGTATAGGAAGTGTTCTATGCGCTCGAGAAGACGTATTGCCGCTGAGTCGCTCATCGCGCCGACCGCCTTGATCGACTCGGGCCACAGATCGCGCAGTTCGAACACCCACGGACGGCGCTTCAGCATGCCGGTGGCCCAAGCCGCGCAGGCGGTGAAGAACTGCGGGGAGGTGCCAACAACGACATCGACTTTGCGCACGAACATTGAGGCGATTACCGCGCTCAACATAAAGCTCAGATAGTCGAGCACGCGCTTGATGAAACCTTCGTTCGCGGTGATGTAAGACCACACACGAATAACCCGGATTCCGTCCACAGACCCACTTTGCCAGAGCGCATTACGATAGCCCTCGAAGACGGACCCCATGGGAAAGTTCGGCGCACAGGTGATCACTGTGACCTGCGCACCCTGACGTACCCATTCCCGGCAGTGCTCAAAGGTCCGACTTGCCGGCGCATTGACTTCTGGCGGAAAGTTGTCAGTCAAGAACAGGATGTGCAATTCAGGTCCATTCGAATCTAACACAGGCTTGGGCGTCCGAAGCGCTGACGACGGCGCAGACGGTGTGGTTCACCTTACCGAATTCCGGCGCATAGCAGGAAGGCTCCATGCGCAGCGTGCCTTGAAGGACTCGCATGCGTACATCCTGAGTGCCCGGAAGAGTCAGGCGCAAGATCTGAGAGTTGATGCTTTCCACCCGCACCGAGGGGTGAAAGTGGTATCGAGCGTCCGCCGTGGTGAAATGTCCGTCGATGCGGTCATGAACCGTCAGGTGCGTGGTGCCGGCAATCCATTCTCGTCGGTGCACCGGACGGCCACTCAGCCGGCGATAACCATCGTGCGAACAGCTGACGACTGCTGCATCAGTCGCGGTGGAAGTCCGTAAATCGAAAGGCCTGGCGCGGCGAGCGACACGAAAGCCTCCCCATACCTCTGAAGAGTCCTGGCCGTCAATCAGCACCGTGCTGTGCGCAGCGGTGCCGCGTTCACGAAGACGATCCGGGCCAAGACCATAGCGGGAAGTTCCTCCATTCACGACGACGCGCCTCCCGAAAACGGAAAGCTCGAAAGACAGCGTGTCAGCATGGGCATGTCCTGGCAGGTAGTCGGGCCCAATCAAGGCAACGTCGAGCAGCGCAACCGCGTTGCAGGTGGTGATACGCACGTAGCCGCTCTCGGGAAGCGTTGTCACGGTGGGTGCCGTGTGCGGCACCGCCGCCATCGCATGAGCGCTGACGCCTAGGCGCCTGGCGTAATCAATCAATGCCGCAGGCGCCGGTGTCACGCCTATGGCGGCGTCATTGAACAACGCAATCTCCCCGTCCGGATGGCAGAGGGTCTGCAGCCAGCTCGCCATCCGGGAGGCAATCTGCCGCCAGACGGCAAGTTGAGGAGCCCGAATCCTCCCTTGAAAGACTTGTGCAGCATTCAGCAGATCAATCAAGTCTTCCAGAAAGATGGCGTGGTACATCGGGCTGCGCTCGAAGTTGCCTCCGTCTGGTAGCACCTGTTCCTGAAGTTCGGTCTCGACAATCTTCAGCCCAGTCTTCAGCCAACTATCGGCCTCTGAGTTCTCAAACAGCAAGCCCGCGAACACCAGTGCTTTCGCGTTCGCGAACAGGTGATTCCCAAGCAGATGCCACTCCAGACTTTGATCCAGCCAGCGCACCTGAGTTGCCAGACTGTGGCGCTGGATGTCCGTCAGTGGGCGGCCATCAAAATGACGTTTGCACCAGTTCACTATCCGTAACGAGCTGGGATAAGGCTCCCAGCCCGTGCCGTGTTGATGATGTTCGATCCAGTCGTCCATCAGCGCCGAATGCCACGCGTCGCGTTGCGGCGCGCTCTCGGCGTTCAGGTCGTCAAAGTAGTGGAGGTTGTACAGCCAGAGCCTGGTCCGCGATTCTTCTTCCCAGTTCAGTTGCCTCAACTCACCATCCTCGTTGAGGAAACGGAAGCTGCGTGGTCCCGTCATGCTGGGCGTACGCCGAGCAGACGACTGCCATTGGCCAGCGCCCAGGCGCAATGGTGGAGCCGGCGCGATGTCCACTCTGGGCCGACGCAACCGGAACCAGAGTCGGCCGTAAAACTGAACCGGTCTGAGATGCTTCAGCGTGTGCCAGTATCGACAGACGACTGCCAGATAGCTCAAGGTGTTCTGCCAGCGATCTCTATGCTGATGCGGCTGACCTCAAGCACCTGCGCAAGCGGTATTGGGGGTTCGCCTCCTTCAGAGAGCGCCTCCATAAACTGCCGTGCGCATGCCTTCTGCCCCTTGTCCTGGCGCCACAGGTTCATCTTCTTGAAGCCTGACCAGCCAAAGCCAGTCAGCTTGCGGAAGTTGTCCAGCTGCAGGACGCGGCCGGAAGTGAACACCTCCAGTCGTTCTTTGGGAAAGGCTTTGCTGCCGTTGGCAAAGTAGTGCACCGTGCCTATCGAGCCATCGTCGAAGCGCAACTGCAGCGTGACGGTGTCTGCGGTGGGGCTGTCCATGTCCATGCGTTCCCATTGCGCAATAGGAGAGTCCGCAAGGAATCGCAGCAGATCGATGAAGTGGCAGGCCTCGCCGATGAGGCGACCGCCGCCCACCGCAGTGTCTTGTGTCCAATGCTGTGCCGGTATGGCGCCGGCGTTGACGGTCATGACAAACGACTTCGGTCCGGATGTGCCGGCCAGCAGCTGCTTGATGCGCTGAACCTGCGGTGCGAAGCGGCGGTTAAAACCGACCATCAGAATCGGCATGGACCCACCGCCCACACGCCGCGATACCAGCGCGGCTTCAATACGCGACAGTTCATCCAGTGTCAGGCACAAGGGCTTTTCTACGAAGACGTGCTTGCCGGCGCAGATGGCTTGCAATACAAACTGCGCGTGGCTGTCGTGGCGGGTGGTGATGATGATTGCCCCGGTTTCGGGGTCAGCGAACAATCTGTCCGTGTCAGTGGTGGTTTCCTCGAAGCCGAATTTTCGAGCGGCATGCAACCCACTGACGCCTGCGCTCGAGGCAACGCTCCGAAGGCGCGCGCCCGCCTGCTTGAACGCGGGTAGAAGCACTGCCGTTGCGTAGCTGCCCGAGCCGATCAAGCTCACACCGCAGGCCCCGGCTGACGCGGTCGATGCCTGCTTTGCGGGAACTGCCACCGTGCGAGCAGCCTGTGCAATGGGCAGGCCGGGGTAAAGCAGCAGGATTCCAAGTGACTTGCCGGCGCCGCCGACCAGGGCATAGGCCTGCTCGGCATCTTGGATGGCGAAGCGGTGTGAGATCAGCGGCTTCACGTCCAGTCGTCCGTCGGCCATCATGTCCAGAACAGCTTCGAAGTTGCGTTGTTCGGTCCAGCGAACAAAACCGACTGGGTAGTCGTTGCCCTTCTCTTCATAGTTGGCGTCGTAGCGGCCCGGGCCGTAAGAGCACGATACCTGGAAGGTGAGTTCCTTCTCGAAGAAGTCGGCCCGTGACAACTCCAGTCCGGTAACGCCAACGAGCACGATGCGGCCTCGCTTGCGACACATGAGGGCGGCCTGGTGCATCGGTTCGCTGCTCTTGGTGGCAGCCGTCACGATTACTGCGTCAGCGCCTCGACTGCGCGAGAAGCGCAGGGTCGCTTCAACGGGGTCTTGACCGGCCGAAAGATCGACAACCTCGGCGCCGAAGGTGCGCGCCATGGCGAGTCTTTCGGCATCAAAGTCCAGTCCAATTACTCGGCAGCCATGAGCGTGCAGCAATTGCACTGTCATCAGTCCGATCAGCCCCAGGCCGGTAACAACGACGGTTTCACCCAGCGTCGGCTGGACCAGTCGGATGCCCTGGAGCGCTATTGCACCTAGAACAGTGAACGAAGCCTCCTCGTCGGGAACGCCATCGGGCACCTTGGCGCACAGGTTCAGCGGGACGCTGACCACCTCGGCATGTTTTCCATTGCTGATAACACGATCGCCGATCTCGAAACCGCTCACCCCGCCACCGAGCTGCGCAACGCGACCGACGTTGCAATAGCCCAAAGGTAAAGGCTGGTCGAGTTTGTTGAAGACGGCCTCTAGCGTAGGCATCAGACCATCTGTCTTGATCTTGTCGAGCACCATGCGGACCTTGTCCGGCTGCTGACGTGCCTTCTCCAGCCAGCCCGCCTTGCCAAACTCGACCATCATGCGCTCGGTGCCCGCCGACACCAGCGTTTGCGAGGTCTGGATCAACAATTGGCCGCGCTTGACAGCAGGCACCGGCAGCTCGGCCACCTCGGTCGCGCCTGTCTTGAGACTTTGCAGAATCTGCTTCATTTCGTTGAATGCATGGCCGAAATCAGAGCATCCTTTTCAGAACGATTGGGGTAGTTAATCAGCACGGCGCGGTACTTACCCTTGAACACGAACAGGCTGCCTGCTGCGGCTCCAATGATGCCGTATCGATGAACGAGCGTTCGAAGATCGTCGAGCGAGCCGGCGCCTCCTAGTACTGTCAGTGGCAGCGACGTGGCCAGGCGAACCTCGTCGATGAGTTCAAGGTCATACCCTTTCATCTCGCCGTCGCGATCCACGGAGTTCAGCACGATCTCACCGGCACCGAGATCCTGCATGCGGGTTGCGAAGACCCCCGGCTCCTGTGCGGTGCGATGCGTTGCATTGAGGGTCACAACCTCCGGCTTTCTGAAGAGCCCGAACTTCTTGACGTCGATCGTCACCACCACGCTTTGGCTGCCAACGCGCGCGGCGGCGCGACGGACCAGGTCCGGATTGTCGACGGCCGCCGAGGAGACCGAGACTTTTTCCACCCCAAGACCGATGATGCGATCGAATTGTTCGACCGTCTTTACACCGCCCCCGTAACACAGCGGCATACGGCATTCGATAGCCAGATTCGCGATCAGCTTGTAGTCTGGTTCACGTTTGTGGCGACTGGCATCGACATCGATGACCATCAGTTCATCCACTTCCTTCTCGTTGAATATGCGAACCGCATTGAGCGGGTCGCCAACGTACTTCGGTTGACCGAAGCCGACGGTCTTGAACAATCCACCCTTGTGAATCAGCAAGCAGGGAATGATTCGTGGTCGAAGCATGTCAGAGCTCTGCGAAGTTCTTGAGCAACTGAATTCCCCAGCCATGGCTCTTTTCAGGATGAAACTGGGCTCCGTAGACGTTGCCACGCTGTACCGCGCTGGCGAAGTTGTCGCCATACGCTGTCACCGCCAACACGTCGGTTGTATCCCGGGGCGCAAAGTAGTAGGAATGCAGAAAGTAGTAGCGCGCGTCATCTCCCAGTTCTTTGAAGAGACCGTCGGTGCTCACAGGTGACACGTCGTTCCAGCCCATGTGTGGGAGGTGCGTGCGCCCTTGGATACGGGACTCATCGAAGCGGCGAACCTCCGCGTCAAACCAGGCCAGGCCGGCCTCACGTCCTTCCTCGCTGCGCGTAGCCATCATCTGCATGCCCACACAGATGCCCAGCACCGGCTTCTTCTCGACTTGCACCAGACGGTCCAAGGTTTCACGCATGCCTGACGCGTTGAGCCGGTCCATCGCCCAGTCAAATGCACCGACCCCCGGCAGAATGATCCTCGTCGCCTGGGCCAGGTCGGCGGCCGTCCTCGCGAGAGTGACCGGCACCTCGAGACGTTTATAGATATTGGTAAAAGCCTTGATGTTGCCCAACCCGTAGTCAACAATGGCAATCACCGCTTGCCCCCCAGTTCCAGGCCCAACGCTTTCATGACTTTTGCGCCTAACAAGTAGAAGGCTTCCTGTGACCGATAGTCGCGGTAGGTCTTGTTTGGGGCATCCATGTAGCCCTGCAACTCCTCGGTGGTGATGCCGAGCTTGTTTGCCACGTACTCAAACTCCTGGCGCACGGTGGCTTCGTCCAAGGCTGGCGTCTTGAGTTTGACCAGCGCCTCTTCACGTGACATCTGGCCGGTTACGATCAGGCTGGAAAACTGCACCTTTCTGGTGTCGAAGCCAAACTTCTTTGGCAGCCAATAGCCTTCATAGAAGCGTGTGAAGCGGGATTCGAAGTGCTTTTGCGGGTAGGGCTGCCAGCCGAATTTATCGGTCAGGAGCTTGACCGCCGCAGCCTTATCGTATTCGACAGAGTTGAGTGGCCGTACGACCCTTATTCCCTTTATGTAAGGCAGCCAGACCTTGTGGCGAAGGATCGAGGTCGTCGGATAATTGTCGAGCGGTCGAGTGCCGAACTTGCTGTGGATGTCGCGGAGTTGAATGGCGTCAGACTGGTAATACATCCATTCGATAGGATTTCGAATGCATTCTGTGGAAAGGTTTGCGCCTGTCAGGATGTACTTGATATTGTGCTTCTCGGCAAACTTGTACATCGTCGCGAAGAAGGCATGATCCTGTGGCGTGTCAATGTGTGGCACGCCCGACTTGAAGAAGGCGAGTTGCAGGTCCCGCATCTCTTCCCAGTCGATCACTTCGGTGTAAAGGTCCAGCCCCAGCTTGTCGACCAGCTTCTCAATATTATTGACCGCTTCTTGGGAGTTCCATCCGGCGTCCACATGAAAGACCAGCGGACGCAACCCGAACTCGGTAGCCACGTAGGTCAGGTAGGAACTGTCAATGCCACCACTCATCCCAATGATGCAATCAAAGTCCTTGCCTTTCCCCGAGGCCCTGATCTGGTCTACGAGTTCGCGCAACTCCCGTTCACCGCGATCCCCGGTGTGCCAATTGGGTTTCACCTTCTCGCGGAAGGTGTTGCAATGATCACAAACGCCAAGCGCATCGAAGGTGATGGCTGAATCGGTCGTGTCCATGACGCATTGGGTGCAGATCTGGGGCTGTCTCATGGTCGTTCCTGGGAAGGTGCTAATCCGTCGATTGGTAGTGGATCTCAACGGCTGACGCGCTTGAAGACCTTCACATGTTTTCTGTACTCACGATGAGCATCTCGTGCCATGGACCAGCGTCGACGACTCGGTACATCTTGCAGTGAGCCGTGCCAGTGGTGCTTGACCTGGATGGCCGGTGAGTAATAGACCTTTTCCCCGGCCTTCTCCAGCTGCAGACTGAGGAACAGTTCTTCCGCCATCATGAATGTTGGCGCCCAGAAGGACCTGTGTTTGTCGAAGAATCGGGGGGTTAGCAGATAACAGGAGCCGTGGCCTTGGTAGATCGGGCGAGCGGTCTGCCATTCATCCTCATCGCCTCGACGCGTGGCCTTCGGGAAGGCCTTCGCCAAGCGATAGATGAACTGGCCAAGAAAATAATTGCTGTAATAGAGATCGTAAAAAATCTCTCGAACCACGCTGATGCTGGATATCACATGTGGATTCTGATGTTCGCCATCGAGTGTGACGATGTCCGGCGAAATCACGGAGTGTTTCTCAAAAAGAGCTTGGTTCTCCTGCACCTTGTCGCAGAAGTCGGCTGGAAACTCCAGGTCATTGTTGCCAGCCACCACCCATTCGATGCGGGGGTTGAACTCGCGCGCAGCTCTGATGCCCAAATTCAATCCGGCGAAGTAGCCAACATTGTCTGGACTGGCAATGACGTGAATCATCGAATGGTCTGCGCTCAAACCGCGCAGAATATCGACCTCGCTTGAGCGTGAGGCGTTGTCGACCACAAATATCTGAATGTTATGGCCAGGATTCTTCAGCAGGCTGGTGGCGGCAGCGACCGTGAATGCTGAATTGTTGTAATTCGTACAAACGTAGGCAATGTCCATCTGAGGCTCTCGGTGCGCGGCGAAGCCGTCTTGTGGCGTTGCGTGTTGCTGCGGTTATCGCATCTAGTTCTTGATCAGAGAGCGGATTTTCGACTCCAGCCTTTTCGGAAGAAGTTTCCGCAGCAACAGTCTCGGCACGACATAGAAAGCGTGGTGGGCCATGCTCTTCGCTCCGAAGTTCCTGATGACAACATTTCCGGCTCTGATGTATTCCAGCACATGAACCTTGGAGATTCCAGATGAAACGCCGTTAGTGTCGACGTCGCAGATGACCTCATCAACCATACGGAACTCATGGCTGTCAGCGTGAAGCGTTGTCATGAAGTTCAGATCGCCCCGGATCCTGAAAGTCTCGTCGTACTTGTAATGCTTCATCATCCTGTTATTGATGAATGACGCCTGATGGTGGGGAACTGAAATATCAAAGCCGGAGAATTTCGGGGTGGTGTGTTTGATCCGGAAGTTGCTGGCATCGTAGATGTAGCGTACGGCGCCAGCAACCACTGCATATTTATCATCCAGTGAAGGGATGATTCGCTCGATGGTCTTGCTGGAATTGAAGCAGTCGCCTGCGTTCATGAAGTTGATCCATGTTCCGGTAGAGAGATCAATGCCTTTGTTCATGGCATTGTAGATCCCGGTATCCTTTTCGGATATCCAGCGGTCGATGTGCGTTCCGTACTTCTGAATGACCTGTATCGTGCCGTCCGTCGAGCCTCCATCAACCACGACGTACTCTATGTTTTCGTAGCTTTGGGTGATGACGCTGAGAATGGTCTTCTCGATGGAATCGACGCAATTGAAAACTACCGTGACCACAGTGATCAGTGGTCTCATTCCTTGATTCCGTTCATCGGTGCAATCACCGCTGAGGCCTGAACAAGTGCTCTCTGTTGGGTATGTTGGTTCTGTCGTCATGCCCGATTCATCGCTTTCATTGGCCACGCGGATGGACTCTGTGCAGCTGGGCTGTCGGCAGAGTGGAGTCCACAAGGCAGGAACTATCCATGAGCTGATCAGACGGGGCTGGAATGATTTCGCTGAGAATTCAGAGAACAGCTTCGCGGAGCGTGGTGCCTCGCTCCTATGGCCGTGGTGCCTCGGCGGAATGCAACGTCCAGCAGCAGGACTGCAATCAATGCATATGAAAAGCCGGTCACATAGGGCCGTTGCAGGAATAGAAGACCCATTCCCAAAAGGGCGATGTTCCTTGTACCGAAAAGCGGCGAGCTTAGAAACAAGATGACCGTGAGATAGTACGGCCACTCTGACGCAAGGCCACCGAAAACAAGTGGACTTAGGGGATTCTCTCCAAGCGGACCAAACCTGTCCTGGCAGACTGTCTGATTAAAGACGCACGAGCTGTCGAGGCCAAAAAGGATACTGCTCGGGTTCATCATCATTTGATCCCACGCATTGAACAACTGAAAGGATCTGTTGTCGCCGGCGAAGAAGTTGGTGTCCTCGGTGAGTGCAAGCCGTGACAGCAGAAGGATATTGGAATCGAGCGCGATGTATGTGATCAGCGTAGACAGCAAGAGGGAGAATGCCCCCAGCAGGAGAAGTATTTGCTTTTTGCTGGGCTGTTCGGCGAGGAAGTGACACAGAACGTAGATGAAATGAGCAAGGCTGAAAGTGACGAAGCCGAGGCCCAGCAGCGTCCAAGTGGTCCTTCTTTCGCGGCCGAGCAGATGGCGCAGTGCTGCAATAAAGCAGATATACATACTGAACGCGCCTGGTTCGTCGTAGATGGCGGAGGCGCGGATGATGTTGTCGTAGTAGGAGTTGGTGAATCCAGTATAGAAAAAATAATAGTCCTGACCATCAGGATTGGTAATGACCCATATCGGTGGAGCGCCGATGCGGGCCAGAAGAAAAGAGATGACCGCACCGACCAGCAGCACAAGCATCAGCGATGTTGCCATGGTGCAGAATCGCTCTATGCCGTTTCTTCCTGATATTTCGACGATAATCAATGCACAAATCAGGAATATGCAGTAAAAAACGTACCTTAAGTCGTTCCAATGCAAAACATTGCCAATCGAGAGCAAAGCAAGAATTGCGGCAATGGTTAAAGTCGAAACACGAACCGGCTTGCGTGTGAGGAAGCCGAAGATGATGGCGGCCCCGAGCACCAGCACGGTACTGTAGAGCCCCTTGATACCCAGGTAATGGAGCACGGAGGCAGGCGCAACCAGCGCCCAATAGACCATCAGTGCCGGCACCACATTGTTGTTCCGAGATGCGAAAATTCCGAAATTCATGGCCCGAGCTTCTACTACTTCGCCGCGCTCATGAGCGGCTGGGTTGGGGCAACTTCAGCGACGATTTCCAGGTATCGAGCGCCATACTCTGCGAAGCGTCGCTGGTTGTCGATGCGCATGTCGTCCGGGGTGCTGGGCCGCTTGTGGCACGTCGACAGGGTCGCGATCATCAAGTCCGCCAACTCCTCGGGATTGTTGGGATCGAAGAAGCTCGCCTGAGGCAACTGTTCGCGATGAACCGGCAGATCAGACAGCAGTACAAGCTTGCTGACACTCTTGCACTCTTCAACAGTTGAACTCCATCCTTCGAATTTGGAGGGATTCACAACAGCGCAACTGAAGCGAATCAGGCTGAACACGTCCTCGTAGGGAATGATGCCCAGTACACGCAAGCACTCCCCGCATCCGATCTCGGCGGCGCGCTGCTGGAACTGCGAGAAGTGGTCGGGGCTGCGTGGATCCACCATTGCGCCGCTGCAGACGATCTGAACGTTGCTTCCCTTCTCGCGGGCGATCCTGATCGCCTCAAGAAGAATCATGTGATTCTTGTGCTGCCAGAACTGATTCGGGACATAGAAATAATTCGACTGGAGCTGGTAGCGAGCCATTAACGCTGCTTCATCCGCGGCATCGAGGGCCCAATACTTGACTGGCACCGAAGACACAAACTGCAGAACGCGTGCCTTGTGTGCGATATGAGGCAGACAGCTACGAAGATCCCTTTGTGCATCTTCGCTACTGAGAATTATTCTGTCAGCGTGCTCAGCCAAGCTTCGGTACCGTGCTGTGCGACTTTGGAGTTCCGTCGCACCAAACATCTGAGGCAAGTGGATGTGCTGGAAATCTGGAAGCCAGTTGATGGTTCGCGCACCGGAGCCTCGCAGAAAGTCCGAATGCGAGATGACATCAAGCCGGTGACGACGGACCAGGGGTCGTATAAAGAGTTCGGAAGCAAAGAGCTTTCGAAAGGCGCGCCAAGCCATCCAGAGAGGATGTCCGGCTTGAAGCAGTTTGGTTCGAACTACGACGATGTTTGGCCGGCCAACGAGCATCATGTCCAGAACGCCCTGGTCGACGTTTGCGGGTACTATTAGATAAACTTCAATCGAAGCGTTGCTGGTTGCGGTAATCGCAATAAACAGGTTCTTGAAATAATTGATCCCTCCCAGCCAGCCTTTGTCTGGAATGAGAAAAAAGCCTACTCTTGTGATCATTGGCTTGTTTCTGTCTGTTGTGCGGCGTCACCTGTCAAACGGCATGGCAATGCGACTAAGGTACAGGGCCACCAGGATGACGTCACTGCTGCTTAAACCAAGCCACGTATCGTTCTAGGCCATCCTTCAACTGGACCGTGGGCGACCACTTCAGCAGGCGCGTGGCGTGACCACAGTTAGAGGTCAGTCTGCGAGGATTCCCGTTGTGTATCTCACCGCTGAAGACGATGTTCTCGGCGCTGCCGTATGCGGCGCCCAGGCAGTTCAGCACTTCACGGGTGCTGGCATGCCCAGCGCCCCCGTTATAGACCTCAAAAGGCGACTGTTCGGACAAACCGGCCAGAGCCAGCAATCTCGCTGCATCGTCCACGTGGATCCAGTCCCTCAACTCATTGCCTGTACCAAAGAACTGACGTTGGCCGTTCTGAAACTTGTTCAATGCATCCCAGAGCAACTGTTTGCGCATGCCCTCTCCATAGACCGAGAACAGGCGCACGATGCTGATGGACAGGTCGAAGAACCTGCTATAGGAGTCACACAGCGTTTCCGCCAGAAGCTTGTGAACGCCATACGGTGAAATAGGAGACCGAACAGAAGTCTCCATGGCGTCGGCATCGCCTTGATCGCCGTAGACCGCAGCGCTGGACACCAGCACCAACCGGGGCCGCCGATCCTGCCGAGTGCGTACCCACTCTAGAACAGCAGCTGTCGTCACCGTGGCGCGGTGGAAGTCCTGCCAGGGATCGGTGTACGAATACGAAACGGCACCGCTACCGGCGCAGTGCACCACGCATTCAATGGGGCCCGGAAGCTGCAGACCTATCAATTCTTCGAGCGTGATGTCGGCGTCGATCCAATGCTGGACGCCGAATTCAAGCGCTTCGTCAGCCGTCCAGTGACCGTGCCCGACGCCGACAACGCTGCAACCCTGAGCCGCAAGGGCTCGCGCTGTATGTCGGCCTATGAATCCGGCCGCCCCAAGCACCAGCGCGAAGCGCTGTGTCATAGAGCTGCCTTCAATGTGGTTGTGGCCCCGGTGGCCACGTCAATCAAGGGCATGTGCGCGATGCATGCCTGCCGCTCGCCAAAGCTGAGGTGCAAGACTTCGCCTTCGGCCGTATGGGCTTCGCGAAAGGCAGCCCTGACATATGCTTCTTCTGGCGTTAGCTTCTTGAGCGTCCCTAGCAAATCATTGCGCACGAAGAAAGCATTGTTGCCTGCGCTGTTTCCTGCAACCAGACTGTAGCCCTTCGATTCGGCCAGGTGATTGAGTGCACAGATTGACGCGCCGTAGTACATGTTTGTTGGATCGGCCTGCGTTCTGACGAAATCCGCCTTGTACGGCGTTGAGAGCTTGGCCGTGGGCCCGAACAGGCTGTTGTATTCGGCCACCACGATGCAAGGACTGACGCAGGTAATGGCTTGCCAGACCCAGTAATCGTTACCGTCTATGTCCACCGAAAGAAGCCCCAGCTCGCCCTCCAGACCGTTGCGGGAAATGAGGATATTGATGTTGTCGCGGGTGATAAAGGCGGCTTCTGCGCGCAGGTCATAACGCCAGTACTCGGTGCTGCGCTTGATTGCGGCAATGTGGTCCGTTGAGCCATCGATGACGAGGCCGCGCCAGTAGCGGTGCTTCAGAAGAAAGAGAGTGTTTGCCTCGGTGTAGTTCTCGACGCCGAACTCGACGAAACTGCGGGAACTGATGGGTACCCGCGTGACAAGGTGATCGATGATGCCGTCTTCACCCCACTGTGAATAAACCTTGAACTCATGATCTCGCGGATTGCCTGTCGGGCGATTAGCGCTCAGCGCCGACTCGATGCGGCCGAGCGATTCTTGAATGGCGTCCAGGCGTGCGGGGTCAACAAGTTTTCCGCCGATCTTCTTGGCGATCCTTCGTGTGAAGTTCATCGGCGGGGCTCCGTGATTCGGTCTGGGTGCATAGTAAAAGCCGGTGCTCTGCTAGCGGCCGGCAACAAGTAACTTCCTGGCGGCAAGTGGCAGAGCCCAAGCGGCGGTCAGGACAAAAGAAAGAAAAACCGCCAACAGGATACCCTCTATGTTCAACGTATCGACCAGCATCCACTGCATGCCAGCGCTGATGCAGGCCTGAACGGCGGCGCAGATGATGAGCGGTGTCAGCCTTCCTGTGCTCTGCAGGAAAATGGCGAACGGGTCGGTCAGGCAGCGAATCAAGGCCACTGCACCAAAACCGAGTACTACCGTGGCGCGCAGGTCGAGATCGGTGCCCGGGGCCAGGAATGTGCCGATCTGGTCTTTGACGAGCATCACGGAGATCGTTGCCGCCACGGTCACGCCGCTGCTCATCAGGATGAGGCGCTTCAGTTGTTTGCGAATCTCTGACGTATCACCTGCTGCGTGCAGTGCTGTGAGGGTGGGCCAAGCGGCGAACAGAACAGCCTGGTTAATGAACGCGACGAAAGAGAAGATCTTTCCCACTGTAAAGTACTGGATGATCTCGACCGCGTTCACCTTCTGCGACATTACGAGGTAATCAATCTGCAGAACAGCCGCACCCAGTGCGTTAAAAATCAAGAATCCCCGTGCAGCCCGTGCGAGATCGCGGAACGTTCCTGCTTGAAGAACAGGGCGTTCCCGGGCGGCGCTCGCGATCTGGCGGAGCGCAAGAATGAAGCAGGTGAGCGCGTTCGGTCCGTACAAGGCGACCACCGCGTAGGTGACCTTGTCTTCCGCCGCCGAAATGCCTAGTGCGAGGAACCCAAGACCAATGACTGGCGTGAACGCAGCGACGGCATTCGCTACGTAGCCTCGATGCATGGCGTAAAGCACTTTCGTGGAGACTGCAAACGACGCACCAGCGGTCAGGAGCAGGGCAGAGCGGAAGAACATGTCACCAGCCTGTCCGTTCGTGTCACCCAAGATCTTGCCGAACAGTGCAGCGGCAATCTCCTGCCTGAACAGATAGAGAGCCAATACCACCACGCAAGTGGAGATGACCAGCATCAAATAGGCGCTGAGCACCTCGCGCGCAGCCTTTCCTCCCTCGGCCAAACGGCCTGTGATGGCGTTCTGAGCCGCGTAGCCAATCCCAAGATCGGCAAGTGCGAACCATCCCGCCAGGGCAGTCACGATGACGAATGTGGCGTACTCAGACGAAGAAAGGGACTGGCTGAGGACCCGCAGAGAGTAAATCGTTGAGCAGGCCGCAATTATCCTGGAGCCCCAGGCTGTGGCCACCACAAGTCGAGTCGAGCGCGTCGAAGGTCTCACAGCGGAATGCGCCAGAGCTTGAACTGCAGCACCCGTAGTACACAGACGCACAGCGCGGGCATGGTTAGGCGATGACGGTAAACATCGCGAATGCGATTCAGCAGCATCCGTGTATTGGCGGCCTTGATCAGTCCGCCCAGAGCACGGCGATCATGGCGGCCGATCGAAGTTCGCTGCAGGGTGAAGCATGCATCGCGCGTGTACGCTTTGGTGGCTTCCAGCAGTGCGGAAAATGGCGTGCGCAAGCCCGAACTTTCCAAATAGACGCGGTAGTACATCGGGCTGGATAAAAGCGCGACCCGTCCCGTCATGGCCAGGCTGAAAAGGATGAAGTTGTCTGCATGCGAGCCATCGGGGTAGTCCTTGAATCCCCCCACGGCCAGGATCTCGCTTCGGCGAACGAACATCGAGATGTAGGTCAACACGCCAGTGTCCAAGTTGCGTTTGAGCGTACCGGTAATGAAGTCTAGGCCGTTGATGATTCGGCGCGGCTGAACAACGCCTGGCTGTGTAACCAGGCCGCGGCGGTGTTCGTCGATCTGAATTTGCTTGCCGAGACAAATCTTGACCTTCAGGTCAGAGTTCATCACTTCCATCATCTCCGCAACGTACTCTGGCGCGATCTGATCGTCGTCGGAAACGATCATTAGGTAAGTGCCCCGTGCCTGCGCGATGCAGGCGTTCATGTGGGCGGAGAACCCAAGTCGCGTTGCGCGTTGAACTATCTCTATACGGGTATCCTCGATGCCCGCGGTGGCGAGCAATGCCGCTGTTGGCACCTTGGGCGCGTTGTCCGAAACGAGGATCTGCAGTTCGGAGTAGGTCTGTGCCAACACACTGCGAAGCGTGTCGACAATGAACTCCGGGCGACCAATCGTGGGTACGATCACGGTCACGAGAGTTTTTGAAGTGTGTGGGCTCGGCATCTGCGTCAGGTCATTTCGGAGATGCGCTTTCCGCGCAGGACGCAGTCGTCTGTCCAGTAGTACTTCCATTGCCCGAAACGGCCAGCCATCACAAGCGATGCGCGATGCCGTTCCGGCGGCACAACGGTCCAGTCGGTGAGTGGGTGCAGATCGTCGGCCTCACGCTGCAGCCCGTGGGCCTCCAGCCACGTCCATATCGTGTCCAGGGCCGGGGCAGTGCCGTGATCAAAGATGATGTTGGCCCAAGGTACCAGCTTGATATGCCTGTGGGTCGTGAGACCTGTTGGGAACCGCAAAGGGTCAATCAGGCCCATCTCGATCAGTTCAGCTTCCACTGCCGCGCCGATCTCTTCAGGCGACAGGGTCAATGGACGGTACCTGCTGAAATAGACCTCGGTTTGGATACCCGACCAACCTGCCGGTGCATTGTCTGGACTGAGTTTCTCAACGAAGTTAATCCGGGTGGACAACCTGTCGTTGTCATAGACATACATCCAGTGTTCCGGGCGCACGGCCTCATGCGGTACGGCAACGTTGACCAGAACCAATTGCGAACACGCAAGTTCGGCCGCCGCATCTCTGACTGGTTTTTCAACGTCTCGACAAGCGTTGATGAAGGTCGGCAGGGGCATCGTGTTGACCAGCGACTCGTAAGCAAGTTGCCTACCGTCGGCCAAGGCCACTGTGCGCCGAACGAGGTCGACCTCGACAACTTCTGCGTCATAGAGAATGCGACTGCCGCGCTTCAGGCTTGCCGCAAAAGATTGATAGCCGCCGTGCTTTGGATATCGAACCTTGCTGATGTAATGCATTGACTTGCCCAACGGGCCTTTCGCTCCCTGCCTGACGTCGTCCTCATTTGGATAGAGGATGCGCTCACCGATCCACTCAGTGGTCAATGCCGAGGGAGGTTGTGTCCAGTATTTCTGCGTATAGATTGCAGAGAAAGTACTGGCAAAAACCGGCCCCATCGCCCGATCGAGCCATTCTTGGTAGTTCGCAGCAACTTGGGGCGCGCGGTCCTGACGTGTTTGAAGGAACGAGGCGAGGCAGGCACTTCGTTGCGGTTCGGGTACTTGATACAGCGAGGTCTGGGCCGGATGGTCGATCCAGTGTCCGTGGTACTGATTCCCCACGCGTACCACCAACTCATGGAACTCGCCGCCTACGCTTTCTTCGAACAGTCTGCGCACGTAGTCGTTCTTGGTGAACGAGACGTGCGGTCCTTGGTCCCAAGTGAACCCGTCGCGTTGCTCTGATGAGATATGGCCGAACGCATGCGATTGCCGTTCGAGCAGGAGGCACCGATCGTGGCCCAGGTGGTAGGAGGCCGAGAGGCCTGCGAGGCCGGCACCAAGAATGAGCTTCACGGCTTGTCAGCGGCAGTCCGAGGTGCGCGGTCGGTGATCAAGGGGACAAACTTCATGACTTCGTTGGGACGGTACGGTAGCGTGCCGAACTGAAGCGAGCCGGTAGCTTGCCAAGCCCGCCACCATTGAAGAGCAAAATCTTTGAGTGTGATGGGTTGCCCTGACCCTACGTTCCAGACCCGGGGCACTCCGACTGCGACGTCAGAGCGCGTCGCGGCATGAAGGAACTCCTTCGCGACGTCTTCAACGGCGACAAAATCGCGGAGTTGCTCGCCGTAGGTCATCGGGAAGTCTCTTCCATCCAGGGCCGCTGCGCGAAGTGATGGCCAGAAGTTCGCGACAGATTGCCCTTCGCCGTAGGCCGAGAAGACACGGAGATAACACAGCTCGAGACCAAGCTCCAATGCTGCGGCGTGGCAGCTTGCGAAGCAGGCTGCCTTGGAAGCCGCGTACCCACTTGTAGGAAGGAGTGGCGCATCCGGCGGGATTAGCTCAAATGCGTCAGCCGAACGCCCGTACTCGGCATAGCTTCCTGCAAGCACGATACGTCGCACGCCTGCTTCCTTGGCGCACTCCATCAGCTTTTGCGGAACGCTGACATTCCAGTAGGTCAACTCATTCCGGGTTGCAGGCTTGGGGCTGACACCAGCGGCGGCGAAGTGTACGAGCGCAGAGCACCCGCCCATAGCTTCTGGCGGCAAGGTGTCAAGCTCGGCTCGCAGCCACTTCAGACCCGCCATCTGATATCCGGTGCTCGACTGGCGGTGAGTGGCACGTACTTCGTGTCCCTCGGCAATCGCATGGCGGACGAAATGCGAACCGAGGAATCCTGAGGCTCCAGTGACGAAAATCTTCATGATGCGAAAAGCGGTGGAAGCTCAGCCAGCACTGGGTGCTGCTTGTCCCGTTCTGACATCACTGGTGTCGGACATTGCCAATCGAAGCCGAAGCTGTCCCAGCGCACACCGCAGTCATGTGTGGGTGCGTGTTCAGTGCTTGTCTTGTAGACCATCACAGCGTCATCAGTCAGCGCAAGAAAGCCGTGAGCGACCCCTTGCGGGATCAGGATGAAGCAGGGGTTTTGCTCGCGCAACTCGACACTCGCGAATCTGCCATAGCCTGGGCCGGGGCGGAGGTCCAGTAAGACATCACGTACCCCGCCCACTGGGCAGTACACCAGCTTCATGTGGTCGTGCGGCGGGCGCTGAAAGTGCATGCCGCGTATCACATCGCGCTTGGAGGAGGAATAGAACTCCTCGGCGAAGTTGAAGTGCACGCCCTGAGCCTCCAGCGCACTGCCCAGATAAGTTTTGACGAAGTACCCGCGGGAGTCCCTGAAACAATTCAGGCGATAGAGCCACGTGCCCGCCAGCAGTTCTTCCGTGGGTTGCATGGATCGATCAAAAATTGACGCCGAAGAACTGTTCCAGCTTTTCAGCGATGTAATCCAACTGCTCCTGACCCAGCGCCGGGAAGGTGCCCACCCAGAACGTCTGGTTCATTACCACGTCGGTGTTGGTCAGTTCGCCGCTCACACGGAAGTTGCGCCCCGCCATGTAGGGCTGCTTCGTCAGGTTGCCAGCAAACAGCAGTCGCGTGCCGATCTTGTTCTCGTCGAGGAAGCTGATGAGGTCGGTGCGCTTGACGCCCGCCGACTCTTTCAGGACCAGCGGAAAGCCGAACCATGACGGCTGTGAGTTGGGAGTCGCCTCCGGCAGGTGCAGAAACTGCTCGACGCTGGCCAGCCGCTTCTTCAGATAGGCGAAGTTGGCGCGCCTCTGGGCGATGAACTCTTCCAGGCGGTCCAGCTGCGCCAGCGCGCAAGCGGCCTGCATGTCGGTGATCTTCAGGTTGTAGCCAAGGTGGCTGTAGGTGTACTTGTGGTCGTAGCCGTCGGGCAGGTCGCCGCCCAATTCCTTCTTCGTCCAGCAGAAGCGCTTGTCGCAGGTGTTGTCCTTGCCGGGCGGGCAGTAGCAGTCGCGGCCCCAGTCACGGAAAGATTCGGCAATGAGCTTCAACTCGGCGTTGTTGGTGAACACCGCGCCGCCCTCTCCCATGGTGATGTGGTGGGCCGGGTAGAAACTCAGCGTGGCGATGTCACCGAAGGTACCCACCAGCTGGCCGTTGTAGGTGGCGCCCAGGGCGTCGCAGGTGTCTTCTACCAGCCACAGCTTGTATTTCTTGCAGAGGGCCATCACCACGTCCAGGTTGAACGGGTTGCCCAGGCTGTGGGCCAGCATGATGGCCTTGGTCTTGGGTGTGATGGCCGCTTCGATCTTGCTGGCGTCGATGTTGTGCGTGGCCAGTTCCACGTCGACAAAAACCGGCACGGCGCCGAACTGCAGGATCGGGTTCACCGTCGTCGGAAAGCCGGCTGCAACGCCGATGACCTCATCGCCTGGCTTGATGGCCCGGTCGCCGAGCTTGGGGCTGGTCAGTGTCGAGAAAGCCACCAGGTTGGCGGAAGAGCCGGAGTTGACGGTGATCAGGTATTTAACGCCCAGGAACTGCGCCAGGCGCTGCTCGAACATGGCGTTGAAGCGGCCGGTGGTCAGCCAGCCGTCCAGCGACGCCTCCACCATGAGTTGCAGTTCCTTGGCGCCAATGACCTTGCCCGAGACCGGAACCACGCTCTGGCCTGGCACGAAGGGCTTCTGGGCGTACGCAATGTCAGCGTATTGCTGCACCAGCGCACTGATCTGGCTGCGAAGCTTGTCCAGCTCTGGCTGGAATTGGACTGCAGTGGTGGTACTCATGCGGCGGCTCGGTAATGGTGGATCTGTTGCAAACAAAGGGCTCGCATGTCCTGGCCAGTCAGCCAGGCTTGGTGCCATTCGGTGATGTGGGTCAGGGCGGTCCCCAGCGACCAGCGTGGCGCCCAATGCAGGCGCTGACGCGCTTTGGAGATGTCCAGCTTCAGGGAGCCGGCTTCGTGCGGGTGGTTGCCGGGCTGCAGGCTCCATGTGGCGTCATGGCCCCAGCTGGCGCACAGGTGCTCGACGATCCATTGCACGGGCTGGGCTTCCTCATCGCGCGGGCCGAAGTTCCAGCCTTCGGCGTGGGCCTGGCCATGTTCGTACAGTCGTTCAGCCAGCAGCAGATAGCCGCTGAGAGGCTCCAGCACATGCTGCCACGGGCGGGTTGCGTGTGGGTTGCGAATCAGCACGGGCTCGCGCTTCTGCAGGGCACGCAGAACGTCGGGGACGAGGCGGTCCAACGCCCAGTCGCCGCCGCCGATCACGTTGCCGGCACGCGCGGTGGCGATCGCGATGCCGGCGTCTTTCAGGAACGACTTTCTGTAGGCACTGCTGACCAGTTCGGCGCACCCCTTGCTGCTGGAATAAGGGTCGTGGCCGCCCATCGGCTCGTCTTCACGGTAGCCCCAGACCCACTCGCGGTTGTCGTAGCACTTGTCCGTCGTGATGTTGACGATCGCCTTGACCGAGCCGACGTGGCGCGCCGCCTCGAGCACGTGCAACGTGCCCATCACGTTCGTGGCGTAGGTTTCAACCGGCTGCTGGTAGGACAGTCGAACCAGCGGCTGGGCCGCCATGTGAATGACGACTTCCGGGCGGAATTCGTTCATCTGTGCCTGCACCAGAGCGAAGTCACGAATGTCGCCAATCCGATGATCCATACCCTCGGCCACGCGCGCGACGTCGAATAGAGCAGGTTCCGTTGGCGGTGCAAGCGATAGGCCGCGCAGCGTCGCGCCCATGGCCTGCAACCACAAGCTGAGCCAACTGCCCTTGAAGCCCGTGTGGCCAGTCAGAAGGACGCGCCTGCCCTGCCAGAAGTCGGGGTTTGTTGGCTGCATGCTTATTTCAATCCCACGCCTTCCATGGCGCCTTGCCGGAAGCCCAAAGCTCTTCGAGGTGGTGTTTGTCACGCAGCGTGTCCATCGGCTGCCAGAAGCCGTGGTGCTCATAAGCCATCAACTGACCGTCGGCCGCCAACCGCTGCAGAGGCTTTTGCTCCCAGACGTCGGCATCGCCGGACAAATAGTCCAGAACGCTAGGCGATAGAACGAAAAAACCACCGTTGATCATGGCGCCATCGCCCTTGGGCTTCTCCCTGAAGCTCTTCACTTGATGTTCGCTGATGTCGAGTGCTCCAAAACGGCCGGGAGCAAATGTGGCCGTCAGTGTCGCGGCCTTGCCGTGGCTTTGATGGAAATCGATCGAAGCGCGTATGTCGATGTCGCCTACACCGTCACCATAGGTAAAGCAGAAGGCCTCTTCATGGCGGACGTAATCGGCCACCCGGTGCAGGCGGCCGCCGGTCATTGAATCGTCGCCCGTGTCCACCAACGTCACGTTCCACGGCTCGGCGCGCTTTTGATGGACCTCCATGCGGTTGTTGCGCATGTCAAAGGTGACATCGGACATGTGCAAGAAGTAATTCGCAAAGTACTCCTTGATGAAATATCCCTTGTAGCCGCAGCAGATGACAAAGTCATTCACGCCATGGTGCGAGTACATCTTCAGGATGTGCCAAAGGATGGGCTTGCCCCCGATCTCGACCATGGGTTTCGGCCGGGTAGCGGTTTCTTCGCTCAGGCGGGTGCCCAAGCCACCTGCAAGGATCACGGCTTTCATAGGTCTAGATCTTCCACGGTTAGGCGGGTGCAGAGGACACAAAGGCGTCCGAGTAGAAGCGCTTGTCAGGCAGGCCGCCAGCTTGCAGCTGCGCATGCGCGCTGCGAATCATGGCGATGGACCCACATGCGTAGACCAATAAACTGGATGTGTCGCAATCGCTGGCCATCAAGGCCTCTTGCACGTAGCCGCGGGCACCACTCCAATCGGCATCGGCACGTGACAGCACCGGTACATATTGAAGTTTCAATTCGCTGAAATCAGGCTGCCAGTAGATGTCTTCGCTGGTGCGACCCCCCCAATACACAGTGATGGAGGCAGGTTGGTCTGATTTCGGTAAAGCCCTCAAGCCCTCGAGCATGGCCTTTACGGGGGCGATGCCAGTGCCTGTGGCCAAGAAGACAAGGTTCGCCCCGGCCGGGTCACGCAAAAAGAAGGTTCCTTGCGGACCGTGCAGGCGCAGCAAGTCGTTGACCTGGGCTTTTTCAAACCAATAGGCGCTCATCGCACCACCTTCGACCTGGCGCACATGCAGCTCAATCAGCTTGTCCGTTGAAGGTGCATTGGCCACAGAGTAGCTCCGTCGTAAACCGCTTGGCCCGATGACATCAATGTACTGACCCGGGTAGTAGTCCAAACCGTTGCCGGGCGGCAGGCGCAAGACAACTTTAAGCACGTTGGCCGTCAGCCTCTGCAATGTCTTGATGCGACAAGGCCAAGTCCGAGCCGGAAACAGCGGCATGGAGCCCAGATCCTGCACTTCCAGAAGGGCGTCTGACGTCGCACTGCGCACGCAACTCAATATCCAGCCAGCCTCTCGCTCGGTCTGACTAAGGCCCGTCTCGTCATGAAGAGGAAATGTCTCACCCGTCAAAACTAGCGCCTTGCAACTGCTGCAGCGGCCGGTACGGCAGCTGTGTTCGAGTAACACTCCGGCGCGAAGCGCCGCATCAAGCATTGGCTCGCCCGGTTGTGCTGAAAAGCGCTTGCCCGCCGTGGTCGTGATTGTTGGCACGGCGCTGAGCTCAGCTAACGCTGCCCGAAGAGTCTGGAGCGCGCTTGGCTCTTTCGGGCTGATCAACTTCGGCCCGCAAGGTGGCAATTGCAACTTGCAATTGCTCGAACTCTGCTTCTTTGCGGGCAAGGAAACTTCTGGTCAAGCTCAACTTCGCCCTAAAGCCTGCGGGTGTCAGCAAGTAGGCATAAGCCAGCTTGTTGTCGCTGCGTTTGAAGTTCTGGGCTTTCACGAGTCCCCTGTCCAGCAAGGCATGCAATGCATAGTGGGTCTTACCCAAGCTCAGTCCTAAGGCAAGGGACAGGTCCCGCTGGGACATATTCGGCCGGTCGTGGAGCAACCGAAGCAATGCCAGATGAGAGGGGTCTGGATCAGTTGTCAAGGGGACTGCAATCAGGGTTGAGCGAACCACATGTTCATGTCGTGAACACGTAGTCTACCAGCAGCCTTGCAGGTGATGACTCAACTCACCTCAGCGGGGGGTCAGCTTGGGCATATGCCGGGACCGGCGGTCAATCTCGGAAGATCTGCGGCGGGTCCGTGTCCAATCGCATTCAGCTCCAACCGAATGCCCGCCGCAGCTGGCCCAGCTTGCTCGCGGTGTCCTCCTGCTGGCGGACCTGCCGCCATGCATGGCGCACCAGCACGAAAACAATCAGGGCGAAAGCCGATCCCAAGGCGGCTGCTACGCTGATCAGCATGCGCTTCGGCTTGCTCCTCCGTTCCGGCGGCTGCGCCACGTCGACAATCTGCACCAGCGCACCTTCGCGGCTTTCGTCCAGCCGCGCCATTTCGTACTGGCGCGAGAACACCTCGAACAACGACTCCTGGTACTTGAACTCCCGGTACTTGGTGATGTAGCCGGGGGAAGTTGCTGACGTGTCAGTGGCCTCAAGCTGCGAAAGTTGCGCGCGCAAAGCACCGAGCGTTGTCAGCTGCTGCTGGACTTCGGGGGCAGTGTCCGTGAGCGAGCGCCGCAGCGTCTGCAGTCTGACTTCTGCACCCGTCACTTCCGCCTTGAGCCTGGCATAACCTTCTGCGGCGGCCTTGGGCTCGGCGCGCAAAGCGCCAGCGTTGAAGCCACTGGCCTGCAGATCGATTTGCGCGTCGGTCAGCTTCTTGCGGTTCTGCTGCAACTGAGCCTCAAAGAAGACCCTGCGCTGCTGGGCTTCCGTCAAGGCAAGGCTCGACGTGAGCCGGCGCAATTCGTCTACGTGGCGATTGGCAAGCCCAGCTGCGCGCTCTGCAGTTCCATCGTCCACCTCGATCGTGATCAGACCATCCTTTTTGCCCACTTCAATGCGGACGTTTTGTGCCAGCTCTTTGCGGGCGTCGGCTCTGAACTCTGACTCGTAGACGCTGATGAGCTTGAATTCGTCGATCAAGCGGTCGGCGACAGTCGTACTGCGCAGCAGGGCGACGTACTGATCGCCGGGCGTCCGCGTAGGAATACCCGCCAGGCCAGACAGCGCGCCCAAAGAGGCCAGCGCAGACACCGCGGCGCTTTGCTGCTGCTGTGGCGGCAGAATCGTTGTGCGTGCCGTGAAGGTGGGTGGCACCCAATGACTGATGCCGTATGCAGCAATCGCCACCAGGACTGGACCGAACATCAGCAGCTTCCAGCTTTGTGCCAGCGGAATGGCCAAGTCGAGCAGCGAGACCCCAGGGTCGTGGTCGTTACCGGTCGCTTCAGGAGGGAGAACGGCACTCATCGCACAGCGCTCTTGATGCCAGCAATCCCCAGCCCGAACTGGAACAGGATCTGCGTCCATTCCTTCGCGGACTGCGCGAACGTCGTCTTGTTCATTTCTTCGGGCACAAACAAGGTGTCACCCGGTTCGGCCGGCAACTGGAACAGGTTTCCGCTCTTGTTGAACCAGCCAGCCCGTTGCCGGCCGCTGATCACGTCGCCGTTGGCGCGCACGACGAAGACACTGCCTTCGTCGGCACCCTTGGTCGGCCCGCCGGCCAGGAACAAGTACTCGTTCACCGTGCGGCCGGGCAAGTGCAGGTAGCTGGCGGCGTTGAAAACGCTGCCGAATACGCCGACTGTCGTCGGCCGCGCTGGAATCAGAATCCGATCGCCGTCCTCCAAGGCCAAATCCGGCAACTCGGTGGCCTGCGGCTGCATCTGCAAAACAATGCGGCCCGTGGGCTTGATTGCACGCAGCCGCTCGATCAAACGGGCTGTGCCTGTATTTCGGGCCTCCAAAGAGGCCGCGTCTTCCGTGCCAGCCACGCGTTGTGAGCCTGACGCGCGGGCGAAGTCGGTCTCCATATCGCGCAGTGCTCGCTCGTAGTTCTCTTGCTGCGTGCGCTGTACGCTCACCCGCGTGAACTCTGTAGCAAAGAGGTAGGCTGCGCCGGCGTAACCACCAGCAGCTTTGATCGCGTCGTTCAAACTGCTGCCCTCGGGCAGAACATATTCGGCAGGCCGCAGGACTTCGCCTTCCACGATCACCCGCTTGCTCTGACGCTGCGTCGGCAGCACCGCCGACACGGCACTGAAGGCGCGCAGCACGTCGCCATGAGTCAACCCGAGCCTCTCGTCGGCGGGCAACTGCAACTGCGCCACGCGCCCGGCATTGCGGTCCTGCAGGCGTTCCACCGCCAAGCGGCTGCGGTCGGCGATGGCTGTGAACCCGCCCACCATGCGCAAGGCATCGGCCACGCCTTCGCCGGGTTTCAGCTCCAGCACCGCAGGCTTGTTGACACTGCCGATGAAGCCGACCTGCGTGCCCACCGGACCCACGTGCACCACGTCCCCAGCCTGCACGATCTTGTCGGCAGAGCGATCGCCCTGCAGCAGCAGGTCGTACAGGTCGAAGCGGCTCACCAGCGAGGTGCCGCGTCGCAGTTCGATGTTGCGGAAGCTGCCTGCAGCGGTCGGTCCGCCGGCCCGCATCAAGGCCCCCACCAGCGTCGACAGGCTCGTGACCGTGTAGGCGCCCGGCCGTTGCACGAAACCGGTGACGAACACGCGGATGCCACGCAGCTGGCCCAGCGTCACGCTGCTCTGGAAGTTACGGAAGACCTGGGCCACCCGGCGTTCCACGACGCCCGGCAAGTCCGCATGGCGCACGCCGGCCACCTGCACCGGGCCGACTCGCGGGATGGTGATGCGACCGCCACGGTCCACCGTCAGGCGCAGGTCGGCGTCCACCGAACCCCACAGCGTGACCAGCACCTCGTCACCGGGCGACACGATGTAGTCACCGGGCACCAGCGGGCTGAGTTCGCCGCCGCGTTCGTCCGGGTTGCCGGTCACCAGTTCCCAGCCAAAGCGACGAATCACCAAGCGCTCATTCGCGCTCATGCCCGCGCCTACGCCGGTCATCGCCTGCTGTTGCACGAACCTTTCGAAATCGCCGGGCGGTGCCTCCTCCCTGGGGGCTGGTGCCGTGCGCAACTCGCCGCGGCCGTTGCGCGACGCCGTCTGGTTTTCGCTGGCCGGATCGTCGGGCAGGGCAGGAGTCGGCTGGCGCAAGCGGACGGGACCCGAGCTCTGGGGCTGCTCCTGGACCTGCGGCATGGACGGGTTGAGTGCCGTCTGCGCACCAGCTGATGCGACCATTGCGAAAGCGCAAGCCGCGACGATGCGTTGACTGCGGGATCGCAGGAGGCGGAGCAGGAACATTCGGTCGATGGTGCGTTGAGGCGGGTCGCTGCGCCCGCGACGCCCCCTCGTGAGGGGGCTTGTCGGCATCTCCAACGCGGCTCGTTGGCGAGGCGGGCGCATTCTAGCGGCGCTTCGCGGGCCGCCCATAAAGGAAACGCCCCTGCTCGGGGTCGGCCCAGTTGATGAAAAAGCGGGTGCAGTCGGCCCGACCCTCACTCCTACAATCTCGGCATGGTTGCTTTCCTGGTCGCGCTTGCCGTCTCGCTTGGCTTCACGCTGCTCGTCGTGCATTTCGCCAAGACCCACGGGCATTCGTCGATGGACCTGGACACCTCGGGCCCGCAGAAGTTTCATGCGCATCCGGTGCCTCGTGTGGGCGGCATCGGCATCGTGGCCGGGCTGTCGTCGGCGGTGCTGCTGCTGAGCTGGCTGCATGCGCCCACGGCGCAGTTGGGAGGCCTGCTGCTGCTGGCCGGCGTGCCGGCCTTCGGCGCCGGGGTGATCGAGGACCTCACCAAACGCGTGAGCCCAAGGGCGCGCCTGGCAGCCACCGCGGTGTCCGCGCTGCTGGCGGTCTGGCTGCTGGATGCCGTCATCCGGCGGACCGACATCCCCGGCCTCGACTGGGCTGTGTCCTGGGCTTTCGCAGCCGTGGGGCTGACGGTGCTGGCCGTGGCGGGCATCGCCAACTCGGTGAACATCATCGACGGTTTCAACGGCCTGGCATCGATGTGCGTGATCATCATGCTGGGCGCACTGGCCTACGTGGCTTTTCAGGTGGGCGATCCGCTGCTCGGCGCGCTCGCGCTGGCGGGCATCGGTGCCGTGCTCGGGTTCTTCGTCTGGAACTTCCCTGCGGGCCTGATCTTCCTGGGTGACGGCGGCGCCTACTTTCTCGGCTTCTTCGTTGCCGAGCTGGCCATCCTGCTGCTGGTGCGCAACCCGGAGGTGTCGCCGCTCTTCCCGCTGCTGGTGTGCGTGTACCCGATCTTCGAAACACTGTTCTCCATCTACCGGCGCCGGTTCATCCGCGCCGTGCCGCCCAGCATGCCCGACGGCATCCACCTGCATTCGCTGATCTACCGGCGGGTCATGCGGTGGGCGGTGGGCAGCCGCAACGCCAAGGCGCTGACCCGCCGCAATTCGATGACCTCGCCCTATCTGTGGGCCTTGTGCATGTTCTCGGTGGTGCCGGCGGTGCTGTTCTGGAATCAGACCTTGGTGCTGACCGGCTTCCTGCTCCTGTTTGCAGTGACGTATGTGGTGCTGTACTGGCGCATCGTGCGTTTCAAGTCGCCGACCTGGTTGCACAGGCCCCCCTGGAAACCGCAGAAAGTGACACCGGGCGATAATCGGGGCACATGACCGACACCGAGATCACCGCCGTGCCCGACGTGGCCACGCCCGCGCCGCTGTTCAACACCCTGCCGCTGGACCCCAAGCTCCTGCGTGCCGTGGTCGACAGCGGCTACACCGCCATGACCCCCATCCAGGCCAAGGCGATCCCCATCGTGCTGGCTGGCCGCGACGTCATGGGCGCCGCGCAAACCGGCACCGGCAAGACCGCGGCCTTCACGCTGCCGCTGCTGCAGAAGATGCTGCGCCATGAAAACGCCAGCATGTCCCCCGCGCGCCACCCGGTGCGCGCGCTGGTGCTGGCACCCACGCGTGAGCTGGCCGACCAGGTGGCCAATAACGTCAAGAACTACGCCAAGCACACCAACCTGCGCTCGGCCGTCGTCTTCGGCGGCATCGACATGAAGCCGCAGACGCTGCAGCTGAAGGCTGGCGTCGAGGTGCTGATCGCCACGCCGGGCCGGCTGCTCGACCACATCGAAGCAAAGAACGCGATCCTCAACCAGGTCGAGTACGTGGTGCTCGACGAAGCCGACCGCATGCTCGACATCGGCTTCCTGCCCGACCTGCAGCGCATCCTGGCCTTCCTGCCCAAGACACGGCAGACGCTGCTGTTCTCGGCCACGTTTTCGCCCGAGATCAAGAAGCTCGCCAACAGCTACCTGCAAGACCCTGTGCTGGTGGAAGTGGCGCGGCCCAACGCGACGGCGTCCACCGTCGAGCAGCGCTTTTACAGCGTCGACGACGACGACAAGCGCGCCGTCGTGAAGCACTTGCTGAAGACGCGAGAGCTGTCGCAGGCCATCATTTTCGTCAACAGCAAGCTGGGCGCGGCCCGCCTGGCGCGCTCGTTCGAACGCGACGGCTTGAAGACGCAGGCGCTGCACGGCGACAAGAGCCAGGACGAGCGGCTCAAGGCGCTGGCCGCCTTCAAGGCCGGTGAGGTGGATCTTCTCGTGGCCACCGACGTGGCCGCGCGCGGCCTGGACATTGCCGATCTGCCGGCGGTCTTCAATTTCGACGTGCCGTTTCATGCCGAGGACTACATCCACCGCATCGGCCGCACCGGGCGCGCCGGGGCGTCGGGCCTGGCCGTCACGCTGGTGGCGCGCGACGACACACGCCTGCTGGGTGAGATCGAGAAGCTGCTGAAACTGAAGATCGAGCTCGAAGCCATCGAGCTCGAGGACGACCGCCCCGCGCGCCGTCCGCGCCGCCGTGATGACGACGAGATGGACCGCCCGGTGGCCGCCGCTGCGGCCCTGGTGCCGGCCGAGCCGCCGCGGGCCGTGGCGCCCGCGCCGGCCGGTGAGCGGCCGCGTCGCGCGGCTCCGTCGGCCGACCCGTTCTTCGACAAGCCCTACGAGCCCAGCGGTTCGGGCGGTGCCGCCTGGGAAGCCGGCAAGGGCCCCGCGCCCACCGCCGTGCCGTCGCGCGGCCTGTCGCCCAACATCAAGCCCAAGCGCAAGGTCGCATCGCTGCTGGGTGGCGGGCAGTGATCGGCCGCTGATCGAGCCGGCGGCCTGACTTGCCGCTGAACGGCTCCGGTCAGGCTGCCTTCAGCCCGCCAGCAGGCTGAACACCGCCGGCCACCGGTCGGGCATCTGCGGCGGCGCCTGCCGCCAGCGCGCCACCGCCTCGGTGCGTGACCAGCCGCCCGGCAGCGTCAGCCCGCAGCTCACCGACAGCCGCGTCGCCGGTGCCAGCGCCTCCAGCAGCGCCGACAGCAGCGCGGCGTTGCGGTAGGGCGTCTCGATCAGCAACTGCGTCTGGCCCAGCCGGCGCGACAGCGACTCCAGCTCGCGGATGCGCGCCAGCCGTGGCGCCGGCTCCTGCGGCAGGTAGCCGACAAAGGCGAAGTTCTGCCCCTGCAACCCGCTGGCCGCCAGCGCCAGCAGCAGCGAACTCGGCCCCGACAGCGGCAGCACCGGCACACCGGCCGCATGGGCTGCGGCCACCAGGGCCGAGCCGGGGTCTGCCACGGCGGGCAGCCCTGCCTCAGAGATCAGACCCAGGTCATGACCCTGCAGCGCGGGCGCCAGCAACGCCTGCCAGTCCTGGGCAGGCACGGCTTCGCGGCTGCCTTTGCGAGGCCGCGGCAGCTCGCGGATGTCGAGCGCCTGCAGTGGTGCGGCGAGCGGCTCGATCGCATGCACACGCTTCAGGAAGGCCCGCGTGCTGCGGGCGTCCTCGGCAGCCCAGTGCAGCAGGCCGGCGGCGCGGCGGATCACGCCGAGCGGCAGCACCTCGCGCAGGTCGACTTCTTCGGCGCCCAGGTCCAGCGTGTTGGGCATCAGCACCAGCGTGCCGTTCATGACTGCAACGGATCCAGGCCCGCCTCGCGCAGCAGCTGGCAGGTGCGGATCAGCGGCAGGCCGATCAGCGCGGTCGGGTCGTCGCTGTCGATGGCGTCGAGCAGCGCAATGCCCAGCGTCTCGCACTTGGCGCTGCCGGCGCAGTCGTAGGGCTGCTCCAGGCGCAGGTAGTGCTCGATCTCGGCGTCACCCAGCGCGCGGAAGCTCACGCCCACCGGCGCCAGCAGGCCGCGCGCGAAGCCGCGGTCGGCGCGCACCACGGCCACCGCGGTCTGGAAGGTCACGCGGCGCCCGCGCATGCGCTGCAGCTGCGCCACGGCGCGTTCGTGCGTGCCGGGCTTGCCGATGGGTTCGCCGTCCAGGTCCGCCACCTGGTCGGAGCCGATGACCACCGCCTCGGGCCGCAGTGCCGCCACGGCCCGGGCCTTGGCCAGCGCCAGGCGTTGCGCCAGCGCGGCCGGCGCCTCGAAGGGCAGGGGGGTCTCGTCGACCTCCGGCGCCATCACCTCGAAAGGGATGCGCAGGCGTTGCAGCAGTTCACGCCGGTAACGCGAGGTGGAGGCCAGGATCAGCGGCGGTGGAGGCGGGTGCGAAGGCATGCGCTGGATTGTCCTCGCTCATCGGTCCGCACAGGGCGCTGGCTACACTGCGGCGCATGTGGACCCTGTTCGGATCCGACGGCTCCGGATCGGCGGCTGTCGAAATGGCCTTGATGCGCTGTGGCGTGCCTTACCGCGTGCAGCGGGCGGCCACCTGGGAGCCTGATTCCGCGCTGCCCCAGCTGCGCCAAGCCAACCCGCTGGGACAGATCCCCACGCTGCAGTTCGAGGACGGCAGCGTGATGACCGAAAGCGCCGCCATCCTGATCCACCTGGGCCTGCTGCACCCGGCATCGCGTCTGCTGCCGGCCGAGGCCGCTGCGCGCGCGCAGGTGCTGCGCGGCCTGGTCTACATCGCGGCCAACTGCTACGCCGCCATCGGCCTCATCGACTACCCCGAGCGCTGGATCGCCGACGGTGGCAACGACGAACAGGAGCAGCTGCGCGCTGGCGCCCGCGCCCGCCTGCACGCCTTGTGGCTCGTCTTTGCCGACCAGTTCGCCACCGATCAACCGTTTTTCGGCGGCGGCGCGCCCGGGGCCCTGGACCTGCTGGCGGCGGTGGTGTCGCGGTGGTCGGGCGTGCGTGCGCTGCTGCAGGCCGAACGCCCGGCCTTGTGGGCTCTGCTGGAGCGCGTGGAAGCCGAACCCGACCTGGCGCCTGTCTTCGCCCGCCACTGGCCGCGCGCGGCCGAGACGGCCGCCCCGGCCGGTACCCTGGACAATCCATGATGGACATCCCCGAATCCCGCATCGTCAACGTGCAGGCCCTCTGCAAGGACGCGGCTCAGATGGCTGGTCAGTGGTCGCTGGCGGGCATGCCCCGTCTGGTCGAAAGCCTCTTCGCCACCACCGACGACGACGCGCCAGTCGAGTGGCAGGCCGCCGGTTCGCTGCGGCCTTCCCCAGGCGGCGAGCCGCAGACCTGGCTGCACCTGCAGGCCCGCGTGCCGGTCGTGCTGCAGTGCCAGCGCTGCCTGCAACCCATGCCCCAGCTGCTGCAGGTCGACCGCGAATTCCGCTTCGTGCGCAGCGCGCAGGAGGCCGAGCGGCTGGACGAGACGGTCGAAGAAGACGTGTTGGAACTGGTGCCGCGCCTGGACCTGCACGAACTGCTGGAAGACGAGCTGATCCTGGCGCTGCCGCTCGTGCCGCGCCATGACGGCACTTGCCCGACGCCGCTGCCCCAGCCCGTGGACGACCTGGAGGAGGTGGAGCCGGCGCCCAACCCGTTTGCCGCCCTGGCGGCCTTGCGCAGGGACGGAGGCCAGAGCGGCGGCGGGGGCGTCAACTGACGCAGCGCCAAACGCCGGTGCTATACTCGCGGGCTTCGCGTCGGGGTCTCTCCGCCGCGCCGTGTGCATCCAGCCTGGAGCCCGGGCCGTGCAGGCCCGATCCGGCCGCCGGTGGCGCCACACGCGTATTTCCCTTTTTCAGCCCCTTTTTCGCCCGCAAGGGCGTGAATCCCGCGGCAGTCAGCGTCGACCTCAGTGCCGACCCGGCGCCGACTCCAGGAGATCCCATGGCCGTCCAGCAGAACAAGAAGTCGCCTTCCAAGCGCGGCATGCACCGCTCCCACAACGCCGTGGCCGCGCCCGGTACCGGTGTCGAGCCCACCACCGGCGAGGTGCACCTGCGCCACCACATCAGCCCCACTGGCTTCTACCGTGGCCGCAAGGTCCTGAAGACCAAGGCTGACGCCTGAAGCCACTTCCATCGCTGCGGCCGCCCTGCATGTCAGGGCCTGGTCCGCACGATCGTGAAGTGCTCCTCCCCGCGCCGGTCCTGCGCTGAACCTGCTGCCTGCCGCCGTGTCCGCCAAGGTCGCGTCCACTGCACCTTTGCAAACGGTGCAGATCGCCGTGGACTGCATGGGCGGCGATCATGGGCCCAGCATCACGCTGCCGGCCTGCAAGGCCTTCCTCGACAGTCACCCTGCGGCGCTGCTGACGCTCGTCGGCTCGGCCGAGGCCCTGCAAGCGGCGGTCGGCTGGCCGCGCTGCACGGCCGTGGTGGCGACCGAAATCGTCACGATGGACGACTCCGTCGAGGTGGCCCTGCGCCGCAAGCGCGATTCGTCCATGCGCGTGGCGATCCAGCAGGTCAAGGACGGCGCCCACGCCTGCGTCTCGGCCGGCAACACCGGCGCGCTGATGGCCGTGGCGCGCTACCTGCTCAAGACGCTGGATGGCATCGACCGCCCGGCCATTGCCACGGTGATGCCCAATCGGCGTGACGGCTACACCACGGTGCTCGATCTCGGCGCCAACGTCGACTGCACGCCTGAGCACTTGCTGCAGTTTGCGGTGATGGGCAGCGCCCTGGTGGCCGCGGTCGACGGCAAGCCCGAGCCCGCGGTGGGACTGCTGAACATCGGCGAAGAAGCGATCAAGGGCAGCGAGGTGATCAAACGCGCCGGCGAGCTGATGCGCGCCGCGGCCGACGCCGGCCAGATCCGCTTCCACGGCAACGTCGAAGGCAACGACATCTTCAAGGGCACGGTCGACGTGGTGGTGTGCGACGGCTTCGTCGGCAACGTGCTGCTGAAGACGAGCGAAGGCCTGGCCTCGATGATGTCCGACTTCATCAAGCAGGAATTCACCCGTGGCCCGATGAGCAAGCTCGCGGCCCTGGTGGCGATGCCGGTGCTGCAGCGCTTCAAGCACCGCGTGGATCCGCGCCGCTACAACGGCGCCGCGCTGCTGGGCCTGCGCGGACTGGTCTTCAAGAGCCACGGCTCGGCCGATGCCTACGCCTTCGAGCAGGCCCTGGCGCGGGCTTATGATGCCGCGCGCAACCGGCTCCTGGACCGCGTGCACGACCGGCTCGGCCCCACGCTCGGCGTGTTGCCGCCGGACGATGCAGCGGCGGAGCGAGCGGCATGACTTCCACGCCCGAGACCCCCTCCAACCCCACCCCGCCAGCCCTGCGCCACGCCCGCATCACCGGCACCGGCAGCTATCTGCCGCCACGCCGCCTGAGCAACGCGGACATGGCAGCGCTGCTGGCCGAGCGCGGGCTGGAAACCAGCGACGAGTGGATCGTCGAGCGCACCGGCATCCGCGCCCGCCATTTCGTCGACGACGGCGTCAACAGCAGCGATCTGGCCCTGCACGCGGCGCGTGCAGCGCTCGAGTCGGCCGGCCGCAGCGCCGAGGACGTCGACCTGATCATCGTCGCCACGTCCACGCCGGACATGGTGTTCCCCTCCACCGCCTGCATCCTGCAGCACAAGCTGGGCGTGCACGGCTGCCCGGCCTTCGACGTGCAGGCCGTGTGCTCGGGCTTCGTCTACGCGCTGGCGGTGGCCGACGCGATGGTCAAGACCGGCAGCGCGAAGTGCGCGCTGGTGATCGGCGCCGAGGTGTTTTCGCGCATCCTCGATTTCAACGACCGCACCACCTGCGTGCTGTTCGGCGACGGTGCCGGCGCCGTGGTGCTGGAGGCCAGCGACGTGCCCGGCATCCTGGCGACCGAGCTGCATGCCGACGGCCGCCACGTTGGCATCCTGTGCGTGCCCGGCACGGTCTCGGGCGGCTCGGTGCTGGGCGACCCGCTGCTCAAGATGGACGGCCAGGCCGTCTTCAAGCTCGCCGTGGGCGTGCTGGAGAGCGCCGCGCGCGCGGTGCTGCAAAAGGCCGGCCGCACGGCCGACGACCTGGACTGGCTGGTGCCGCACCAGGCCAACATCCGCATCATGCAGGGCACGGCCAAGAAGCTGAAGCTGCCGCTGGACAAGCTGATCGCCACCGTGGCCGAACACGGCAACACCTCGGCTGCGTCGGTGCCGCTGGCGCTGGACGTGGCGGTGAAGAGCGGCCGCATCCAGCGCGGCGACACCGTCATGCTCGAGGGCGTGGGCGGTGGTTTCACCTGGGGCGCGGTGCTGCTCGATTACTGAGCCGGTCTCCGCCCACAACAACAACAGATTCCGCGATGACCGCATTTGCCTTCGTCTTCCCTGGCCAGGGTTCGCAATCCGTCGGCATGCTCGACGCCTGGGGCGATCACCCCGCGGTGCGCAGCACGCTGGCCGAAGCGTCGGCGGCGTTGGGCGAAGACATCGGCGCGCTGATCCACGCCGGCCCGAAAGAGGCGCTGGAGCTCACCACCAACACCCAACCGGTGATGCTGACGGCGGCCATTGCCTGCTACCGGGCCTGGCGTGCCGAGGGCGGTGCCGAGCCGGCCGCGGTGGCCGGCCATTCGCTGGGCGAATACAGCGCCCTGGTGGCGGCCGGCGCGCTGACGCTGGCCGACGCGTTGCCGCTGGTGCGCTTTCGTGCGCAGGCCATGCAGCAAGCCGTGCCGGTGGGCGCGGGCGCGATGGCGGCCATCCTCGGGCTGGACGCGGCGCAGGTGCGCACGGCCTGCGCCGCGGTGGCGGCCGAGACGGGCGAGGTCGTCGAGCCGGCCAACTTCAACGACCCCAAGCAGACCGTCATCGCCGGCAGCAAGGCCGGTGTCGACCGCGCCTGCGAGGTGCTGAAGGCCGCCGGCGCCAAGCGCGCGCTGCTGCTGGCGGTGTCGGCGCCTTTTCATTCATCGCTGATGAAGCCGGCGGCCGAGGCGCTGCGTGAGCGGCTGGCCGGCGTGGCCCTGCAGGCGCCGCACATCCCTGTCGTCAACAACATCGACGTGGCGGTGCAGACCGAGCCCGACGCGATCCGCGACGCGCTCTACCGCCAGGCCTTCGGGCCGGTGCGCTGGGTCGAGGTGACGCAGGCCTTGCGGGCCCGCGGCCTGCTTCACGTGCTGGAATGCGGCCCCGGCAAGGTGCTGTCGGGCCTGGTCAAGCGTGTCGACGCCGAGATCCAGTCCATCACCGTGCTCGACCCCGCCAGCCTGCAGGCCGCCCAGGAGATGCTGAAGTGAACGCTCCCGATCCAACCCAGGCCCAGGTCGCCCTCGTCACCGGCGCCTCGCGCGGCATCGGCCGGGCCATCGCGCTGGCCCTGGCGACAGCCGGCTTCCGGGTCGTCGGCACGGCCACCTCGGCAGCCGGTGCGGCCGGCATCGGCGAAGCGCTGGCCGCGCACGGCGCCGTCGCTGGAAAAGGCATCGTGCTGAACGTCACCGACGGCGCCGCGCTCGACGCTGCCATCGACGGCATCGTCAAGGAATTCGGCGGCCTGCACGTGCTCGTCAACAACGCCGGCATCACGCGCGACACGCTGTCGATGCGCATGAAGGACGACGACTGGGATGCCGTCGTCGACACCAACCTCAAGGCCGTGTTCCGCGCCTGCCGCGCCGCCACCAAGCCGATGATGCGGCAGCGCTACGGCCGCATCGTCAACATCACGTCCGTCGTGGGCGTGAGCGGCAACGCCGGCCAGGCCAACTACGCCGCGGCCAAGGCCGGCGTGGCCGGACTGAGCCGCTCGCTGGCCCGCGAGCTCGGCGCGCGCAACATCACCGTCAACTGCGTCGCGCCCGGTTTCATTGCCACCGACATGACCGAGGGCCTGCCCGAAGCCGCCAAGGCCGCGCTGCTGTCCAGCATCCCGCTGGGCCGCCTGGGCCAGGCCGACGAGGTGGCGCACGCGGTCGCGTTTCTGGTGTCGCCGCAGGCTGGCTACATCACCGGCACCGAGCTGCACGTCAACGGCGGCATGGTCATGAACTGAGGCCGCTGGCCCACCCCAACCAACCCGGTGCCTGCCCGGCCGGTAGAATCCCGGGCTGTTTTTCCGATCCCACTCCTGGAGGAGTCGTCATGAGCGATATTGAAGCCCGAGTCAAAAAGATCATTGCAGAGCAACTCGGCGTTCCCGAGTCCGATGTCACCAACGAGAAGGCCTTCGTCGCCGACCTCGGCGCTGACTCGCTCGACACCGTGGAACTGGTGATGGCGCTCGAAGACGAGTTCAGCATCGAGATCCCCGACGAAGAGGCCGAGAAGATCACCACCGTGCAGCTGGCGATCGACTACGCCGTCAAGCACCAGAAGGGCTGAGGCTTTCCGCATGTCGCGTCGTCGCGTCGTCGTCACCGGCCTGGGCCTCGTGAGCCCGGTGGGCAACACGGTGGCCGAAGGCTGGGCCCATGTGCTGGCGGGCCAGAGCGGCATCGATCTGATCACCAAGTTCGATGCCTCTGCCTTCGCCTGCAAGTTCGCGGGTGAGGTGCGTGGCTTCAAGGTCGAGGATTACATCCCGGCCAAGGAAGCCCGCCACATGGACACCTTCATCCACTACGGCATGGCGGCGTCCATCCAGGCCGTGCAGGATGCAGGGCTGCCGTTCGGCGACGCGCTGACCGAAGAAACGGCCGAGCGCATCGGCGTGATGGTGGGTTCGGGCATCGGCGGCCTGCCTATGATCGAGCAGACCCAGGACGAATACCTGGCACGCGGGCCGCGGCGGATCTCGCCGTTCTTCGTGCCGGCCTCGATCATCAACATGATCTCGGGCCACGTTTCCATCAAGTACGGCTTCACGGGGCCCAACCTGGCGATCGTGACGGCCTGCACCACCGGGCTGCACTGCATCGGGCAGGCCGGGCGGCTGATCGAATACGGCGACGCCGACATCATGGTCGCCGGCGGCGCCGAAAGCACGGTGTCGCCGCTGGGCGTGGGTGGCTTTGCCGCAGCCCGCGCGCTGTCGACGCGCAACGACGACCCCAAGACGGCCTCGCGCCCCTGGGACAAGGACCGCGACGGCTTCGTGCTGGGCGAAGGCGCCGGCGTGCTGGTGCTCGAAGAGTACGAACACGCCAGGAAGCGCGGCGCCAAGATCTACGCCGAGCTCGCGGGCTTCGGCATGGGCGCCGACGCGTTCCACATGACTGCGCCCAACGTCGACGGCCCCAAGCGCAGCATGCTCGCCGCGCTGCGCAATGCCGGTGTCAATGCGTCCGAGGTGAACTACCTCAACGCGCACGGCACCAGCACGCCGCTGGGCGACCTGAACGAAACCAACGCCATCAAGCTGGCGTATGGCGACCACGCCAGGCGGCTCGTGGTCAACTCCACCAAGTCGATGACCGGCCACCTGCTGGGTGGCGCCGGCGGCATCGAATCGGTCTTCACCGTGCTGGCCACGCACCACCAGGTGTCGCCGCCCACCATCAACATCTTCAACCAGGACCCGGAGTGCGACCTGGACTACTGCGCCAACGAGGCGCGGCCGATGAAGATCGACGTGGCGGTGAAGAACAACTTCGGCTTCGGCGGCACCAACGGCACGCTGGTTTTCCGGCGCGCCTGACGGAGGCGTCGCGTGCGCGCGGCGCCGGCCGTCAGCGTGCCCTGCCGTGGCGGCGGTGGCTGGCGCGTGTTCCAGGCGCTGACCGTGGCCCTGGCGGCCGCGGCGGTGTCGGCCTGGGCACTGGGTCATCTTGACGGGTTGCTGTGGCCCGCGGCCCTGGTCGCGCTGGGCGTCGGTGCACTGGCCTGGCGCCTCGTGCCGGACAGCACCGCGCTGCTGGCCTGGGACGGCCGGCAGTGGACCGTCGACGGCTCCCCTGGGCAGCTCGACGTGATGCTGGACCTCGGCCCCTGGCTGCTGCTGCGCGTGCGGCCTGCGAGCGGGCGGGCGCCGCGTTGGCTGCCGGTGTCGGCCGCCGGTGCAGGGTCGGCGCTGCATGCGCTGCGCGCCGCGCTGTACGGCCGCCCGCCTGCCGTCCAGCCCGGCGACGCGTCCAGCGCCCACCGCGCCCTGGCCGAGGCCGACTGAATGCCCGACGCCGATCTGGACGCCCAACTGGTCGATCGCGTCAAGCTGGGCGATGTGCGCGCCTTCGAGATGCTGGTCGTCAAGTACCAGCGCCGCATCGAGCGGCTGATCGGCCGCATGGTGCGCGACACCGACCTGGTGCAGGACGTCGCCCAGGAAACCTTCATCCGCGCCTACCGTGCGCTGCCGCAGTTCCGGGGCGACAGCGCCTTCTACACCTGGCTGTACCGCATTGCGGTCAACACGGCCAAGAAGGCGCTGATGGACATGAAGCGCGACCCGCTGGTGTCCGAGTCGTCGATGCGTCTGGACGACGACGGTGAGGAAACTTCACGCGCCGAGAATGAACTAACCGACGGCGAGACACCCGAAGCCCTGCTGGCGAGCAAAGAGATCGCGACCGCGGTGAACTCCGCCATCGAGGCCTTGTCTGAAGACCTGCGCCAGGCGATCACGCTGCGCGAGATCGAAGGTTTGAGCTACGAAGAGATTGCCGACGTCATGAACTGCCCCATCGGAACCGTGCGTTCCCGCATCTTCCGTGCCCGCGAGGCCATCGCCCTGCGGTTGCGGCCCCTGCTGGACACGCGGGAGGGCGAGCGGTGGTGACCCTGGTCCGTCCGGATTTCTGCAACTTCGCCCTGTCGCAGCCTGCACCCGCTGGGCCCCTTGGCCAGCGCCACCCGATGAACATCGCCCCCGTCGCCCCATGAGCCTGCACCCCGACACCCCCGCCGAAGAGCCCTTGAGCGACGACCACCGCCGATGGCTGTCGGCGGCTGCCGATGGCGAGGCCGACGCGCTGGACAAGGCCTGTCAAGCATGGCGTGACGGGCCTGAAGCCCGCGCGCACTGGCACACGGTGCATCTGATCGGCGATGTGATGCGGTCCACCGAACTGGCCGCCCAGCCCGCGCACGACGCCGCCTTCCTGGCCCGCTTGCGCGAGCGCCTGGCGGCCGAGCCGGTGGTGCTGGCGCCCGCGCCGCGCCCGGCCCCCGCGGTGTCTGTCGTGGCGCCACGGCGCGCGGCGGCCGCGTGGCGCTCGGCTGCGGTGGCTGCGGGCTTGGTGGCCGTGGCGGGGGTGCTGGTGGTGTCGCGCATGTCGGAGCCGACGCCTTCGGGCACGGGTCCGCTGGCGCAGGCGGACGCGCCCAGGCCGGTGAGCGCGCCGCTGCAGCAGGCGCCGCTGCAGCAGGCCCAGGGCGATCCCACGCTGCTGCGGGACGCGCGGCTGGACGAGTTCCTGCGGGCCCACCAGGCGGCCCGCGGCGGCATGGCGGTGGCCGTGCCGGGCAGTGGCCTGCGCCGCGTCGACACCGAGTTGCCTGCGGGCGCCTCGCGGTGATGCACGCCAGCGTGCAGCCAAGGCCGGCCTGCAGACCAGGGCCCAGGGTCGTCGCGTTGCAGGGGCTGCGGGCGCTGGCGCTGGCGCTCGCCGCCAGCACGGTGGCATCGCACGCGCTGGCCCAGGCGGCCGAGCCCGCCCCCGTGGGCGCGGGTGAGCTGACGCAGGCCGACGCGCGCGCCTGGCTCACCCGCATCCACACGGCCGCGCGGCTGGGCAACTACCAGGGCACGCTGGTCTACAGCGCCGGCGGCATGCTCTCCAGTTCACGGGTGTGGCATTTTTTCGTGGGCGATCAGACCTACGAACGCCTGGAAGCGCTCGACGGCCGCCAGCAGCGCATCGCGCGTCACAACGACAACGTGCACACCTTCTGGCCGCAGACCCGCGTGGCCGTGGCCGAGAAGCGCGAGACGCTCGCCGCCTGGTCCACCACGCCGCAGGCCGTGGACCCGCGTGCGCTGGAGCAGTACGACCTGCGCCGTGAAGGCATGGCGCGCGTGGCCGGCCGCGAGGCCACCGTGCTGCTGCTGGAGCCGCGCGACGCGCTGCGCTACGCCCAGCGCCTGTGGGCCGACCAGGCCACCGGGCTGATGCTGCGCGCCGATGTCATCGGCGATGCAGCCACGGCCCGCGCGGTGCTGGAGTCGACGGCGTTTTCCGAGATCGAGATCGGTGTCAAGCCGCAGCCCGACACGGTGCTGCAGATCATGCGCAAGCTCGACGGCTACCAGGTGCTGCGCCCGCAGCAGAAGCTGACCACGCTGGACAGCGAAGGCTGGACGCTGGCGCGGCCGGTGCCGGGTTTCCGCCTCGCGGGCTGCATGCGCCGCGGCATGGAGACCACGGGCGACGACCAGTCGGTGATGCAGGCGGTGTTCACCGACGGGCTGACCCACGTGTCGGTGTTCGTGGAGCCCTTCAAGCCGCAGCGGCATCGCGGCGGCGACCTGCAGGCCCGGCAGGGGGCCACGTCCACGCTGATGACGCGCCGCGGCGAGCACTGGATCACCACCGTGGGCGACGTGCCGCCGGCCACGCTGAAGCAGTTTGCCGACGCGCTGGAGCGACGACGGCCCTGACCTTGCCCGGCGCGCCCTTCCAACGCGCGCCACGCCCCGATTTCCATGCCGGGCTTCCGGCGCTGTCCGACCCTCAGAGACCTTCACCATGACCACTCAGACCCTGATGACCCTCGCCCGCACGCGGGCCGGCCGCGCGGCGCTCGGCCTGGCGCTGCTGCTCAACGTGTCGGCCCTGGCGCTGCCCGGCCCGGTGCAGGCGCAGACCGTCCAGCTGCCCGACTTCACCGAACTCGTGGAGCGTGTCGGCCCGGCGGTCGTGAACATCCGCACCACCGAACGTCGGGGTACGCCAGCCGCGGGCGGTGGCAACGGCGAGATCGACCCCAACATCGAGGAATTCTTCAAGCGCTTCGGCATCCCGCTGCCCAACCGCCCCGACCGGCGCGCGCCTAACCCGCGCGGCGGCGACGAAGAGCCGCAGCAGCGCGGCGTGGGCTCGGGTTTCATCCTCAGCGCCGACGGCTTCATCATGACCAACGCGCACGTGGTCGAGGGGGCCGACGAGGTCATCGTCACGCTCACCGACAAGCGGGAGCTGAAGGCCCGCATCATCGGCGCCGACCGCCGCACCGACGTGGCGGTGGTCAAGGTCGACGCCACCGGCCTGCCCTTCGTGCGCATCGGCGACGTGAACCGCCTCAAGGTCGGTGAATGGGTGATGGCCATCGGCTCGCCCTTCGGCCTGGAGAACACCGTCACGGCCGGCATCGTCAGCGCCAAGCAGCGCGACACCGGCGACTACCTGCCGTTCATCCAGACCGACGTGGCCATCAACCCCGGCAACTCCGGCGGCCCGCTGCTCAACCTGCGCGGCGAGGTGGTGGGCATCAACTCGCAGATCTACAGCCGCTCGGGCGGCTTCATGGGCATCAGCTTCGCGATCCCGATCGACGAGGCCATGCGCGTGTCGGACCAGCTGCGCACCGTGGGGCGCGTGATCCGCGGGCGCATCGGCGTGCAGATCGGTGCCGTGACCAAGGAGGTGGCCGAGTCCATCGGGCTGGGTGCGCCACGCGGTGCGCTCGTGACCGGCGTCGAGAAGGACCAGCCGGCCGAGAAGGCGGGCATCGAGGCCGGCGACATCATCGTCCGGGTCGACGGCAAGGCGGTCGACAAGTCGGGCGACCTGCCGCGCATCGTGGGTGGCCTGAAGCCCGGCGCGCGCGTGCCGGTGCAGGTGTTCCGCCGCGGTGCCACGCGTGACCTGACCGTGTCCATCGCCGAGTTCGAGGCCGACCGCCCGGTGCGCCGGGCCGCCGCCGAGCCGGGCAACGGCACGCCGCCCGCAGCGACCAAGAGCGCGCTCGGCATCACCGTGTCGGACCTGACCGACGCGCAAAGGCGCGAGCTGCGCGTGCGCGGCGGCGTGCGTGTGGATGCGGTCGAAGGTGCGGCAGCCCGCGCCGGCCTGCGTGAAGGCGACATCATCCTGTCGCTGGACAACACCGAGATCGCCGACGGCAAGCAGTTCTCGGCCGCCGCGGCCAAGGCCGACAAGGCCAAGGCCGTGACGGTGCTGGTGCGGCGTGGCGAGTGGGTCAACTACGTCGTCATCCGACCCGGTCGCTGAGGGCTGGAAACCCGGCGCCCAAGTTGAGTAGGCCGCCGGGTTATTCCACATCGTGGAAAGGATGGCCTCGCATCGGCGCGGCCGACGAACCCCTCGGACGACCTGGAAGTTAGTGACCTGTCACTTCAGTTCCTGGCACCCGGCGATTAACGCCGCAGCCGTCTAGAATCTTGCTTCGGCGTCGTGGTTTTACCCATCGGGCGAGCCCGGAGTGGGGTGCCCAGACCGCCTCGGAAGGTGGATTCCAGGATGTTGATATTCTGTGGATAACTTTTCCTTGTCTGATCCCTGCAACGGCCGGAAATCAAGCAATGACGCGGGTTCCCGGCCGGTTGTTTTGGCTACAATGAACGCCCAACAAGCAGTTGCCAAACGTTCTGTTGGAAGGCGCGTCATCCATTTGGACGCGCCTTTTTTTTAGCTGTTTTCCGGCCGGTGTCGGGCCCCCTGGCGGCCGCGCACCGCCACCCGACGCAGCCCCTGCTGGCCGATGCGCACGCATCGCAAGACAGCCCCGACCGCGGCTTTGGCCGCGATGCACACGAGCTCGATGAACCACATCCGCAACTTCTCGATCATTGCCCACATCGACCACGGCAAGAGCACGCTGGCCGATCGCATCATTCAGCGCTGCGGCGGTCTGTCCGACCGCGAGATGGAAGCGCAGGTCCTGGACTCGATGGACATCGAGCGCGAGCGCGGCATCACCATCAAGGCGCAGACCGCGGCCCTGGAATACAAGGCCAAGGACGGGCAGGTCTATCAGCTCAACCTGATCGACACGCCGGGCCACGTCGACTTCTCGTATGAAGTCAGCCGCTCGCTCAGTGCCTGCGAAGGCGCGCTGCTGGTGGTGGACGCGTCGCAGGGCGTCGAGGCGCAGACGGTGGCCAACTGCTACACCGCGCTGGAGCTCGGCGTGGAAGTGGTGCCCGTGCTCAACAAGATGGACCTGCCCAACGCGGACCCCGACAACGCCAAGGCCGAGATCGAGGACGTGATCGGCATCGACGCCGACAACGCCATTCCGTGCAGCGCCAAGACCGGCATGGGCCTGGACGAGATCCTCGAAGCCGTGATCGCCCGCATGCCCGCACCGCGTGGCAATCCCACGGGCCCGCCGCGGGCGATGATCATCGACAGCTGGTTCGACAACTACGTGGGCGTGGTGATGCTCGTGCGCGTGGTCGACGGCTCGCTCGGCAAGGGTGAGCGCATCCGCATGATGGCCACCAACGCGGTGTACGGCATCGAGCACATGGGCGTGTTCACGCCCAAGAGCGTGCCGCGCGACGTGCTGAAGGCCGGCGAGGTGGGCTTCATCATCTGCGGCATCAAGGAGCTGCAGGCGGCCAAGGTGGGCGACACGCTGACGCTCGACAAGAAGCTGCCCAACAACGCCGGCCCGGCCGCCGAGGCGCTGCCCGGCTTCAAGGAGATCCAGCCGCAGGTCTTTGCCGGCCTGTACCCGACCGAGGCCAGCGAATACGACCAGCTGCGCGACGCGCTGGAGAAGCTCAAGCTCAACGACAGCAGCCTGCGCTACGAGCCCGAGGTGAGCCAGGCGCTGGGCTTCGGCTTCCGCTGCGGCTTCCTGGGCCTGCTGCACATGGAGATCGTGCAGGAGCGGCTGGAGCGAGAGTTCGACCAGGACCTCATCACCACCGCACCCAGCGTGGTGTACGAGGTGGAGCTGAACGACGGCACCGTGGTGCTCGTCGAGAACCCCAGCAAGATGCCCGACCTGGGCCGGCTGAAGGAGATCCGCGAGCCCATCGTCACCGTGCACCTGTACATGCCGCAGGACTACGTGGGCCCGGTGATGACGCTGGCCAACCAGAAGCGCGGCGTGCAGCTGAACATGGCCTACCACGGCCGCCAGGTCATGCTGACCTACGAGCTGCCGCTGGCCGAGATCGTGCTGGACTTCTTCGACAAGCTGAAGAGCGTGAGCCGCGGCTACGCCAGCATGGACTACGAGTTCAAGGAGTACCGCGCCTCCGACGTCGTGAAGGTCGACCTGCTGATCAACGGCGACCGCATCGATGCGCTGAGCATCATCGTGCACAAGGCGCAGAGCGTGTACCGCGGCCGTGCCGTGGCCGCCAAGATGCGCGAGCAGATCCCGCGCCAGATGTACGACGTGGCGATCCAGGCGTCCATCGGCGCCAACATCATCGCGCGCGAAGACATCAAGGCCCTGCGCAAGAACGTGCTGGCAAAATGCTACGGCGGCGACGTCTCGCGCAAGAAGAAGCTGCTCGAGAAGCAGAAAGCGGGCAAGAAGCGCATGAAGCAGATCGGCTCCGTCGAGGTGCCGCAGGAAGCCTTCCTCGCCATCCTCCAGGTCGAAGACTGAACACACACGCATGAGCTCTCTCACCGCGGCGCTCTACGGCGCCCTCGTCGTCTACCTCGGCGGCTGGTTCCTGGGTTTCTGGAGCGGCAACTTCTCGTTGCTGCTGTTCGTGCTGACGCTGGTGACGCTGGGCTTCTGGCTCGCCGAGCGCTTCCGCTTCCTGCCTGCGCGCCAGGCGGCGGCGGCGCAGCTGGAGCAGCAGGACGTGTCGCGACGGGCCGAACTGGCGAAGCTGGGCATCGACAAGGTCGACGGCAACGTGGCCGAGGCGCGCGAGAAGCTGCTGATGCAGCCCTGGTGGCTGGACTGGACCGCGGGCCTGTTCCCGGTGATCCTGATCGTCTTCCTGCTGCGCAGCTTTCTGTTCGAGCCGTTCAAGATTCCGTCGGGCTCGATGATCCCCACGCTGCTGGTGGGCGACCTGATCCTCGTGAACAAGTTTCACTACGGCGTGCGGCTGCCGGTGATCAACAAGAAGATCATCGACAACAACCCCGTGCAGCGGGGTGACGTGATGGTCTTCCGCTACCCGGTGGACCCGCGCCAGGACTACATCAAGCGCGTGGTGGCCCTGCCCGGCGACGAGGTGGCGTACCTGAACCAGAAGCTCAGCATCAACGGCAAGCCGGTCGAGACCACCCCGAAGGGCGAGTTCTTCGAGGCCGACAGCCTGCGCTACGAGCCGATGTTCAGCGAGAAGCTGGGCGACGTGGAGCACCAGATCCTGGTCAACCCGCGCCGCCAGGGCTACTACGGGCCCGACCCCAAGACCTTTCCAAAGGCCGAGAACTGCCGCTATTCGCCCGAAGGCGTGGTGTGCAAAGTGCCGGCAGGCCACTATTTTCTGATGGGTGACAACCGCGACAACTCGCAAGACTCCCGCTACTGGGGTTTCGTGCCGGATGAGAATATCGTGGGCAAGGCATTCTTCGTCTGGATGAACTTCGGCAACCTCGGGCGGATCGGTGCATTCCACTGATCCCGGCCCTGACCGCAAAAGGCGCTTCATGAGTTCTGGCACCTCCGGTACACGTCGCGCGCAGCAGCGCGGTGTGACGCTGTTCGGCCTGATGTTCTGGGCCATCCTGATCGGCTTCGGCGCCTATGTCGTGGTGCGCGTGCTGCCCACCATCAACGAGTACATGACCATCCAGCGCGCGGTGGAGAAGATCGCCGCCACGCAGCCGGCGACGGTGGCCGAGGTGCGCCAGGCCTTCGACAGGCAGCGCGAACTCGAATACTCGATCAGCGAGCTCACCGGCAAGGACCTCGTCATCACGAAGGAGAACGACCGCGTGGTCATCTCCTACGCCTACAACAAGGAAGTGCCGATCTACGGCCCCGTCTACGTGCTGCTCAAGTACGAGGGCCGATCCAAGTAGGCGCCATGGACCCAGCCCGCCTCGACGCGCTGCAACGACGCCTGGGCCACCGCTTCTCCGGCGCGGCGCTGCTGCAGCGTGCGCTGACCCACCGCAGCTTCAGCGCGGATCACAACGAGCGGCTCGAATTCCTGGGCGACGCGGTGCTGGCGCTGGCGGTCTCGGAGCTGCTCTTCGAGCGCTTCTCGGGCAGCGACGAAGGCGACCTCACGCGCGTGCGGGCGCACCTCGTGCGCGAGGACAGCCTGCACCGCGCCGCGCTGGGCCTGGGCCTGCCCGAGATGTTGCGCCTGTCCGAGGGCGAGGCCCGCGGTGGCGGTGCGCAGCGCCCGTCGATCCTGGCCGATGCGGTCGAGGCGCTGATCGGCGCGGTCTTCCTCGACGGCGGCTACGAACGCGCCCGTGCGCTGGTGCGCAGCCTCTTCGGCGACATCATTCAAAGCACCGAGGCCGAGAGCTGGAGCAAGGACGCCAAGACCGAGCTGCAGGAGTGGCTGCAGGCCCGCCGCATCGCGGTGCCGGCCTACCGCATCACCGCCACACACGGACAGGCGCACGCGCAGACCTTCGAGGTCGAATGTGCCGTGCCCGCGCTGCGCCTGGCCGAACGAGGGCAGGGCCGTTCGCGCCGTGCCGCCGAACAGGAAGCGGCACGCCACATGCTGGCTGCGCTGAAGAACAACGACCAACCCGGCGGACCCCTCCGATCATGACCGACGACACCTCCCCCGACGACAAGCCCCAACGCTGCGGCCTCGTCGCCATCGTCGGTCGCCCCAACGTGGGCAAGAGCACGCTGCTCAACGCGCTGGTGGGCCAGAAGATCAGCATCACCAGCAACAAGGCGCAGACCACGCGCCACCGCATCACCGGCATCCGCACGCAGGGCGTGTCGCAGTTCGTCTTCGTCGACACGCCGGGCTTCCAGCTCAAGCACGCCGCGGCGATGAACCGCACGCTCAACCGCACGGTGCTGTCGTCGCTGGGCGACGTGGACGTGGTGCTGTTCGTGTGCGAGGCCGGCCGCTTCGGCCTGCCCGACGCCAAGGTGCTGTCGCTGCTGCCGCCGGACAAGCCGGCGCTGCTGGTGGCCAACAAGCTCGACGAGCTGCCGCGCCGCCAGGACGCACTGCCCTGGCTGAAGACCATGCAGGACCGCCACCCCTTCGCCGAGTTCGTGCCCATGTCGGCCACGCGCGAGGCCGACGTGGCGCGGCTGATGGACATCGTCGAGCCCTACCTGCCCGAGCAGCCCTGGCTGTACGAGGAAGACGCGCTGACCGACCGCAGCGAGCGTTTCATGGCCGGCGAGATGATCCGCGAGAAGCTCTTCCGCCTGACCGGCGACGAGCTGCCCTACAGCTGCACGGTGGTGATCGACAAGTTCGAGGAAGAGGGCAACCTGCGCCGCATCGCCGCCAGCATCGTGGTGGAACGCGACGCGCACAAGGGCATGGTCATCGGCGACGGTGGCGAGCGCCTCAAGCGCATCGGCAGCGAAGCCCGGCAGGAGCTGGAGCGGCTGTGGGACGCCAAGGTCTTCCTGGAGCTGTGGGTCAAGGTGCGCTCCGGCTGGGCCGACGACGAGGCCCACCTGCGCAGCTATGGCTACGAATGAGGGCGGCGCCAGGCCGACCCCGACCGGCGCCCGCAGCCGCGCCCGCGCCGAGACCCCGCACTTCGCCCGCCCTGCCGCCGCGCGCGCCCAGGCGCCGCTGGCTGCCTACGTGCTGCACAGCCACGACTGGAGCGAGACGAGCCTGATCGTCGAGCTCTTCACGCGCGAGCGCGGTCGCCTGGTGGTGGTGGCCAAGGGCGCCAAGCGGCCGACCTCCAACTTCCGGCCGGTGCTGCTGCCGTTCCAGCCGCTGCTGGTGATGCTGGGCAAGACGCCGGCCGACGAAGCCGCCGAGATCCTGGCGCTGCGCAGCGCCGAATGGGCCGGCGGCCAGCCGCTGATGCCTGCCGGTGCGCTGTTCAACGGCTTCTACCTGAACGAGCTGCTGCTGAAGCTGCTGGCGCGCCAGGACGCGCACCCGGGCCTTTACGAGGCCTACGCCGACACGGTGTCGGCACTCGCGTCGGGCGCCGACGAGGCGCCAGCGCTGCGCGCCTTCGAGCTGATGCTGCTGCGTGCACTCGGCCTGCTGCCCGAGCTGGCGCTGGACACGCCCACCGCGCAGCCGCTGCAGCCCGAAGCGCGCTACACGCTGCAGCCCGAAGCCGGCCTCGTGCCGGCGGCGCAGGGCCTGGCGGGCAGCCACTGGGTGCTGCTGGAAGCCGCGCTGTCGCATGGCAGCGCGGCCGCCGTGCGCCACGCCTGCACGGGCGTGGCCGCGGCGCTGCGCGGGCCGCTGCGCGAGCTGCTTCACTATCATCTGGGCACCGGCAAGCTGCGCACGCGGCAGGTCTGGCAGGGGGTGCAGAAGCTCGCCGCCAGCGCCCGCCTGCAACCCGCCTGAGTCCGCGCCAGCGTCGCCCCCATTCCCGTCGGCTCCACTTCATGAACCCCCTCATCGCCCCTGATTCAGGACGCGGCCGCACGGCCCTGTCGGTCAACGTCAACAAGGTCGCGCTGCTGCGCAACACGCGCCACCTGGGCATCCCCAGCGTGCTGCGCGCGGCCACGCTGTGCCTGGAGGCGGGCGCCGACGGCATCACCGTGCACCCGCGCCCCGACGAGCGCCACATCCGCGGCCACGACGTGCACGAGCTTGCCGCGCTGATGAAGCAGTGGCCGCAGGCCGAATACAACATCGAAGGCAACCCCTTCCACAACCTGATGGCCTTCGTGCGCGACGTGCGGCCGCACCAGGCCACCTTCGTGCCCGACAGCGAGGGCCAGTTCACGTCCGACCACGGCTGGGACCTGGCGGTGGACGGCGAACGCCTGCGCACGCTGATCGACGAATGCCACACGCTGGGCGTGCGCGTGAGCCTGTTCATGGACGCGCAGCCGCAAGCCATGGCGATGGCCCGCGCCGTGGGCGCCGACCGGGTGGAGCTGTACACCGAGCCCTACGCGGCGGCGCATGCCGCCGCGGCCTCGGGCTCTGCGGCCCACGGCACCGCGGGGCAGGGCGCACAGCTGCAAGCCTTTGCCGCGGCGGCTGCCGCGGCGCAGATGCAGGGCCTGGGCGTCAACGCGGGGCACGACCTGAACCGCGACAACCTGGCCGACTTCCTGCGCGCCGTGCCCGGCGTGCTGGAAGTGTCGATCGGCCACGCGCTGGTCGCCGACGCGCTGGAGTTCGGCCTGAGCGAGACCGTGCGCGCCTACCAGCGGGCCATCCGAAGCGCGGGCGCGGCCGCATGATCGTCGGCATCGGCACCGACGTGTGCGACATCCGCCGCATCGAAGCCACGATGCAGCGCCGCGGCGACCGCTTCGCCGAACGTGTGCTCGGCCCCGCCGAGCTGCAGGTCTTCCACGCCCGCCGCCTGCGCACGCCGGCGCGCGGCCTGCGCTACGTGGCCACGCGCTTCTCGGCCAAGGAAGCCTTCTCCAAGGCCATCGGCCTGGGCATCCGCAGCCCCATGACCTGGCGCGGCTGCGAGATCCTCAACGAGCCCAGCGGCAAGCCCTACATCCGCCTGTCGGGCGAGCTGAAGGACTGGTTCGAGGGCCGGGGCTGGATCGCCCACGTCACCGTCACCGACGAGACCGACTACGCGGCGTCCTTCGTGGTCGTCGAAACCCGCAGCCCTTCACCCTGAGCCGCTCCATGACCCCACACGCCCCTGTCGTGCTCGACATCGCCGGCACCACGCTCACCAAGGCCGACCGGCAGCGCCTGAAGCACCCGCTCACCGGCGGCCTGATCCTGTTTGCCCGCAACTGGGAAAGCCGGCTGCAGCTGACCGAGCTGACGTCCAGCATCAAGAAGATCCGCCCCGACGTGCTGATCTGCGTCGACCACGAAGGTGGCCGCGTGCAGCGTTTCCGCACCGACGGCTTCACTGCGCTGCCCGCCATGCGCGTGCTGGGCGAGATGTGGATGAAGGACCCGCTGGGTGCGACCGACGCCGCCACCGCCGCCGGTCACGTGCTGGCCGCCGAGCTGCGCGCCTGCGGCGTGGATTTGAGCTTCACGCCCGTGCTCGACCTGGACCACGGCGGCAGCAGCGTCATCGGCGACCGCGCCTTCCACCGCGACGCGCGCGTGGCCGCGCTGCTGGCCAAGAGCCTGATGCACGGCCTGCTGCGCGCCGGCATGGGCAACTGCGGCAAGCACTTCCCCGGCCACGGCTTCGTCAAGGCGACCGGCGCAGCCTGAAGGCCATCCTGGCCGATGACGCGAAGCCGTACGAATGGCTCAGCACCAGCCTGCAGGCCGTGATGCCGGCGCACGTGATCTACCCCAAGGTGGACAGCCACCCGGCGGGCTTTTCGCCGCGCTGGTTGAAGGAGATCCTGCGCGGCCAGATGGGCTTCACCGGCGCCATCTTCAGCGACGACCTGAGCATGGAAGGTGCGCGCCACCTGGAGGGCGGGCAACTGACCTACGCCGAGGCCGCCAGCGTGGCGCTGAACGCCGGCTGCGACCTGGTGCTGCTGTGCAACCAGAGCGTGGACGGCGGCCAGGCCGTGGACGAGCTGCTGTCGGGCCTGGAGCAGGCGGCCGCCGCCGGCCACTGGCACGCCGACCCCGACAGCGAGATGCGCCGCCAGCAGCTGCTGCCGCAGACCGCGCCGCTGCCCTGGGACGATCTGATGCACGACCCCGTCTACCAGCGCGCACTCGAGCGCCTGCCCTGAGGACCGGGGCCTGCCTCGGGCAGGTCATCATCAGAAAAAAAGGGCCCGCAGCTGCGGGCCCTTCTCGTTGTGGCGGGTGCCGTTGCCGGCACCGGCGCTCAGGGTGCCGCGCGCTGCTGCTGCTCGAACGGCAGCTTCAGCTGCGACAGGTCCTTGCGCGTCTCCACCAGCACCAGCGGGCCGTCGTCGGTGACGACATGGCGGCGCGGTTCACGCGGCACGCGCACCGGCGCCGGTTCGGCGGCCATGGCCGCGCGCACGGCGCTGATCTTGTCGCCGTCGGACTGCACCCACTGCAGCCCCGCCGTTTCGGCCAGCGAGGCCAGCGCATCGGTGGGCAACACATAGGGCTGCACGCGCACCGGCGCGGCCGGCGTTGCCGCGGCCACTGGTGCGGCGACCGGCGCCGGGGTGGGCGCACGGACCGGGGCAGGCGCGGGGGCAGGCGCGGCGACAGGCGCGGGCGCTGCCACCGGTGCTTCCGCCACCACCGGTGCGGGGGCCGACGGTTCCGCCACCGGTGCGGGGGCGGCCGGGGCCGACTCCGTCAGGCCGTGCGGCGCGTAGGCCGGGGCTTCGGCGTAGGCCGGGCGCACCGTGGGTGCGGGCTGGGCCGCAGCCGCGTCGGCTTCGGCCGGCTCTGCAGCCAGATCGGCAGCGGGCTCGGCACGCGGCTCGCGCGGCTCACGCGGGCCGTCGCGGTCGCGGTCGCGGCCACGACCACCACGGCGGCGGCTGCGCTCACGGTCGCCACCGGCTTCGGTGGCGCCTGCTTCTGCACCGTCGGCCGGGGGCGCGCCTTCCGCGGTGGCGCCAGCGGCAGCGGGTTCGGTCCCTTCACCGGCTTCGACGCCGGCTGCGACCGCGTTCTGGGCCTCTTCACCGGCACGGCCTTCCGCGCGGTCGCGGCCACCACGCCGGCGGCGGCGGCGGCCGTCGCGGGCATCGCCTTCGGCCGGCAGGCTGCCGTCGGCGCCCGGCACCGGGATGGTGTCGACGAAGGCTTGCACCACGCCATTGGCGTCGACGGCTTCCACGCGCGGTGCGCGCTCGGGGCGCGGGCCACGGCGGCTGTCGCCGCGCGGGCCGCGGTCTGCGCCCTCGTGGCGCTCGACCACGGCAGCGCCTTCGGCAGCCACGGGTGCATCGGTGCGCGCCCGGCGGGTGTCGCGGCTCTCGCCACGGTCGCCGCGTTCGCCGCCACGTTCTCCACCGCGATCGCCGCGCTGGCCTTCACGGCCTTCGCGTTCGCCACGGCCGCCACGCGGGCCGCGGTCGCCACCACGGCCACCGCGCTCACCGCCACGGTCACCACCGCGTTCGCCCCGTTCACCGCGGCGGCCATCGCCGCGCTTCTCGGGTGCGGCGGGCGTCGCTGCGGGCACGGCCACGGCCGCCACCGGTGCTGCCACCGGCGCAGGCGCCGGGGCGCTGCCGCCAAAGAGCTTCTTGACCCAGCCGAAGAAGCCGCTGCCATTGGGCTGCGGCGCGGGTGCCGGGGCGGCCACGGGTGCGGCAGCCACGGGGGCCGGCGCAGGCGCCGGCTTGGGCGGCGCCACCGCGGGCGGCGGCGGGGCGGGCGGGGCCGGCTGGTCGGGCAGCACGCCCTTGATGATCGGCTCCTGCTTGGCCTTGCCCTTCTCGCGGCGCGTGATGCCGACCTCGTCGTCCGGCTCCTCGATCATCGTGTAGCTGGCCTGCAGGCCTTCCAGGCGCGGGTCGTCGTGGCGCAGGCGCTCGAGCTTGTAGTTGGGCGTTTCGAGGTGCTTGTTGGGCACCAGGATCACGGTCACGCGCTGCTTGAGCTCGATCTTGGTGATCTCGGTGCGCTTCTCGTTCAGCAGGAAGGACGTCACCTCCACCGGCACCTGCACGTGCACGGCGGCCGTGTTCTCCTTCATCGACTCTTCCTGCACCATGCGCAGGATCTGCAGCGCGGAGCTCTCGGTGTCGCGGATGTGGCCGGTGCCGTTGCAGCGCGGGCAGGTGATGTGGTTGCCTTCGCTCAGCGCCGGGCGCAGGCGCTGGCGGCTCAACTCCAGCAGGCCGAACTTGCTGATGCTGCTGAACTGCACGCGCGCGCGGTCGAAGCGCAGGCCGTCGCGCAGTCGCGTCTCGACCTCGCGGCGGTTCTTCGACTCTTCCATGTCGATGAAGTCGACGACGATCAGGCCGCCCAGGTCGCGCAGCCGCATCTGGCGCGCGATCTCGTCCGCGGCTTCCAGGTTGGTGCGCGTGGCGGTTTCTTCGATGTCGCTGCCGCGCGTGGCGCGGGCGGAGTTGACGTCCACCGAAACCAGCGCCTCGGTGTGGTCGATGACGATGGCGCCGCCGCTGGGCAGGTTGACGGTGCGGCTGAACGCGGTCTCGATCTGGTGTTCGATCTGGAACCGGCTGAACAGCGGCGCGTCGTCCTTGTAGCGCTTCACGCGATTGGCCGTCTCCGGCATCACGTGGTTCATGAACTGCGCGGCCTGTTCGTAGATGTCGTCGGTGTCGATCAGGATCTCGCCGATGTCCGCGGTGAAGTAGTCGCGGATGGCGCGGATCACGAGCGACGACTCCTGGTAGATCAGGAACGCACCCTTGCCCACCTTGGAGGCGCCGTCGATGGCGTCCCAGAGCTTGAGCATGTAGTTCAGGTCCCACTGCAGCTCGGCCGCACTGCGGCCGATGCCGGCGGTGCGGGCGATCAGGCTCATGCCCTTGGGGTATTCGAGCTGGTCGAGGTTTTCCTTCAGTTCCTCGCGGTCCTCGCCCTCGATGCGGCGGCTCACGCCACCGCCGCGCGGGTTGTTGGGCATCAGCACGAGATACCGGCCGGCCAGGCTGACGAAAGTGGTCAGCGCCGCGCCCTTGTTGCCGCGCTCTTCCTTCTCCACCTGCACCAGCAGCTGGTCGCCTTCGCGCACGGCGTCCTGGATACGCGCGCTGCGGGCGTCCACGCCCTCGCGGAAGTAGTTCTTGGAGATTTCCTTGAATGGCAGGAAGCCGTGGCGGTCTTCACCGTATTCGACGAAGCAGGCCTCCAGGCTGGGCTCCACGCGGGTGATGACCGCCTTGTAGATGTTGCCCTTGCGCTGTTCGCGCCCCTCGATCTCGGTCTCGAAGTCGAGGAGCTTCTGTCCATCGACGATCGCCAGGCGCCGCTCTTCCGGCTGCGTGGCGTTGATCAGCATGCGTTTCATGTGCACTCCCTTGCGGCGCACCTGTTTCCCAGGCGCGCACGGCTTTCACACCGATGCACAGATCAGAAGCGACAGAACCGTTGGCGCGAAATGCCCTGGACTGCGCTTGCCCGCGGCGGTGCCGGGGGTCAGGCGCGCAGCGTTGGCGCGTGCGTGTCGGCGGGGTGGGCAGCGCGCATGCCGTCCGTCTGCCCGGTGCACGGCCGCGGATCGCGCGGGCATGCAACCGCCCCGGCCGCGCCGGCATGGAGCCGGGGCCTGTAGGGGCGGTGGTGGGTGGACGGGGACGACATGGTCTGCAACACGGTGCCGGACGCGGCTGCCAGGTGGGTTGGCGGGTCTGTGACGACCGGCCGCACCTGGCAGCTTGAATTTTTCGGGGCTTCGGGTGAGCGAAGCGAGGTTCTTTCACGACTGTCTTGACCGCCTGCACTTGGGGCCCGCCTTGTCACTTGGGGACAAGACCTGGGGCGCCGCCTGCGGGCGTTGCATCACCGATTGACCTGCGCAACATGCGCAGAGTCCTTCCACGATAGAGCCGCGGGCGCCCGCGTAAACTCCGATAAATCAAGCACTTACAGCCTAAACGTGGAGTTGCGGAGTATAGCGGGCAAAGAAGGCGTTCCCCCCGGTCGCGGGGTGGACGCGGCAGCAGCGGCGGTGCGCACCCTGACGGTGGACGCCGAGTCCGCCGGGCAGCGCCTGGACAACTACCTGATCCGGCTGCTGAAGGGCGTGCCCAAGACCCACGTCTACCGCGTCATCCGCTCGGGCGAGGTGCGTGTCAACAAGGGCCGCGCCGGTGCCGACACGCGCGTGGCCGAGGGCGACCAGATCCGCGTGCCACCGATGCGCCTGCCCGCGCCCAGCACCGCGCCGCCGGCCCCGGCGCGCGAGTTTCCGGTGCTGATGGAAGACGAGCACCTGCTGGCCATCGTCAAGCCCGCCGGCGTGGCGGTGCACGGCGGCAGCGGCGTGAGCTTCGGCGTCATCGAGCAGCTGCGCCGGTCACGGCCCGATGCGCGCTTTCTGGAGCTGGTGCACCGGCTCGACAAGGAGACCTCGGGCATCCTGCTGCTGGCCAAGAAGCGCAGCGCGCTGACGGCACTGCAGGACCAGTTCCGCGACCGCAACACCGGCAAGACCTACGCCGCGCTGGTCTTCGGCGAATGGCCGGCGAAGCTGAAGGTGATCGACCTGGCGCTGCACAAGACGCTGGACGCGGCCGGTGAACGGCACGTCAAGGTCGTGGGGGCCGACCACGAGGACGGCCGCCGCTCGATCACGCTGGTGAAGGTGGCGCGCCAGCTGCCCGGGCTGAGCCTGCTGGACGTGACCATCAAGACCGGCCGCACGCACCAGATCCGCGTGCACCTGGCCAGCAGCGGCCACCCGATCGTGGGTGACCCCAAGTACGGTGACTTCGCGCGCAACAAGCTCTTTGCGAAGGAGCGGCGCTTCGAGCGCATGTTCCTGCACGCCAAGGACCTGTCCTTCGACCACCCCGCCACCGGTGAGCGTGTCGCCCTGCACGCGCCGCTGCCGGTCGAGTGCGAGACACTGCTGGCCCGCTGAACCCCCGCCATCCCCGCCTGTCCTGCCATCCGCCATGCCCCGTTCACCCGCCCGCCGGTTCGACCTCATCGCCTTCGACTGGGACGGCACGCTCTTCGACAGCACCGCGCTGATCGCGCAGTGCATCCAGTCGGCCTGCCGCGACCTCGGCACCACCGTGCCCAGCCAGGCCGACGCGGCCTATGTCATCGGCCTGGGCCTGAACGACGCCCTCAAGCACGCCGCGCCCGGCCTGGCGCCCGAGCGCTACCCCGAGCTGGGCAACCGCTACCGCCACCACTACTTTGCCCGCCAGCACGAGCTGGTGCTGTTTCCGGGCACGCTGGCCATGCTGCAGGCGCTGAAAGAGCGCAACCACTTCCTGGCCGTGGCCACCGGCAAGGCCCGCCGCGGGCTGGACCAGGCGCTGGCGCAGTCGCAGCTGGGTGAACTCTTCGACGCCACGCGCACCGCCGACGAGACCGCCGGCAAGCCGCACCCGCTGATGCTGCTGGAGCTGATGGCGCAGCTGGGCGTGGCGCCCGAGCGCACGCTGATGATCGGTGACACCACGCACGACCTGCTGCTGGCGCAGAACGCCGGCACCGCGCGTGTGGGCGTGAGCTACGGCGCCCACGAGCCCGAGGCCTTTGCCGCGCACGAGCCGCTGTTCATTGCGCACAGCACGGCCGAGCTGCACGCCTGGCTGCTGGACTACGCCTGAAGCCTGCTGACGGACATGCCATGAACGACGACACCGTGCCGGCCGAGCCGCTGTGCGCGTCGGCCGCGCTGGAAGAGCGCGGCCGCGCCTGGGTCTGGGACGTGCTGGAGCACGGCCGCCCGGCACGCGCCTTCGCGCTGCGCTTCGACGGCACCGTGCGCGCCTACATCAACCGCTGCCTGCACGTGCCGACCGAGATGGACTGGCAGCCCGGCGAGTTTCTCGACGGCGACAAGCGCTGGATCCTGTGCAGCATCCACGGTGCCACCTACGAGCCGTCGGACGGCCGCTGCGTCGGCGGCCCCTGCGGCCGCGGCAAGCTCACGCCGGTGGCGGTGCAGGAACAAGGCGGCGAGGTCTGTTGGTATCCTTCCCGCGACATCCGCCCCGTGCCTTTTGACGCGCCCGCCCGGGTTGCAGGCACGCCCGGCGACGAAAGCCCCCCATGAGCACCCCCGATCCGCATCAGCCGCCCCCCGTCGAGGCGGCAGAACCCCTGACCGTGACCGCCGCCGCCGCGTTGGCGGCGCAGGCCGCAGAAAAGGCGGCCGCCGAGGCCGCGGCCAAGGGCGGCATCGAATCCACGCTGGCCCGGCTGGCCACCGAGCTGCTGCGCGACCGCCAGGCCGAGCGCCGCTGGCGCGTCTTCTTCCGCCTCGCCTGGCTGGGGCTGGCGCTGGGCGCGCTGTGGCTGGCGCTGGCCAGCCGCGTGGCACCGTCGGCGCCCACCACGCCGCACACCGCGCTGGTGGAGGTGCGGGGCGAGATATCGGCCGAGAGCGACGCCAGCGCCGAGGCCCTGGTCGGCGCGCTGAAGAGCGCGTTCGAGGACGCCGGCGCGCAGGCCGTGGTGCTGCGCATCAACTCGCCCGGCGGCAGCCCCGTGCAAAGCGGCATCGTCTACGACGAGATCAAGCGCCTGAAGGCCAAGCACGGCAAGAAGGTGTATGCGGTGATCGAGGAGATGTGCGCCTCGGGTGCGTACTACATCGCCGTGGCCGCCGACGAGATCTACGTCGACAAGGCCAGCGTGGTGGGCAGCATCGGCGTGCTGATGGACGGCTTCGGCTTCACCGGGCTGATGGAGAAGCTGGGTGTCGAGCGCCGCCTGCTGACCGCCGGCGAGAACAAGGCCATGCTCGACCCCTTCAGCCCCGAGAACCCGCGCCAGACGGCGATGGCCAAGGCCATGATCGAGCAGATCCACCGCCAGTTCATCGCGGTGGTGAAGGAAGGCCGCGGCGCCCGCCTGAAGGAAACGCCAGACACCTTCTCCGGCTTGTTCTGGAACGGCGAGGAGGCCGTCAAGATGGGCCTGGCCGACGCCACCGGCAACCTGGACTTCGTCGCGCGCGAGATCGTCAAGGCCGAGGAGATCATCGACTACACCCCGCGCGAGAACGTCGCCGAGCGGCTGGCCAAGCGCTTCGGCGCCAGCGTGGGCGCCGGTGCGGTGAAGGCGCTGCGCGAGCTGGCCCCGCTGAAATGAAGCCCCCAAGCTCGCTGTCGCTCGCTACCCCCCGAGGGGGCCGTCCGCCAGCGGCCCGGCGGAGCCGGTTCCGCGGCGGGAAGCTTGGCTTGTCGTGTGCAATCGACTCGTCGTTCGCCGCGAGGCATTGAGATGAGCGAGCGACTGAGCGTTGCACTCCAGCACCTGCTGCCCAAGCAGGCCCTGACGCGGGCCGCCGGCGCGCTGGCCGGCGCGCGCGGCGGCGCCGCCACCACGGCGGTCATCCGCTGGTTCATCGGCCGCTACGGCGTCGACATGGCCCAGGCCGCCGAGCCCGACCCCGCGGCCTACGCCACCTTCAACGACTTCTTCACGCGCGCGCTGAAGCCCGGCGCACGGCCGCTGGCGCAGGCCGACCTGCTGTGCCCGGTGGACGGTGCCATCAGCCAGTTCGGCGCCATCGACGGCGAGCGCATCTTCCAGGCCAAGGGCCATGGCTACAGTGCCACCGCGCTGGTGGGCGGCGATGCCGCACTGGCTGCGCACTTCCACGGCGGCCACTTCGCCACGCTGTACCTGAGCCCGAAGGACTACCACCGCATCCACATGCCCTGCGCCGGGCGGCTGCTGCGCATGATCCACGTGCCGGGCGACCTGTTCTCGGTGAACCCGCTCACGGCGCGCGGCGTGCCGGGCCTCTTTGCACGCAACGAGCGTGTGGTGTGTGTCTTCGAGGGCACCGAGGGCGCGCTGAAGGGCCGCCCCTGGGTGCTGGTGCTGGTGGGCGCCACCATCGTGGGCAGCATGGCCACGGTGTGGCACGGCCTCGTGAACCCGCCGCGGCCGGGCACGGTGCGCGAGTGGGCGTACCGCGACCAGCGTGTGGAACTCGCCCAGGGCGCCGAGATGGGCCGTTTCCTGCTGGGCAGCACGGTGGTGATGCTGTTCCCGCCCGGGCCGCTGGCCTTCAACCCGGCCTGGCGCCCGGAAGGCGGCCTGTGCATGGGCCAGGCGATGGCCTCGCTGGCCGCCAGCACGGCCCCGCAGGCCACCGCGGCCGCGTGAGCTTTGCAGCCCAGGTGCCCGCGTCGGGCACTGCCCGCGTGCTGCTGTGGCTGGTGCCGCTGCTGTGGTCGTCCAACTACATCATCGCGCGGCTCGGTGATGGCCTGATCGCGCCGCATGCGCTGGCGCTGGGCCGCTGGGCGGTGGCTGCGGCGATCCTGCTGCCCTGGATGGGCCGCGGCCTGTGGGCGCAGCGCGCGGTGGTGCGGCGCGAATGGCTGCACCTGCTGATCCTGGGCTTCCTGGGCATGTACATCTGCGGCGCCTGGGTCTATGTCGCCGGGCGCACGACCACCAGCACCAACATCGCGCTGATCTACGCGGTGACGCCGATGGCCATTGCGGCCGCGAGCTCGATGCTGCTGCACGAGAAGCTCAGCCGCGCGCAATGGGTCGGCGTGGTGCTGGCGCTGCTGGGGCTGCTGTTCGTCATTGCCAAGGGCGACCCGGCGCGGCTGCTGGCGGTGCAGTTCGTGGCCGGCGACGCGTGGATCGTGGCGACCGCCGCCAGCTGGACCGCGTACTCGGTGCTGCTCAAGCGCTGGCCTTCGGCGCTGGGGCCGGGCGAGCGGCTGGTGGCCATCATCGCGGGCGGCCTGCTGGTGCTGCTGCCCACCACCGTGCTGGAAGCCGCGCTGACGGTCACGCCGGCCTTCGGCTGGGGCGCTGCCGGGCTGGTGCTGCTGGCCGCCGTGCTGCCGGGTGTGCTGTCGTACGGCGCCTACTCGTACCTGCAGCGCGAGCTGGGCGCGTCGCGCACCGCGATGATGCTGTACCTGGCGCCGGTGTACGGCGCGCTGCTGGCGTGGCTGATCCTCGGCGAGGTGCCGGGCTGGTACCACCTCGTGGGCGCCGCGATGATCCTGCCCAGCATCTGGCTGGCCTCGCGCAAGTAGGTTCCTACGCGAAGAGCCCCGGTGCGCGCGACGGGTCGTCGCCGTCGCTGTAGAAGCAGCTCGGGCACACCGCGCGGTAGCTCTCGTTGCCGCCGATCATGACCTGCTCGCCTTCCTTCACGCGCCGGCCTTCGGTGTCCACGCGCAGGTTCATGCTGGCCTTGCGCGCGCAGGCGCAGATGGTCTTCATCTCTTCCAGGTCGTCGGCCAGCGTCAGCAGCGCGGCTGCACCCGGGAAGGCCTCGGCTCGGAAATCGCTGCGCAGGCCGTAGCAGAGCACGGGCACCGGGTGCTGGTGCGCGAGGCGGTGCAGCTGGCCCACCTGCACGGGCGTGAGGAACTGCGCCTCGTCGATCAGCAGGCAGGCGATGCCGGTGCCCAGCCCGGGTGAATCGAAGACGGTGTCCTTGCCGAAGGTCTCGACCTGCCGCGTCAGGCCGAGCCGCGAGGCGATCACGCCCGCGCCGGCGCGGTCGTCGTGCGCCGCGGTGAACATGCGCACGCGCATGCCGCGCTCTTCGTAGTTGTAGGCGGCCTGCAGCAGGTGCGTGGACTTGCCGGCGTTCATCGCGGCATAACGGAAATACAGCTTCGACACGGGAGTCCCTCGGCCATCGGGCCGCGATTGTCTCCCCGGCCGGGGTCTGGCTGTGGCGAGGCCGTTTCAGGTGACCAGCAGACCGCGCTTCTCGATGAAACTCACCACCTCGGCCAGGCCCTGCTTCGTGCGCAGGTTGCTCATCACGTAGGGGCGCGCGTCCTGCCAGGCCGGGCGCATGCGCTTCGTGTCGGCCTCCATCACGTCCAGGCTGGCGCTGACGTAGGGCGCGAGGTCGGTCTTGTTGATGACGAAGAGGTCGCTCTTGGTGATGCCGGGGCCGCCCTTGCGCGGGATCTTCTCGCCGGCGGCGACGTCGAGCTCGGGGCTGAAGGTGGCGGCCAGGTTGTCGCCGCCGGACTCGATGAACACGATGTCGGCGTCGGGAAACTTCTCGAGCATGCGGTCCACCGCCTCGAGGTTGATGGAGGCATCTTCGCGGATCGCGGTGTGCGGGCAGCCGCCGGTTTCCACGCCCATGATGCGCTCGGCGTCCAGCGCGCCGGCCACCGTGAGCAGGCGCTGGTCTTCCTTGGTGTAGATGTCGTTGGTGACGACCACCAGGTCCCAGCGCTCGCGCATGGTCTTGCAGAGCATCTCCACCAGCGTGGTCTTGCCGGACCCCACCGGCCCGCCCACGCCCACACGCAACGGCGGGAGCTTCTTGGTGCGGCCGGGGATGCTGTGGAGCTTGCTGGTCATGATCGGAAGAGCCTCGAGTACTGGGTTTCGTGTTGCGCCGACAAGATGGCGAGCATCGGCGCGAAGGCCTGGCGTTCGTCGTCGGGCAGGTTCAGCGCGGCGTCGACGGCGGCCGGGATCTGTGCCGACAGGCGGACAAGCATGCGTTGTGCCGCGGCCTGGCCCAGCGGCACGGCCTTCATCGCGGCCTGGGCCATGTTCTCGGCCCAGCCCCAGGCAAAGGCCAGCAGCGCGTCTTGGGCCGTGGCGCCGGCCAGCGTGGTGGCCAGCGCAAAGGCCGTGGGCCACAGCGGCGCGGGCTTCAGCGCGGCCAGCGTGATCAGGCGCGGGTCGTCTTTGTGGGGGCCGTTGCGCAGCCAGTCCAGCAGCGATCGGCCCATCTGCTCGGCCTGGGCACGCAGCTCGGCGGTCTCGCGCGTCTGGTGCAGCCAGTCGTTGAGCTGCTGCACACGGGCCGCGTCGTGCGCGGCCCAGGCGGCGCAGGCCTGGGCCAGCGCGGGCAGGTCGCTGCGCGCCAGGCTCAGTTGCAGCTGGGCCACGAGCCAGTCGCCGGCCAGGGCCTCGGTGTTCGCGTGGACCGCCTCGACGGCCGCTTCCAGCCCTTCGCTGTAGCTGAAGCCGCCCACCGGCAGCGCGGGCGAGGCCAGCCACATCAGCTGCAGCCGGGTGGCTGCGCTGGGGGCTTCAGTGCTGGTGATCGCCATGGTCGTGGTCGTGGCCACATCCGGGGCCGTGCACGTGCGGGGCCGGCGCGGCGGCGATGGGGATGTTGACGGGCTTGCGGGCCGGGGCGGCCGGCGCTGGGTGGTGTGAGTGACCGTGATCGTGGTCGTGGCCGTGCTGGCAGTCGGGGCCGTGCACGTGCGCTGGCGCCATGGTGGCCTGCGCGGGGGCCGGGTCGTGCGCGTGGTCGTGCGCATGGCCGTGCGTGGAGGCCGCATAGGCACCGCTCTCAGGCTCAAAGGCCGAGGCCTCTTCGCTCACGATCAGGTGCATGCTGCGCAGCAGGTCGGCCAGCACGTGGTCGGGCTCCAGCTTCAGGTGGTCGGGCCGCAGTTCCAGCTGCACATGCCGGTTGCCCAGGTGGTACGCGGCGCGCAGCAGGTCGAAGGGGCTGCCGTGCGCGCTGCAGTGGCGCACCACCAGCACCGGCTGCGGCGCGGCCTGCACCTGGACCAGCGAGCCGTCTTCGGCCACCAGCACGTCGCCGCCACGCACCGCGGTGCCGCGCGGCAGGAAGACGCCCAGCGTGCGGCCGGTGGAATCGGTGGCGTCGAAGCGGCTTTTCTGGCGCACGTCCCAGGTCAGTTCGACGCTGGCGGCGCGCTTCAGCAGCACGGGGGCGAGGCCGCGCGCGCCGGGGATGAGCTTGTTCACGGTGAGCATGGGTGCTTGCTCCTCAGAGAGAGGGGTCGGGGCGGGTGGGGGGCTTGTGGGCCGGCGTTTGCCGGGTTGGTGCAACTTTCCTTATAACGCCTCGGCGTTCCACGATTACTGCACTCAAACTCACCCAGATCGGCAACTCGGTCGGCGTGATCCTGCCCAAGGAGGTGCTGGCGCGGTTGAAGCTGGAGAAGGGGGACACGGAGTTTGTCACCCACGCGGCCGGCGGCATCAAGCTCACACCTTACAACCCCGAGTTCGAGGCGCCGCTGAATGCGGCGCGCGACGTGATGAAAAAGCGCCGCAACGTGTTGCGCGCAGTCACCCGTTCATCGATGGCAACCAGCGCACGGCCTCCGTGGCGGTGGAGCTGTTCTTGTGGCTCAACGAGGTGGAACTGACGGCCGACGACCAGGACTACGTGATGACCATGCTGGCCGTGGCCGTGGCCGCCGGCACGCTGGACGAACCCGCCTTCGCCCAGTGGCTGCGCCAGCACACCCAGCCCCGCCGCTGATTCAGAACAGGAAGTACTTCTGCGCCATCGGCAGCATGGTGGCCGGGTCGCAGGTCAGCAGCTGCCCGTCGGCGCGCACGCGGTAGGTCTGGGGATCGATCTCCATCCTGGGCAGGTAGCCGTTGTGGATCATGTCGGGCTTCTTCACGCTGCGGCATCCCTTCACCGCCGACAGGCGCTTCCTCAGGCCCAGCTGCTCGCCCACGCCGTTGTCCAGCGCCGTGTGGCTGACGAAGGTCAGCGACGTGGCCTGCAACACACGACCGAAGCTGCCGAACATCGGCCGGTAGTGCACCGGCTGCGGCGTGGGGATGCTGGCGTTGGCGTCGCCCATCAGCGCCGACGCGATGAAGCCGCCCTTCAGGATCAGGCTCGGCTTGACACCGAAAAACGCCGGCCGCCAGATCACCAGGTCGGCCCACTTGCCCACCGCGATGCTGCCAACTTCATGCGAGATGCCGTTGGCGATGGCCGGGTTGATCGTGTACTTGGCGATGTAGCGCTTGACGCGGAAGTTGTCGTTGCGCGCCGTGTCCTCGGGCAACGACCCGCGCTGCCCCTTCATCTTGTGCGCCGTCTGCCAGGTGCGGATGATGACCTCGCCCACACGGCCCATGGCCTGGCTGTCGGACGACATCATGCTGACCGCGCCCAGGTCGTGCAGCACATCCTCGGCGGCGATGGTCTCGCGGCGGATGCGGCTCTCGGCAAAGGCCAGGTCCTCGGCGATGGACGCATCCAGATGGTGGCAGACCATCAGCATGTCCAGGTGCTCGTCCACCGTGTTGGCGGTGTAGGGCATGGTCGGGTTGGTGGACGACGGCAGGAAGTTGGTCTCGCCCACCACACGCATGATGTCGGGCGCATGGCCGCCGCCGGCGCCTTCGGTGTGGAAGGCGCACAGCGTGCGGCCGCGCGTGGCGGCAATGGTGTCCTCGACGAAACCACTCTCGTTGAGCGTGTCGCTGTGGATGCTGACCTGCGTGTCGGTGACCTCGGCCACGTCCAGGCAGTTGCTGATGGCCGCGGGCGTGGTGCCCCAGTCCTCGTGCAGCTTCAGGCCGATGGCGCCGGCGGCGATCTGCTGGCTGAGTGCCGCGGCCTGCGTCGCGTTGCCCTTGCCCAGGAAGCCCAGGTTCATCGGAAAGGCCTCGGCCGCCTGCAGCATGCGGTGCATGTTCTCCGGGCCCGGCGTGCAGGTGGTGGCAAAGGTGCCGGTGGCCGGGCCGGTGCCGCCGCCGAGCATGGTGGTGATGCCGCTGTTCAGCGCCTCTTCGATCTGCTGCGGGCAGATGAAGTGGATGTGGCTGTCGATGCCGCCGGCGGTCACGATCATGCCCTCGCCGGCAATGATCTCGGTGCCCGGGCCGATGATGATGTCCACGCCCGGCTGCACGTCGGGGTTGCCTGCCTTGCCGATGGCGGCGATGCGGCAGCCCTTGATGCCGATGTCGGCCTTGACGATGCCCCAGTGGTCGATGATCAGCGCGTTGGTAATGACGCAGTCGTGCGCCTCATGCGGCCCCGGGCCGTTGACGACCTGGCTCTGCCCCATGCCGTCGCGGATGGTCTTGCCGCCGCCGAACTTGACCTCTTCTCCGTAGCCGCCGGCCTGCAGCGTGAAGTCCTTTTCCACCTCGATGATGAGGCCCGTGTCGGCCAGTCGCAGGCGGTCGCCCACGGTGGGGCCGTACATCTCGGCGTAGGCGCGGCGGCCGATGGTGCGTGACATGCTCAGACCGCTCCGTTGACGAGGCCGCGAAAGCCCCAGACCTGCCGGCGCCCGCCATACGGCACCAGCGTGACCGTGCGCTCCTGCCCCGGCTCGAAGCGCACCGCGGTGCCGCTGGCGATGTTCAGCCGCTGGCCGCGCGCGGCCTGGCGGTCGAAGACCAGCGCCGCGTTGGTCTCGGCAAAGTGGTAGTGCGAGCCGACCTGGATGGGTCGGTCGCCGCTGTTGGCCACCACCAGCACGGTCTTGTCGCGGCCGGGGTTGAGCTCGTGCTCGCCGTCGTCGATCAGCAGTTCACCGGGGATCATCGTGTCACTTCCTGCGGCTGATGAACCAGGCGCCGGCGGCGGCAGCGGCCACCAGCAGCAGGCCCAGCGTGTCGGACGCGTGCCAGTGGCTGGTGCCGGGCAGCCCATGACCGGTGTGGGCCGAAGCCGCCAGGGGCAACAGCGGTGCGGCGAATGCAAGAAGTTTGTGCATAACGGTCGGCCTCATGCAATGGGTTGGTGCACGGTCACCAACTTGGTGCCGTCGGGGAAGGTGGCTTCGATCTGGATCTCGGTGACGATGTCGGCCACGCCGTCCATCACGTCGGCGCGCGACAGCACGGTCTTGCCCTCGCTCATCAGCTGCGCCACGGTCTTGCCGTCGCGCGCGCCTTCCAGCAGCGCCGCGCTGATCAGCGCAATGGCCTCGGGCACGTTGAGCTTCAGGCCGCGCGCCTTGCGGCGCTCGGCCAGCAGGCCGGCGGTGAAGAGCAGCAGCTTGTCTTTTTCACGTGGCGTCAAGTCCATTCGCTTCGCTTTCAGTCAGCACGTGCGTCCGCCAAGGCCGTCCGAGCACGCGGAGTCAGATCCATGGCGGAAGCAGGAGCACAGAGGGTGCCAGCATGCTAACGGGGGCTTCGCACGCACTGGCGCGCTATCTGCAAGGTGATACCCCAGGATGCCCACCGCCCCCCCCGCCGATCAGGCGCCCTTGCCACCCCCCGCGCCGCAGCAGCGCGTGATCAAGGTGCGCCGCGACTACAACGCCTGGGTCGCGCGCGAAAGCCTGGAAGACTACGCGCTGCGCTTCACGCCGCGCAGCTTCCGCAAGTGGAGCGAGTGGCGCGTGGCGCACACGGCCCTGGGCGGCGCGGCGAGCTTCCTGGTGCTGGAGGCGGTGGGCGCCACACTGCTGCTCCAGTTCGGTTTCGTCAACGCGTTCTGGGCCATCCTGGCCACCGGGGCCATCATCTTCGCCGCCGGCCTGCCCATCAGCGTGTACGCCGCGCGCCACGGGCTCGACATGGACCTGCTCACGCGCGGCGCCGGCTTCGGCTACATCGGCAGCACGATCACCAGCCTGATCTACGCCAGCTTCACCTTCATCTTCTTCGCGCTCGAGGCGGCCATCATGGCCTACGCGCTGGAGCTGGCCTTCGACATCCCGCCCGCCTGGGGCTACCTGATCAGCGCGCTGGTGGTGATCCCGATGGTCACGCACGGCGTCACCACGATCAGCCGCTTCCAGGTGTGGACGCAGCCGCTGTGGCTGGTGCTGCTGGTGCTGCCGTATGTCTACGTGTTCAAGGCCCACCCCACGCTGGTGAACGACCTGCGCGCCTACGCCGGCGAAAGCGGGCAGGGCGGCGCCTTCAGTCCGCTGCTCTTCGGCGGCGCGCTCACGGTGGGCGTGGCGCTGATCACGCAGATGGGCGAGCAGGTGGACTACCTGCGCTTCATGCCCGAGAAGACCCGCGCCAACCGCTGGCGCTGGTGGATGGGCATCATCGTGGGCGGGCCGGGCTGGGTGGTGCCGGGTGTGCTGAAGATGCTGGGCGGCGCGCTGCTGGCCTACCTGGTGCTGACGCTGGCGGTGCCGGCCGAGCGCGCGGTGGACCCGAACCAGATGTACCTGGCGGCCTACGAACTCGTGTTCCCGCACTATGGCTGGGCGGTGGCCGCGACGATGGTCTTCGTGGTCGTCAGCCAGCTCAAGATCAACGTCACGAACGCCTATGCGGGCAGCCTCGCGTGGAGCAACTTCTTCGCCCGCGTGACGCACAGCCACCCGGGGCGCGTGGTGTGGATGGTGTTCAACATCCTGATCGCGCTGATGCTGATGGAGCTGGAGGTCTTCAAGGCCATCGGCGGCGTGCTGGGCCTGTACAGCAACATCGCCATCAGCTGGATCATGGTCAACAAGCCGCTGGGCCTGAGCCCCAAGGGCGTGGAGTTCAAGCGCGCGCACCTGTACGACTTCAACCCGGTGGGCGTGGGCGCGATGGGCCTCGCGTCCTTGCTGTCGATGCTGGCCTACCTGGGCGTGTTCGGGCCGATGGCGCAGGCCTTCTCGGCGGTGATCGCCATGGTGGTGGCCTTCGTCACCAGCCCGCTCATCGCCTGGGGCACGAAGGGCCGCTACTACATCGCGCGCCAGTCCGAGGACGCCGGCAGCTACCTCGGCGCCAGGTTGCAGCGGTCCTGCGTGATCTGCGAGCGCCCGTACGAGGGCGAGGACATGGCGCAGTGCCCCGCCTACGGCGGCCCCATCTGCAGCCTGTGCTGCAGCCTGGACGCGCGCTGCCACGACCTGTGCAAGCCCGAGTCGGCGCGCGCCCGCGTGCAGTTCAACGCGCTGCTGCAGCGGCTGACGCCGCGCGCCTGGTGGCCTCAGCTCGACACCGGCCTGGGCCGCTACCTGCTGCTGATGGCCGGCGTGGCGCCGGCGCTGGCCAGCCTGTTCACCATGCTCTACCACCTCGAGCTGCGCCAGCTGGGAGGCGCCGCCGCCGAGCTGGCGCCGGCCCTGCGCGCCGGTTTCATCAAGGCCTACTGCGCGCTGCTGCTGGTGGGCGGCGTCATCGGCTGGTGGCTGGTGCTGACGCAGATCAGCCGCCGCGTGGCGCAGGAGGAAAGCAACCGCCAGACCGAGGCGCTGGTGAAGGAGATCGACTCCCACGCCCGCACCGACGAAGAGCTGCAGCGCGCCCGGCACGCCGCCGAGGCCGCGCGCCAGGCGGCCGAAGCCGCCAACCAGGCCAAGACACGCTACATCAGCGCCATCAGCCACGAGCTGCGCACGCCGCTCAACAGCATCCTGGGCTATGCGCAGCTGCTCGACGAAGACCCGGCCATGCCGCCGCACCGCAAGCAGAGCGTGGGCGTCATCCGCCGTGGCGGCGAGCACCTGCTGAGCCTGATCGAAGGCACGCTGGACATCGCGCGCATCGAAGGCGGCAAGCTGGCGCTGGAGCCCAAGCCGATGCGGCTGCGCGAGCATCTTCAGCAGATCGTGCAGCTGTTCGAGCTGCAGGCCGTGAGCAAGGGCCTGCGCTTCGAACACGACGTGCTGGGCGCACCGCCGATGGTGCGTGCCGACGAGCGGCGCCTCACGCAGATCCTCATCAACGTGCTGGGCAACGCGGTCAAGTTCACGCAGTCCGGGCGCGTGAGCTTCCGCGCCATGCACGTGCGCGACATGGCGGTGTTCGAGATCGAGGACACCGGCCCCGGCATCGCGCCCGGCGACATCGAGCGCATCTTCGAGCCCTTCTCTCGCGGCTCGCACGGCAGCGGCGGCGGCGCGGCCGCCGGTGGCACCGGCCTCGGCCTGACCATCGCCAAGATGCTGACCGACCTGATGGGCGGCGAGATGACGGTGTCCTCGCGCCAGGCTGGCCTGGCCGCGACCGACGGTGCCGCGCCGGCCGGCACGCTGTTCCGCATCCGCCTCTTCCTGCCCGAGCTGCGCGGCGTGCGTGCCCCCGCGCCCGCCGCGTCGCGTGCCGGCTACGCCGGGCCGCGCCGCCGCCTGCTGGTGGTGGACAACGAGGAGGTCGACCGCACGCTGCTCGCGCGGCGGCTGGAGGCACTGGGCTTCGACGTGCTGCAGGCCGGCTCGGGCACCGCCGCGCTCGGCCTGCTGGAAGAACAGGCCGCCGCCGCCGATGCCACCCGGGAGCCGCCGGTCGACGCGATCTTCATGGACCTGGCGATGCCCGGCATCGACGGCTGGGACACCGTGCGCGCGCTGCGCCGCCAGCGGCTGAGCGACGCGCCGGTGGCCATCGTCAGCGCCAACGCCTTCGACAAGGGACTGGACAACGACGTGGGCATCACGCCGGCCGACTTCATCACCAAGCCCGTGCGCTTCGACGACCTGCTCGACTGGCTGGGTCGCCAGCTCGGGCTGCAGTGGCAGACGTCGCCACCACCGCCGCCCGCCGCCGCGGTGCCGGCCGATGCGCCGCGGCCCGACACCGCGCAGCTGCAGGCGCTGCTGGATGTCGTGCAGCTGGGCTACCCGCGTGGCGTGCAGCGGCTGCTGGACGACATCGAGGCCGAGCGCCCCGAGTGCGCGGCCTGGCTCGCCCCGCTGCGCACGCTGGCGCAGAATTTCCAGTTCGACCGCCTCTCACCGATGATCCAGGATGCCATCGCACGATCCCAAGCCGCCTGAGCGCGCCCGCAGCGCGGGCCCCGCCGTCGACCACCCTCGCGGTGCGGGCCTGGCTTTCGATCATCCCCGCGGCGCAGGGCTGGTGCTGATCGTCGACGACGTGCCCGACAACCTGGCCGTGCTGCACGACGCGCTGGACGCCGCGGGCTACACCGTGCTGGTGGCCACCGAGGGCAGCAGCGCGTTGCAGCGCGCCGCGCAGGCCGATCCCGACATCATCCTGCTCGACGCGGTGATGCCCGGCATCGACGGCTTCGAGGTCGCACGCCGGCTGAAGGCCGGGCCCGAGACGGCGCACATCCCGATCGTCTTCATGACCGGCCTGACCGATACCGAACACGTGCTGGCGGCCTTCGAGGCCGGCGGCGTGGACTACGTCACCAAGCCGATCCGCGCGCCCGAGGTGCTGGCCCGCATGGCCGCCCACATGCTGGCCGCGCGCCAGGCGCGCCAGGCGCGCAATGCGCTCGACGCCTATGGCCATGCCACGATCGCGGTGCGCCTGGAAGCCGGCGGCCACCCGCGCCTGGTGTGGCAGACGCCGCTGGCGCGGCGCTGGCTGCCGGCCTACTTCGACACCCCGCCCGACCACGTGCCCGCGGCACTGCTGGCCTGGCTGCAGCCGGCGACCGAGGGGCGCGACGTGCGCCCGCTGTCTACCGCGGGCATCGTCGGCGGCAGCGCCCGGCAGCTGGTGGCCACGCTGCAGGGCCGCACGGTCGACGACGACTGGCTGGTGGTGCTGCGCGAGGTCAGCGACGCCGCCACGGTGGAGGCCACCATGCTCGCCTTCGGACTCACGCTGCGCGAGAGCGAGGTGCTGTACTGGGTGGCCAAGGGCAAGACCAACCGCGACATCGGCGACATCCTGGGCAGCAGCCCGGCCACGGTGAACGAGAAGCTGGGCGTGGAGACGCGCACCGCGGCCGCGGCGGTGGCGATGCAGCGGGTGCGCGAGCTGGCGCCGCTGTAGGCCGCACGCCGCGCGACGGGCGCAGGCGGCGGCATCCGCTGCCGGGGGGAGGCCGCATGTCCGCCCGCCGGCCCCGATGCCGTACTGCAGGGAAGGATCGTCATCCCGACCATCCATCTCCAGGGAGCCCACCATGCCTGTTCAAGAAGAACGGTCGAGCGTCGAGACGGCCTCGTCCCCCCTCGCCGACCCGTGCGATCTGCCCGCCGGCAACGGCTCCGCCATGGCCTTGCCCGCGCCAGCGCCAGCGGCCGTGCTCGATGCACACCCCGAGGCCGAGGAGGAGGCCGGCACCCCTCTCCGGCTCCAGCCGCTGCCCGGCCACCGCTTCTGCGGCGTGCCCGACCTGGCCGAGCCCGCGGGCGGCGGACTCCGGCTGCGCAGTTTCGGCGCACCGGGCGGCCGCTGGACCCGCGGTGCGCTGCGTGTGTCCATCCAGATGGCCGGGGCGCGGCTGGCGGCAGACCTGACGCCGGACAGCGCCCGGCGCGTGATCGAAAGCGCCTTTGCGCAGTGGCAGGCGGCGGCGACCTTCTTCACGTTCACGTTCGTCGCACCCGGCGAACGCGAAGACATCCGCGTGGCCTTCGTGGGCCGCATGGTCGACGGCCGCTTCGGCACGGCCGGCGGCGTGCTGGCCACCGGCAGCTACCCCGAAGGTGGTGACCTGCGCCTCGACAACGTGGAAACCTGGGGCCGCGCGCTGCTGCTGCAGGTGGCGCTGCACGAGGTCGGTCATCTGCTGGGCCTGTCGCACTCCAACCTGCCCGGCGGCACGATGTACCCGTTCCTGAACTCGGCCTCGGTGGTCGACACCGAATCCAGGGACGCGGTGCGCGCGCTGTACGGCTGGCGGCCGCAGAGCCGCCTGGGCGACCGCGCCACCACGCACCGCGCGGCGCTGGGCACCACGCAACAGTCGAACTTCACGAACCGCTTCACCACGCTGCACATGGTGTGGAAGGGCACCGGCAACGACAGCGGCATCTACCACTCGGTGTTCGACGGCGCCCAATGGGGGGCGCAGCAGCGGGTGCCGGGCGTGGGCTGCTCGGTCAGCCCGGCGCTGACGGAGGTGCCGGTGCCGGGCAGCCCGGTGCCCGCCACCGGCCTGCTGATGGCCTGGAAAGGCATCGGCAACGACAGCGGCCTGTACTGGAGCCGGTGGTTCGGCCGCGGCTGGGAGGCCCAGCGCCGCGTGCCCGGCGTGGGCTGCAGCGCGGCGCCGGCCCTGGCACGCGCCAACGGGCAGGTCTACATGGCGTGGAAGGGTGTCGGCGACGACACCGGCATCTACTGGTCCACCCACGATGGCGCCGAAGGCTGGGCGGCGCAGAGCCGTGTGCGCGGCGTCGGCACCTCCGATTCGCCCGCGCTGGTGGCGGTGGGCACCCGGCTCTACTTGTTCTGGAAAGGCGTGCCCGGCGACAGCAACGCCTACTGGACCTCGATGGACGTGGTGACCGAGCGCATCTGGCGGCCGCAGCGGCGCATCGAGTACTTCGACTACGAGACCGACGGCGGCGTGGCGCTGGCCATCGGCACCTCGGGCGCCTTGTCGGCCACGCGGCGCGGCGCGCGCATCCTGCTGGCCTGGAAGGGCGTCGGCGGCGACACCTCGATCTGGTTCAGCCTGTTCAAGAACAACGAGTTCAGCGGTCAGGTGCGCGTGGCGAACGTCGGTACCGCGGTCGGCCCGGGCGTGGCCGATGTCGACGGCCGCACCTTCATGGCCTGGCGCGGCATCGGCGGCGACTCGAACGTCTGGTGGTCGGTGCTGCCCTGAGTGTTCGGGTGTCCCGGGGCGCAGGCCCCGTGCATCGACCCTCAGCCAGCCCTGGGCCGCCACTCGGCGGCCAGCAGCCCGTGCAGGTGCGTGTCGTAGGTGCTGCCCTTGGCCACCCAGCGCTGGCGTGCGCGGCCTTCGAGCGTGAAGCCGAGCGCCGCCAGCAGGCGGTCCGAGGCCAGGTTGGCGGGGTTGACCTCGGCCTCGATGCGCCGCAGGCCGCCTACGCCGAAGGCATGGTCGATGACCGCACTCAGCGCCTCGTGCATCAGGCCCCGGCCCCAGTGGGCGCGGCCGAGCACGTAGCCCAGCTCCACGCGCGCGCTCGGCGCGTCGAACTTGAACAGCAGCACGGTGCCGATGACGCGGTCGTCCGCCCGCTGCTGCACCACCAGCTGCACGCCGGTGCCGGCGTCGCGCAGCGCCTGCATGCGGTGGAGCCAGGAGGCGGCGTCCTCATGCCCGGCCCAGGTGGCGTAGGGCAGAAAGCGGGTGACCTCGGGGTCGCCGTTGACGGCCAACAGGTCGGACAGGTCCGCCGGCTGCAGCGGCCTGACGCGCAGGCGGTCGGTCTCGACATCAGGTGTGGGCAGTGGCATGGCGGCCGGGGTTGAGCCGGGGTGGCCGGCGGCTTCAGCGCGGCTGGCGGCCGTAGCTGATGGCCTGGATGATGCCGGAGCGCACGGTCACCACCGCCACCAGGTGGCCCGGGCCGCGTTCGTAGAGCAGACGCTCCGTGGCCAGGCAGGGCACGGATTGCAAGGCCAGCCAGTCGGGCACCGGCTGCCGTGAGCCGGCTTGGTAGATCGGGCTGCATCCCGAGTCGGCCAGCACCGGCGGGCCGCACTTGTAGATCAGCGACAGTCGCGAATCCCCTTCGGACACGGTGCCTGCAGCGCAGGCCAGTGTCTCGGCCTGCGCCGACAGGGCAGCCATGCAACCGGCAGCGGCCAGCAAGCGATGGCGAGAGTTGAACATGGGCAGCTCCTGAGCGGGTCTGAGGCAGATGCTGCCACGACCGTGCGCACCCGGCGGGCCCCAAGGCCACAGGGTGCACGCGGCTGCGTGCATCCGCGGCGCCTGCGCCTGCGGCCCGCCGGCCCGGGCCCACCGCCGCCGCATTCACCGCGCGCCGGCCGTGCTGGGCGATCAGGCCTCCACGCTCACTCGTTGCAAGCCCGCACCGTGCGCACTTCCACGCGCACCTGCTTGACCGGGCAGGCCGGCTTGGGTGCGATGGTTGCCGTGTCGCCCATGAAGCAGTCGGTCGCAGCGCCGAGGAAGTTCTTGGCCACGCCGGTGCTGCCGCGTGAGCTGCCTTCGCACAGGGCCTCGTAGTGCACGTCGACGCACGACACCAGCTCGGGCTTGATGCGCGGCCGCATGCCGACAACGAAGTAGTTGCCGTCGCCCGAGGGGCAGGTGCGCGCATACAGCTTGGTTCCCGAGACGAGCTGGGCGAGGTAGTCGCGCCTGGCCGCAGCTTCGGCTTCCTTTGCCGCCCGTGCTGCCGCCTCGCGCTCGGCCTTCTCCTGTGCCCGTCTCGCGGCCGCCGCCTCGGCATCGCGCTGGGCCTTCTGCTCGGCCTCGCGCTGCACCTGCAGACGCTGGCGCTCGGCGTCCTTCGCCTGGCGCTCCTTCTCCTCGCGCTCCATGTCCTGGCGGAGTCGGGCCGCCTGTTCGCTTTGCGCCGCCTGCGCGACGCGCGTCGAGTTGTCGGTCCGTTGGCGGGCCTCGGCCCGCTCGACCGCCACGCGGTCGCGCTCACGCTGCATGTCGGCCTGGCGCTGCGCCTCGCGGTCGCGCTGTTGTTGCTGGGCCTGCGCCGCGAGCTGCGCGGTCTGGCGGTCAATGTCCTGCAGCTGGCGTGCGTTCTGCTGAAGGGTGGCGATGCTGCCCAGCACGGCCTGTCGCATCTCGCGCTCGCCGGCAGCGCGGTCTGCGCGCTGCTGCGCGGCCCATGCAGCCTCGGATGCCTCCCGCTCCCGACGCTCGGCGAGCTCGGCGGCGCGGTTCTCGGCGATCTGGCGCCGGCGCGCTTCCACGTAGGCCTCGTCGGTGCGGTTGCCCAGCGCGAAGCGGCAGGGCAGGGCGCGCCGCGCGTCAACCTGGGTGTCGACGCAGAGTCCGCTGCCATCGGGCACGCCGTTCACCAGCGGTCCCTTGTAGCGTGTCGTGCCGAAGGTGTAGTAGCCCCACTCGTCGGCGGTCGGAACCAATGCCGCGGCGCTGTAACTGACGGTCGGCGTGGGTCGCTGCACGCCGATGCAGCCGGCGAGCAGCAGCGCGCCGGCCAGGCTCACCAGCCATCTCATGGGTAGGCCTTCTTGAGACCGGCGAGCTGCGTCGTGACGATGTTGCCGGCCGCGGTGGCGCGGCCTTCGGCGAGGACCTGGGTGTCCGAGTTCATCAGCCACCCGGCCCAGCTGCTCCACATGCGCTTGTAGGTGTGGCGGGCGGACGTCTTCGAGAGTTCGACGCCGTTCTGGTAGAAGCGCGTCGTGCAGTTGTGCTCGACGAAATCCAGCTTGGCCGGCACCAGACCCAGGGTCAGCAGCCACGCGACGCCCAGGATGAAGCCGCCGTCCTGGTCGGTGACTTCGGTCTCGCAGCCGGTGCGGATGAAGGTGCCCTGCGCCGGCGGCACCTCATTCGCCGTCACCACGACCTCCTTGAACAGGCCGGTCTTGCGCCACGCGTCGACGATCTCCTTGTCGAGCCCGGTGTAGGTGCCCCAGTAGCTGGCGGTCTGGCCGAGGATGATCTTCGGCGGGGCAGCGGGGGCCTTGATGTTCTCGTTGTTCCACATCGCAAAGTAAGAGGCGCAGCCGGACAGCGGCAGCGCCAGTGCCAGCGCGGCGAGGGTGGTGACTCTCATGGGGGATGCCTTCTGCTTGTTGGTTTCAGCGCGCCGCAGAATACCCCTCCTGCGCGTGAGGTCAGCCCCTGGGACTTGCAGCTTCCTGCTCCGCGCGCGCAGCCCGTCACGACTCTGCGCCTTTGAGCAGCTTCGATGCGGCGTCTGGGTCAAGTGCCGGCAGACGGGCGCGTGGGGATGTGGGAACGGGTGACCCAGAAACCCGCTTCGGCCGGGTGGGCGCCGCCCACCGGCCCGGCCCCATCAGGGCTTGCGCTTGCGGATCTCGGCCTGCACCAGGTCGGGCCGGTCGGAGATGAGGCCGTCCACCTGCATGTCCAGCAGCTTGTTCATCAGGGCCGGCTCGTTCACGGTCCAGGGGATCACCTTCAGGCCGAGCGCCCGTGCCTCGGCGCGCAACGCCGGCGTCAGATAGCTCTGGTTCGGCGCCCAGAGGCGGCCCCCGGCGGCGTGCACGGCCCGGGGCACGCTGCCGCCGTGCAGGTGGGCGTCGAAGCCGGCCAGCCACGGCGACCCGCTGCCGTCGGGCGCCCGAGCCAGCGTGCGCGGGCTCGTGAGGTAGAGGGTGCGGATCTCGGGCGCCAGCGCCTGCACCACCTGCAGCGTGCGCCAGTCGAAGGACTGGATCATCGTGCGCTCGGCCATGCCGGCCTTGCGGATTTCCTGGATGACGCGCCGCGCAAAGGCCTCGGGCGGCAGCGACGCGCCCGGCTCCAGCGGCGAGATCTTGGTCTCGCAATCGAAGTTGACGCGCGTGTTGCCCGATCGTCGCACCAGCTCGAACAGGTCCACCAGCCGCGGGATGCGCGTGCCGTCGACGGCCTGCTGCTCGGCAAAGGTCCTGGCGTAGTCGGTGCCCGGCTTGATGCGGCCCACGTCGTAGCGCTGCAACTCGGCGTAGCTCAGGTCCTGGATCGCCGGCCCGCGCTCGGCCAGCCACTGCCCATCAGGCCCGCGTGTGATGTCGGGGTTGAGCCACTGGTCATGGTGGATCACGACGACGTCGTCCCGCGTGACGGCCAGATCGCATTCGAGCGTCGTGACGCCGAGGTCCAGCGCCTTCTGGAACGACGGCAGCGTGTTCTCGGGCGCGAGGCCGCGCGCGCCGCGGTGGCCTTGCAGGTCGAAGTCCGCCGCCAGGGGCTGCGCCGTGGCGGCCAGGGTGGCCACGGCGCAGGCGGCGGCCACCAGGGCCATGCGGAGCAGGTGGTTCATCGGTGGTTTCCCTTCGGCCCGAGCCCGGGCATGGTGCCGGTATCGCCAGCATAGGCTCCGGCGCCGGCCGGCGTTTCAGCCTGCGCCCGGCGCCACCTGCGCCAGCGCCGCCATCGCATCGGCCATGAACGCGTGTGCGATCACCGGCAGCTGGCGCCCGCGCAGGTGCGCCAGCACCAGGTGGCCGCCGGGGAACTGCCGGTCGGTGATCTCGCGCGCGACGATCTCGCCGCCTTCGGTCACCGCGCCGATGGCGATCTGGAACGAGATCGCGTGGCCGTGGTGCAGGCAGCCGCGCAGGAACTCGAAGCTGTTGCTCTCGACCACCGCGCGCAGCTTCACGCTGCTGCGCACCAGGTGGCGCTCCAACAACTGGCGGCCGCCGGCCTCGGGGTTGGGCAGCACCAGCGGGTAGTCCATGCACTCGCGCAGGCGCACGCCGCCCGGGCGCTGCGCCAGCGGGTGGCTGCGGTGCATGGTGGCCACCAGCTTCTGCTCGAACTGCGCCACCACGTCCAGGTCGGGCTCGGGCGCGAGGTTGAAGACCAGCACCAGGTCGGTCTCGAAGGCGCGCAGCGCGCGCAGCGCCTGCACGTGGTCGCCGATGCGCACCTGGAACTCCACCAGCGGGTGCGTGCGGCGGAAGTCGGCCACCAGCTGCGGCATGAACTGCGGCGCCAGCGCCTGGCTGGCCACCAGCTTGACGCTGCCGCGGCGCAGGCCCTGCAGCTCCTCGATCTCGGAGCGCACCTCGTCCAGCGCGCTGGCACGGCCGCGCACGTACTGCACGAACAGCTCGCCGGCGGCCGTCAGCCGCATGCCGCGCGGCAGGCGTTCGAACAGCGGCACGCCGAGCTCCTCTTCCAGGTCCTGGATGCGGCGGTTCACCGCCGAGGGCGCCACGTGCAGCGCCTCGGCGGCCTGGCGGATCGAGCCGGCGCGCGCCACTTCGTCGAAGTACTTCAGGAAACGCAGGTGGTTCATGCCCCCACCTTGCAGGAAGGATGCCGGGTGCGTTGCCGAAACAGCAACACAGCTCACGTCAATCAGCACGGTTTGGAGACGGTCTCTGGCACGGCGGGTGCGTGTGGTCTGCACCGTGAAGAACCTCCGCCGCACCCTCGAGCCCACCCGCCCGCCCTCGGCGGCGGCGTGTTTTGGCCCTGTGGCGCACAACGCGTGGCGGCTGGACGACGACGGCATCAACCTGGTCCGTGCCCCGCTGGCCCCCAAAGCGGTGCATCTGGATGCACAACCTCGGCGCATCACGCTGGACATCGTGCGCAGCGTGCTGGTGGTGGTGGACATGCAGAACGACTTCTGCCACCCCAAGGGCTGGTTCGGGCAGAAGGGCATCAGCGTGAAGCCGATGCGCAAGCCCATCCCGGCCATCGCCGCGCTGCTGCCGGCCTGGCGCGCCGCCGGCGGCACCGTGCTGTGGCTGAACTGGGGCGTGCGCGCCGACCGCCTGAACCTGCCGCCGGTGGTGCAGTTCAAGGGCAAGCGCAGCGCGGACGCCGTGGGCTATGCCGAGACCTCGCCAGAGGACCGTGGCCGCTCGCTGGTGCCCGGCGAGTGGGGCGCGCAGGTGGTGGACGAACTGGCTGCTGAGCCCGGCGACATCACCGTCTTCAAGCACCGCCTCAGCGGCTTCTGGGACAACGAGCTCGACAGCATCCTGCGCCTGCGCGGCGCCACCACGCTGCTGTTTGCCGGCGTCAACACCGACCGCTGCGTCTTCAGCACGCTGCAGGACGCCGGCTTCCTGGGCTACGACTGCGTGCTGCTGGAAGACGCCTGCAGCACGCCGTCGCCGGCCTACGTCACGCGCGCCATCCATTTCATCGTGCAGCAGCTGCACGGTTTCACGGCGCGCAGCGCCGACCTCCTCACCGCCCTGGCTGCGCTGCCCGCGAAGCGCCGCCGCCCATCGCCCACCCCCCGTTAGGAGACCCCCACCATGTCCCGACTCCGTTCCTGCCTGGCCACGCTGTTGGCCGGCGCCGTGTTCGCCGCGCTGCCGCTGGGCGCCCACGCGCAGACCAAGATCAAGATGGTGCTGAACTGGAAGTACCAGGGCCCGCAGGCCTGGTTCTTCATGGCCCAGGACAAGGGCTACTTCAAGGCCGAGGGCCTGGACGTGGAGATCGACCAGGGCGAAGGCTCGTCCGCCTCCATCACCAAGGTGGCCGCCGGCGCCTACCAGGCCGGCTTCGGCGACATCAACGCGCTGATCAACCTGGCCGCCACCCGCCCGGCCGACGCGCCGGTGGCCGTGTTCATGCTCTACAACACGCCGCCCTTCACGATCGTGGTGAAGAAGGACAGCCCGATCAAGACGCCCAAGGACCTGGAGGGCAAGACCGTGGGCGGCCCGGCCAACGACGGCGCGCTGAAGCTCTTCCCGGCATTCGCCAAGGTGGCCAAGATCGACGCGGCCAAGGTCAACATCACCAACATGGCGCCCAACCTGCGCGAGCAGATGCTGCTGCGCGGCCAGGTGGACGCGATCTTCGGCTTCACCAACACCGTGTACTTCAGCGCCAAGCTCGTGGGCATCGACCCCGAGAAGGACCTGCGCTTCATCAACTACGCCGACTTCGGCATGGACCTGTACTCCAACGCGGTGGTCTTCAGCCGCGCGTTCGTGAAGGACAACCCCAAGGCCGTGGCCGGCTTCGTCAAGGCCGTCAACCGCGCCATCAACGACAGCCTGGCCAACCCCGAGGCCGCGATGGACGCGGTGATGAAGCGCGAGCCGCTGCTCAAGCGCGACGTGGAGAAGGAGCGCCTGCTCGCCACCCTGAAGGAAGAGATGAGCCACCCCGAGATCGCCCGCATCGGCCTGGGCGACGTGGACCCCGCGCGCCTGAAGCGCGCCATCACGATGGTGGTGGACGCCAACGGCCTGCCACGCACGCCGGCCAACGACGAGGTCTTCGACCGCAGCTTCCTGCCCCCGCGCGCCGACCGCGCCAGCAAGCTCTGAGGACGCGGCGATGGACCTGCAACTGAAGGACAAGGTGGCCGTGATCACCGGCCCGGCCAAGGGCATGGGCCGCGCGGTGACGCTGGCCTTTGCCGAGCACGGCGCGAAACTGGTGCTGGCGGGTCGCGACACCGCCGCCATCGAGCCCGTGGCCGCCGAGGCGCGTGCGCTGGGCGTGCCGGCCATCGTGGTGGCCTGCGACCTGACCCAGGCCGTGCAGACCGAAGCCCTGGCGCGCCACGCGCTGGAGGCCTTCGGCCGCATCGACATCCTGGTCAATGTGGCTGGCGGCTCGGGCCCCATCGGCAAGACCGGCTGGGAGACCAGCACCGAGGAGTTCAACGAGATCGTCGAGCTCAACATGACCGGCTGCTTCAACACGATGCACGCGGTGCTGCCCAGCATGATTGCGCAGCGCGGCGGCAAGGTGGTCAACGTGGGCGGCACCTTCGGCATGCGCGGCCGCGCCGGGCGCCTGGCGTATTCGGCCAGCAAGTGGGGCCTGCGCGGCATCACCAAGAGCTTTGCGCTGGAGGCCGGGCCTTTCAACATCAACGTCAACTGCGTCGCGCCGGGCATGGTGGACGGGCCGCGCTTTCGCGAGAAGGTGTGCGCAAACATGGCGCAGAAGCTGGGTATCACGCTCGAGGAAGCGATGACGCGCCACGCGGCCGACTACGCGCTGAAGCGCGTGAGCACCGATGCCGACGTGGCCAACGCCTGCCTGTTCCTGGCCAGCGATGTCAGCCGTCAGATCACCGGAGTCGATCTCCCGGTTGATGGCGGCTGGGCAAGTCTTTGAACCCCCCCCCCGCAGCGCCTGCGGCGCTCCCCCGCAGGGGGCGCCCCCAGCGGCCCGGCGGAGCCGGTTCCGCGGCGGCTGCTGGATCGTGTGACGCCTTGAGTCATTGGAGACAAGAATGAAAAGTGTGGACCTGGTCATCCGCGGCGGCAAGATCGTCTCGCCCGACGGCATCACCGAAGCCAGCATCGCCATCGCTGGCGAGCACATCGTGGCCGTGGGCCACGACGACGTGATGCCGCTGGCCGCGCGCGAGATGCGCGCCGACGGCCTGTACCTGCTGCCCGGCGCGATCGACAGCCACGTGCACTTCCGCGACCCCGGCTATCCGCACAAGGAGACCTGGCAGACCGGCAGCGCCGCGGCGGCCTGCGGCGGCGTGACCACCGTCTTCGACATGCCCAACACGAACCCCTCCACCGGCACGCGCGAAGCGCTGGCGATGAAGCTGAAGGCGGCGGAACGCAGCTTCTGCGACTTCGGCATCCACGCGCTGCTGGGCGACGACACCGTGGGCCACCTCGAAGACCTGCTGGACGGCGGCGCCACCAGCTTCAAGGCCTTCGTCGGCAACACCTTCGGCAACCTGCCGGCACCGACCGACGGCGCGCTGCTGGAGGGCTTCGAGAAGCTCGCGCCGCTGGGCATCCGCACGGTGGTGCATGCCGAGAACAGCTCCATCATGGCGCGGCGCCAGAAGGTGCTGGAGCAGGCCGGCCGCATCGACGCGCAGGCGCATCTGGACGCGCGCCCCGCGGTGGCCGAGATCGAGGCCATCGGCCGCGTGCTGACGCTGGCCGAGTGGACCGGCGCGCGGGTGCACATCGCGCACCACAGCGCCGCCGATTCGCTGTACCTGCTGCGCGCGGCCAAGGCGCGGGGCGTCGACGTCACGGCCGAGACCTGCCCGCAGTACCTGCTGCTCAACACCGACGACATCCTGCGCCTGGGCGGCATCCTGCGCGTCAACCCGCCGGTGCGCGAGCCGCGCCACAACCAGCCGCTGTGGGACGCGCTGATGGACGGCACGCTGGACATGATCGCGACGGACCACGCGCCGCACACGCCCGAGGAGAAGACGCGCGAGAGCATCTGGGCCTGCGACTGCGGCTTCCCCGGCGTGGAGACGCAGATGCCGCTGATGCTGACGCAGGTCAACCTGCAGCGCGCCACGCTGATGGACTACGTGAAGTGGAGCGCCGTGGCCCCCGCCAAGGCCTGGGGCCTGTACGGCACCAAGGGCGTGATCGCCGCGGGCGCGCACGCCGACATCGCCTTCGTGGACATGGCCAAGACCGGCACGCTGTCGCAGGGCCGGCTGCAGACGATCAGCAAGATCTCGCCCTGGCACGGCCGTGCGGTGCAGGGCTACCCGGTGCACACGCTGCTGCGCGGGCGCTTCGTCATGCAGCACGGCAAGCTGGTGGAAGAGGCCATCACCCACGGCCGCTCGGTCAAGGGCATCCAGGCCATGCCCACGCCGCAGCCGCGCAACCAACAGCACTACAGCAGCGCCATCGTCAACCCGCCGCCCGGCGTGCGGCCGAACGCGCTGCCGGCCGAGGACGTGCCGCGATGAAGCCCGCGCAGCGGGTGGACGTCTTCCGCGTGCCGTGCACCGGCCCCGGCGACCTGCGCGGCGTGCAGGCGCTGATCGACGCCGGCACGCTGGTGCCGACCGACATCGTGGCCGTGATGGGCAAGACCGAAGGCAACGGCTGCGTCAACGACCACACACGTGACTTTGCGGCCACCAGCTGGTGCCACTTCCTGAGCCCGCACCTGGACTGCCCGCCCGCCGCGGTGGCGCAGCGCGTGGCGCTGGTGATGTCGGGCGGCACCGAGGGTGTGCTGTCGCCGCACTTCACGGTGTTTACGCGGCGCCGGGTGGCGGCCCCCGGTCACGCCGAGAAGCGGCTCGTGGTGGGCATCGCGCACACCCGCGACTTCCTGCCCGAGGAAATGGGCCGTGCCGCGCAGATCGACGCCACCGCTGCCGCCACGCGGGCCGCGATGGCCGACGCCGGCATCACCGACCGCGCCGATGTGCACTTCGTGCAGGTCAAGTGCCCGCTGCTGACCGCCGCCAAGGTGCAGGACGCGCTGGCCCGCGGGGCGGAACCGGCCACGCACGACGCGTACGAGTCGATGGGCTTCTCGCGCGGCGCCTCGGCGCTGGGCGTGGCGGTGGCGCTGGGCGAGGTGCCGGCCACCGCGGCCACCGACGCGGCCGTGCTCTCCGACTGGACGCTGTTCTCGGCCCGCGCCTCGGCCTCGGCCGGCATCGAGCTGGAACACAACGTGGTCATCGTGCTGGGCGAGGCGGCCGGTGCAGCGTCACCGCTGCGCATCGGCCACACGGTCATGCGCGACGCGGTGGACGCCGCCAGCGTGCGTCGCCTGCTGCGCGATCACTTCGACATCGACCCCGACGGCCCCGCGCTGCAACGCGTGCTGGTCAACCTGCTGGCCAAGGCCGAAGCCAGCCCCGACGGCCGCGTGCGCGGCGAAAGGCACACCATGCTGAACGACTCCGACATCAACGCCACGCGCCACGCGCGCGCCGCCGTGGGCGGCGTGCTCGCCTCGGTGGTGGGGCACACGGCGCTGTACGTCTCGGGCGGGGCCGAACACCAGGGCCCGGCGGGTGGCGGGCCGGTGGCGGCACTGATCCGTGTGGAAGCCACTGCAGGAGCCGCTCATGGCTGACCCCTTCATCGAACTCAGCAACGTCACGCTGCAGTACGGCGGCGGCACGCTGGCGCTGGCGCAGACCGACCTGAACATCCCGCAGGGCGACTTCGTGGCGCTGGTGGGCCCCAGCGGGTGTGGCAAGAGCACGATCCTGAAGCTGGTGGCGGGGCTGCTGAAGCCCAGCTCCGGCGGCGTGGTGGTGGCCAAGCGGGAAGTGACGATGGCCGGCACCGGCGCCAGCCCCGACGCGGTGGGCGCCAGCGCCAAGGTGCGCATCGGCCTGGCGTTCCAGAACCCGACCATGCTGCCGTGGCTGACGATCCGCGAGAACGTGATGATCCCGCTGAAGATCGTCGAGCCGTTCCGGCGGGACTGGGCCAAGAAGCGAAAGGGCGAGTACGCCGAACGTGCCGACGCGCTGCTGGCCCAGGTGGGCCTGAAGGGCTTTGGCGACAAGCGGCCCTGGCAGTTGTCGGGCGGCATGCTGCAGCGTGCGTCGCTGTGCCGCGCGCTGGTGCACGAGCCGCAGCTGCTGCTGCTGGACGAGCCCTTCGGCGCGCTGGACCAGTTCACGCGCGAGGAACTGTGGTCGGTGCTGCAGACGCTGTGGATGAAGCAGCGGCCCACGGTGCTGCTGGTCACGCACGACCTGCGCGAATCGGCGTTCCTGGCCAACCGCATCGCGGTGATGAGCGCGCGGCCGGGTCGCATCCTGGAAGAGCGCGAGGTGCCGTTTGCGCGCCCGCGCACGGTGGAGATGAGCTACTCGCCCGAGTTCGCCACGCTGGTGCAGCAGCTGCGCATGCGCATCGCGCACGCGCGCACGCCGGTGGAGGGCGATGTGCCTGAAGCCCCTGTCCTCACAGCAGTCAAGGCGGCCGCATGAACACGCTGAACCCGCAAACCCGCCAGCGGCTGATGTCGGCTGCCGCGTTGATCGGCTTCTTCCTGCTGTGGGAGCTGGCCTGCCGCGCCACCGGCGTGTCGGACCTGATCCTGCCGCGCCCGAGCCAGATCGCGCACGTGCTGTGGACCAAGATGCCGCTGCTGTGGCCGCACACGGTGCAGACGCTCTACACCACGCTCACCGGCTTTGCGCTGGGGGTGGGCATCGGCATCGTCGTCGGCGTGATCATCGGCTCGTCCAAGCTCGCCTACGACGTGGCCTACCCGCTGCTGGTGGGCTTCAGCAGCATCCCGAAGGTGGCGGTGGTGCCGATCTTTGTGGTGTGGTTCGGCGCCGGCACGGTGCCGGCGGTGCTGACGAGCATGGTCATCAGCATCTTCCCGGTGGTGGTGAACGTGGCCACCGGCCTGGCCAACACCGAGCCCGAGCTGGAAGACGTGCTGCGTGTGCTGGGCGCCAGGAAGCGCGACATCCTCTGGAACGTGAGCCTGCCGCGCGCGCTGCCGTACCTGTTTGCGTCGCTCAAGATCGCCATCACGCTGGCCTTCGTGGGCACGGTGCTGGCCGAGACGGTGGCCGCCAACAAGGGCATCGGCAACGTGATGATCATCGCCAGCGGCAACTTCGACGTGCCGATGGTGTTTGCCGGCCTCGTGATCCTGGCCGCGATGGGCGTGATGCTGTATGCCGTGTCGGCCTTCGTCGAGAAGCGCATGACCGGCTGGGCGCAGCGCAAGGACGCCGGCAGCAGCGTGGTGATGGCGTGAGTGCCGCCATCCACAGCGTGGCCGTGTTCTGCGGCTCCAATTTCGGCACCGCGCCCGAGCATGCGGCCGCGGCGGCGCAGCTGGGCACGCTGATCGCGCAGCGCGGCATCACACTCGTCTACGGCGGCACGCACAAGGGCCTGATGGGCGTGGTGGCCGACGCGGCGCTGGCCGCGGGCGGCACGGTGGTGGGCGTGATCAACCAGCGGCTGCACGAGCGCGGCCACCTGCACGCCTGCCTGACGCGCCACGAGATCGCGCCCGACATGCGCGCGCGCAAGGCGCGCATGAGCGCGCTGGCAGACGCCTTCATCGCATTGCCTGGCGGCCTGGGCACGCTGGAAGAGCTGCTGGAAGCCGCCACGCTGACGCAGCTGGGCGACCACGCCAAACCCTGCGGCGCGCTGGACGTGCGCGGCTTCTACCGCCCGCTGCGCGCGCTGCTGGAGACCGCCACCGACGAAGGTTTCCTGAAGCCCGAGCACCGCGACATGCTGCTCATCGACGCCGACCCCGGGCGCCTGCTCGACGCACTGGCCGCGTGGACGCCGCCCACCGTTACCAAGTGGATCGGCCAGCCCGGTTCCTGAACTTCACCCCCCCCCACGAGACGTACACCCATGACCCGCATCCGCATCACCGCCGCTGGCCACACGTTCATCGCCGAGACGAACCCCGACGCGCCGCTCACCGTGGCCGCGTTCATGCAACTGCTGCCCTACAGGCAGAAGCTGATCCACGTGCGCTGGAGCGGCGAGGGCGTGTGGGTGCCGCTGGGCGAATTCAAGCTGGGCGTGGGCTTCGAGAACCACACCAGCCACCCCTCGGCCGGCGACATCCTCTTCTACCCCGGCGGCTACAGCGAGACGGAAATCATCCTCGCCTACGGCGCCTGCAGCTTCGCCAGCAAGATGGGGCCGCTGGCCGGCAACCACTTCCTGACCATCGTCGAAGGCCGCGAACACCTGCGTGCGCTCGGCACGGCGGTGCTGTGGCAGGGCGCGCAGGACGTGCTGTTCGAAGCCCTCTGACCCCACTTCTCTGTTCCGATCTTCAACCCGCCAGGAGTCATCCGCATGAGTCTGTTCACGACCCGCCGCCGCTTTCAAAAGGCGCTGGCCGCCGCCGCGCTGGCACTGCCCCTGCTGGCCAACGCCCAGGAGACCACGCCCATCAAGTTCGTGCTCGACTGGAAGTTTCAGGGCGTGCACGCCTGGTACTTCCTGGCGCAGGACCGCGGCTACTTCACGCAGGAAAAGATCGACATCACCATCGACCAGGGCGACGGCTCGTCCACCGCCGTCACCAAGGTCATGGCTGGCGGTTACCAGGCGGCTTTCGGCGACCTGAACGCCATCATCCAGAACGCCGCGGCCAGGCCGGGGCAGGCGCCGGTGATGGTCTACCAGATCTACAACCGCACGCCCTTCGCGCTGATGACGCGCTCCAGCAGCCCCATCAAGACGCTGAAGGACCTGGAAGGCAAGAACCTGGGCTCACCCGCCGGCGGTGCCGCGATGCGCATGTTCGCCGTGCTGGCCGAGAAGAACGGCATCGACGCGAGCAAGGTCACCTGGACCAACATGGCGCCCAACCTGCAGGAGCAGATGCTGCTGCGCGGGCAGGTGGACGCGTCGGCCGTGTTCTCGGTGACGAGCTACATGAACCTGGTGGCGCAGAACGTGGACCCCGAGAAGGACATGCGCTGGTTCCACTACGCCGACCACGGCATCGAGCTCTACAGCAACGGCATCCTGGTGTCGCAGCAGCTCATCAAGGACAAGCCGCAGGTGGTGGCCGGCCTGGTGCGCGCGGTGCACAAGGGCCTGCGCGACACCATCGCCAACCCCGATGCCGCGATCGAGGCGCTGGCCAAGCGCGAGCCGCTGATCAACAAGGACCTGGAGAAGCGCCGCCTGATGTACGCGCTGCAGACCGTGATGTTCACGCCCGAGGTGGCGGCGGCCGGCGTGGGCGACGTCAACGACGAGCGGCTCAAGCGCTCGGTGGCGCAGCTGGCCGGCGTGTTCGAGCTGCCGCGCCAGCCGGCGCCCGGCGAGGTCTTCGACCGCCGCTTCCTGCCGCCGCTGGCCGAGCGCAAGCTGAGCCTGAAGTGAGCGCACGGTGATCGCCCCGGCCGCCCCGCTGGACTGCGCCTGGCTGCTGGCCGATCCCGGCACGGCGCCGGCGCGGGCCGATGTGCGCATCGCCTTCGACGGCGTGCACATCGCGTCCGTCGAACCGCTGCCCACGGCCCCGGCCGGCCCACGCCGGCTGGCGCTGCCCGCGCTGGCCAACGCACACGACCACGCGCGCACTTTCCGCAGCGCCACGCTCGGCGCGTTCGAGCAGCCGCTGGAGAGCTGGCTGCCCTTCCTGGGCGTGCTGCCCGGCGTGGACCCGTACCTGTGCGCGGCCACGTCGTTGGCGCGCAGCGTGCGCCACGGCGTCACGAACCTGATGGTGCATTACACGCGGGTGCAGGGTGGCATGCCGTACGTGGAAGAGGCGCTGGCCGTGGCCCGCGCGGCGCGCGATGTCGGCGTGCACATCGGCTTTGCGGTGGCGATGCGCGACCGCAACGGCATCGGCCTGTGCGACGACGCCACGATGCTGGCCGCGCTGCGCCCCGCGCTGCGCGGGCCGGTGCAGCAGCGGCTCGCGGTGCGGCCGCTGCCGCCGGCCGAACACCTGGCGACCGTGAACGCGCTGGCGCAGGCGCTGGCCGCCGACCCGAGCCTGGCCGCGCACGTCACGCTGCAATACGGCCCCTCGGGCGTGCAGTGGTGCAGCACACCGCTGCTGCAGGCGGTGGCCGAGGCCTCGCAGGCCAGCGGCCGCCCGGTGCACATGCACCTGCTGGAAACGCGCTACCAGCGCGAGTGGGCCGACCGCGCCCACCCGCAGGGCATCGTCAGGTACCTGGACGACATCGGCCTGCTCAGCCCGCGCCTGACACTGGCGCACTGCGCCTGGGCGCGGCCGGACGAGCTGGCGCTGCTGGCCGAGCGCGGCGTGACGATTGCTGTCAACACCAGCTCCAACCTGGGCCTGAAGTCCGGCATCGCGCCGGTGCCCGAGATGCTGCGCCAGGGCTGCCGCGTGGCCATGGGCCTGGACGGCATGGCCTTCAACGAGGACGACGACGCGCTGCACGAGATGCGCCTGGCCTACGCGCTGCACCGCGGCTTAAGCTTCGACACCACGATGGGCCGCGGCGCGCTGTGGGCCTTTGCGGCGCAGCACGGCCGGCGCAGCGTGCGTGGCGCGGCTGCCGATGCGCTGCCCGGCGGCGTGATCGCGCCCGGTGCCGCGGCCGACGTGCTGGTGCTGGACTGGGACACGCTGGACGACGACCCGCTGTTCGACGACATCGACCCGCTGCACCTGCTGCTGGCCCGCGGCCGCGGCGTGCACATCGTGCAGGTCATCGCCGCCGGCCGCACGGTGGTGCAGGGCGGGTTGGTCACCGGCATCGACGAGCCCGCCTGCAAGGCCGAGCTACTGGCCCGCGTGCGCGCCGGGCTGGCGGCGGCGCCGGGCTTCGATGCCTGGCGGCGGCAGATCGGCCAGATGGCCGAGGACCTGGGGCCGTTCTACCGCCGCAGCGTCTGGGCGGGCTGCTGCTGAACCGCAGCGCCGGCCCGCCGCGGCGTCATCGCAGTTCCCGGCTCGCCAGCGCCGCCGCCGCGGCGCGTGTCTCCACGCCCAGCTTTTCGAACACATGTTCGAGGTGCTTGTTCACCGTGCGCGGGCTCAGGCCCAGGATGTCGCCCACGTCGCGGTTGGTCTTGCCCTTGGCGATCCACGACAGCACTTCGGCCTCGCGCGGGGTCAGCGCGGCGGTGGCCAGTCGCGAGGCTGCGGCCTGACCGTCGTCGCCCGTGAGCTCCACGCGCAGCAGCCACATCGCTTCGCCCAGGCCGACCTCGCCGATGCGCCGTGCCACCAGCGTGCGCCCGCCCGGGCCGGCGCGGGTCACCGTGTCGGCCGCGCCGCAGGTCTGCAGCCAGGGGGCAAAGGCACGTTCCGGCGTGTCGGCCAGAAACTCCTGCAGCCAGCGCTGCGCCAGTGGCGAATGCCAGGCCACGCGGCCGCGGCCGTCCAGCACGATGACGCCGTGGCCGCTGACGTCGAGCCCCTGGCGGGCCATGCGCGCGGCGCGCGCGTTGCGCAGGTGCGTCGCCAGCCTTGCCTGCACCTCTTGCGCGCGCACCGGCTTGACGACGTAGTCGACGCCGCCGGCATCGAAGCCGGCGATGACGTGCTCGGTCTCGGACAGCCCGGTCATGAAGATCACCGGGATGTGCTCCCAGGCCGGCTGCGCCTTGATGCGGCGGCAGGTCTCGAAGCCGTCCCAGCCCGGCATCAGCGCGTCCAGCAGGATCACGTCGGGCGTCAGCAGGTCCAGGCGCTGCAGTGCAGCCTCGCCGCTGTCGGCCACCAGCACGGTGTGACCCTGGTCCTGCAGCTCCTGGCTCAGTGCACCCAGCGACTGCGGCCGGTCGTCGACGATCAGGATCAGGGCACCAGCAGCGTCGTTCACGGGGCGACCCTGTCGTCTGCAGCCGCTGCGTCGGCCGCGTCGTCGGCATCCGGCGGCACCACCAGCTGCTCCAGCAGCTGCGCAAACGCGCAGCGCTCCACCAGCGCGCGCAGCTCGGCGGCCTGCGGCACACACTCGGGGTGCTGGCGGCCCAGCTCGTGCAGGGCCTGCTGCAGGCCCTGCACGTGGCCCATGTGCGCCAGGCGCCGCAGCGTCGCCACGAACTCCGGCGGCAAGGTGACCGGCGTGGGCACGGTCGGCGCCCACGCCGGCATCGGCAGTTCGGTCAGCCATTCCAGCTGCAGGTGCCGCTGCAGCGCCACCAGCAGCTCCGACTCGATCACCGGCTTCTCCACGAAGGCCTGCGCACCGGCGGCGGCCAGCTTGTCGGGCCGGTTCTCGAAGGCATTGGCCGAGACCATGATGATGGGCATCGCCTGCGCGGGCACGCCGCTGGCACGGATGCGGCGCGCGGTCTCCCAGCCGTCCATGTCGTCCATCGTCACGTCCAGCAGCAGCGCGTCGGGGCGCTGAGCGAGCACGGCTTCCAGGCACTCGTGGCCGGTGGCGGACTCGCTGATGCGAAAGCCCAGCGGCAGCAGCAGGCCGGCCAGCATCTGGCGCTGCGTCGGGTGGTCGTCCACCACCAGCAGGCTGCGCCGCGCACCGACGTAGCCGCTGACCGGGCGGTGGTGCGTGATGCTGGGCCGCACCGGCGCCGCGATCTCGCTCAGGTACAGCCGCACCGCGAAGGTGCTGCCGATGCCGGGCGTGCTGTGAACCGTGAGCTCCCCGCCCATCAGCTGCGTCAGCAGGTGCGTGATGGTCAGGCCCAGGCCGGTGCCCGGCTCGCCGCTGCGGCGCCCGGCGCTGCCGCGTTCGAAGGGCATGAAGATGCGCTCCAGGTCGGGCTCGGCGATGCCGATGCCGGTGTCGATGACCTCGAACCGTGCCACCTCGCGCCGGTGGTCCAGCCGCAGCGTGACGGTGCCGCTGTCGGTGAAGCGCACCGCGTTGCCCAGCAGGTTGAGCAGGATCTGGCGCAGCCGCTTGGCATCGGCGCGCACGTAGGCCGGCACGCGGCCTTCCAGCTGCAGCTCGAACTTCAGCCGCTTGGCAGCGGCCTGCGGCTCGACCATGCGCACCAGGTCGTCCAGGAACTCGCGCACCGGCAGCGGCGCCGGGTCCAGGCGCAGGCGGCCGGCCTCGATGCGCGCCAGGTCGAGCAGGCCGTCGATGAGTCCGTGCAGGTGCTCGCCGCTGCGGTGGATGGTGGCCACCGCGCGGCGTGGTTCGGTGGGCAGGCGCTCGTCCTTCAGCAGGATCTGCGCGTAGCCCAGGATGCTGTTGAGTGGCGTGCGCAGCTCGTGCGTGATGCCGGCCACGTAGCGTGTCTTGGCCTGGTTGGCGGCCTCGGCCAGGTCCTTGGCGGCTTGCAGCGCGGCGTCGGTGCGGCGGTGGGCCTCGATCTCGCGCTGCAGCAGCTGGTTCTGGCGGTTGGACTCGTCTTCGGCCATCTGCCGGCTTTCGCTGCCCAGCACGATCCACCACGCCGCCACCGCAGCCGCCAGCCCCAGCAGCGCCAGCGCCTTGAGGAACGAGGTGCGCAAGGCCCCGCTGTCGCCGCCGGCCAGCCCGGCCTGCTGCGCGTACACCACGCCCAGGATCAGCCCCAGCATCGCGGTCAGCGACACCAGCACCAGCAGGTAGTGCGCGACGCGGAAGTTGAGCCGGCCCGACAGCCGCGCCGGCAGCAGCCGGGCCAGCAGCGCACGCACCTGGTCGGCCGCCTGTGACCCGGTCTTGCAGCGGTCTCGGCAGCGCGATTCGAGCGTGCAGCACAGCGAGCAGATGGGCGCGCCGTAGGCCGGGCAGGCGGCCATGTCGTCGGATTCGAAGCGGTTGTCGCAGACGCTGCAGCCGACCATCTCACCGGGCTTCCACAGCCGCGGGTCCACACGCGCCAGCCCCCAGCGGCCGCCGGTCCACCAGGCCAGCAGCGGTGCGATGACCATCGCCGAGAACAGCGCGATGAAGGGCGCAAAGGCCTGCGCCTCGGGGCCGAAGACGCCGGTGTAGGCCACCACCGCCAGCGTGGCGGCGATCAGCATCGAGCCCAGGCCGACAGGGTTGATGTCGTAGAGGTAGGCGCGGCGGAACTCGATGTGCTTCGGGCTCAGGCCCAGGGGCTTGTTGATGACGAGATCGGCCACCAGCGCGCCCACCCAGGCGATGGCCACGTTGCTGTAGAGGCCCAGCACGCTCTCCAGCGCCTCGAACACGCCCAGCGTCATCAGCAGCACGGCGATCAGCACGTTGAACACCAGCCACACCACGCGCCCCGGGTGGCTGTGCGTCAGGCGCGCGAAGAAGTTGCTCCAGGCCAGCGAGCCGGCATACGCGTTGGTGAGGTTGATCTTGACCTGCGAGATCACCACGTACAGCACCGTCACCGCCACGACCCAGCGCGGGTCCTGGAAGACGTAGGCGAAGCCCGCTAGGTACATGTGCGTGGGGTCGATGGCCTTCTCCACCGGCATCTGCTGCTGCAGCACCAGGAAGGCGAGGAAGGCGCCGCCCAGCATCTTCAGCATGCCAGGCACGATCCAGCCCGGCCCGGCCACCAGCACTGCGGCCCACCAGCGCACGCGGTTCTTTGCCGTCTTCTCGGGCAGGAAGCGCAGGTAGTCGACCTGCTCGCCGATCTGCACCACCAGCGCAAACGCCACCGTGGCCGCGGCGCCGAACATCAGCAGGTCGAAGCCTGCGCTGCCGGAGACGCGGCCGGCCAGCGAGGTGAACTCCAGGTAGCGCTCGGGCTCCTGCCAGGCCACGGCCGCAAAGGGCAGCACCAGCAGTACGAGCCAGATCGGCTGCGTCCACAGCTGCAGCCGCGAGATCAGCGTGATGCCGTACATCACCAGCGGCACCACACCCAGCGAGGCCACGAGATAGCAGACCGCCAGCGGCCAGTCGAGCGCCATCTGCAGGGCCAGCGCCAGGATCGCGGCCTCGAGCGCGAAGAAGATGAAGGTGAAGCTGGCATACACCAGCGAAGTCAGCGTGGAGCCGATGTAGCCGAAGCCCGCGCCGCGCGTCAGCAGGTCCATGTCGACGCCGTACTTGGCCGCGTAGTAGCTGATCGGCAGGCCGGTGAGGAAGGTGATCAGCCCCACCACCAGGATGGCCCACAGCGCATTGGAGAAGCCGTAGCTCAACGCGATGGCGCCGCCGATGGCTTCCAGCGCCAGGAACGACGTGGCCCCGAACGCGGTGTTGGCGACGCTGAACTCGCTCCAGCGCCTGAAGTGGCGCGGCGTGTAGCGCAGCGCGTAGTCCTCCAGCGTCTCGTTGGCGACCCAGCTGTTGTAGTCGCGACGGATGCGGAAGATCTTTTGCGGCAGGGCGGTCGCCAAGGCGGAGCTCCGGGAAACGTCGTGTGCAGACGGCGTGTGAGCCGGGGCTCGCAAGAAGCGCTCCACGGCGCGGCGCAGCAGTCTGTGCCAGGCCGCTGCGCAGGCAGCTACGTCGAATAACGTATTCGGCGCGGACCCTCGATCACCTACCTTTGCGGCATGCCATCGGCGATGAGGCCCGCCTCCTTGCACGGCGGTGGTGCAACACATCCCCAGTTCGATCACACCCCAGCGAGGAGAGAGCCGCATGTCCCGAGACCAGAAACCCGACCCGAAGCGCGACACCACGGCCGGTGCGCCGTCCCTGCCGCGCCGCCGCCTGCTGCAGGGCGCCGCCGCGCTGCCGCTGGCCGGCCTGCCGGCCTTCGCGCAGGCGCAGCAGTTCCCCACCGCCAAGGTCAACACCACCAAGCTGGCCGTCACCGACACCGAGGTGACGGTGGGCCAGCTGCACTCGGCCACCGGCACCATGGCCATCAGCGAGACCGGCTCCATCCAGGCCGAGCAGCTGGCCATCGACCAGATCAACGCGATGGGCGGCATCCTCGGCCGCAAGATCAAGGTCATCAAGGAAGACGGCGCCAGCGACTGGCCGACCTTTGCCGAGAAGAGCAAGAAGCTCATCATCAACGACCGCGTCGCCTGCGTCTTCGGCTGCTGGACCAGCGCCTCGCGCAAGGCCGTGCTGCCGGTGTTCGAGAAGGAGAACAACCTTCTCTACTACCCGACCTTCTACGAAGGCCTGGAGCAGAGCAAGAACGTGATCTACACCGGGCAGGAAGCGACGCAGCAGATCCTCTACGGCCTGGACTGGACGGCCAAGGAGAAGAAGGCCAAGAGCTTCTTCCTCGTCGGCAGCGACTACATCTGGCCGCGCACCTCGATGAAGATCGCGCGCAAGCACATCGAGAGCGTCGCCAAGCTCGGCAAGGTCGTCGGCGAGGAGTACTACCCGCTGGGCAACACCAACTTCAACTCGCTGATCAACAAGATCAAGGTCGCCAAACCCGACTGCATCTTCACCGCCGTGGTCGGCGGCTCGAACGTCGCGTTCTACAAGCAGCTGAAGGCCGCAGGCATCACCGGCGACAAGCAGCTGCTGCTGACGCTGTCGGTGACGGAAGACGAGATGACGGGCGTGGGCGGCGAGAACTTCACGGGCTTCTACTCGTCGATGAAGTACTTCCAGAGCCTGGACAACGAGAACAACAAGAAGTTCGTTGCCGCGTTCAAGGCCAAGTACGGCAAGGACGCCGTCATCGGTGACGTCACGCAGGCCGGCTATCTGGGACCGTGGCTGTGGAAGGCGGCGGTCGAGAAGGCCGGCAGCTTCGACATCGACAAGGTCGTCGCCGCCTCGCCCGGCATCGAGCTGAAGTCGGCGCCCGAGGGCTACGTCAAGGTCCACGCCAACCACCACCTGTGGAGCAAGTCGCGCATCGCGCAGGGCATGCCGGACGCCACCTTCAAGGTGGTGGCCGAGTCGCCCAACCTGATCGAGCCGAATCCGTTTCCCAAGGGATATCAATAGCCCACCCCTGTAGCGCCTGACGGCGTGGCACGGACCCACCCCCGGAGCGCCTGACGGCGCTCCCCCTCAAGGGGGCCACGCCAGCGGACCGGCAAAGCCGGATCCGCGGCGTGTGCTTGACGCTACCTCTGCTCTTCAAGGATTCGCGCGATGACGCTCTCCGAGATCTGGAACATCGGCCTGATGCAGGGCTTCGCGGGGCTGAGCCTGTTCTCGGTGCTGCTGCTCATGGGCCTGGGCCTGGCCATCATCTTCGGGCAGATGGGCGTCATCAACATGGCGCACGGCGAGTTCATGACCATCGGCGCCTACACCGTCTTCCTGGGCTCGACCTTGTCCGAGGCCTTCGCGCCGGGCTTCGTCCACTACTACTTTCCGATCGCGATCGTCTTCGCCTTCATCTTTGCCTTCATCGTGGGCTGGCTCGTCGAGTGGGGCCTGATCCGGCACCTGTACAAGCGGCCGCTGGACACCCTGCTGGCCACCTGGGGCATCAGCCTGGCGATGCAGCAGGCCTTCCGCAGTGGCATCGGCCCGAAGGAAGTGAGCCCGACGCTGCCCAGCTGGCTCCTCGGCTCGTGGTCGCCCGCCGAAGGGCTGGACATCCCGATCAACGGCATGTTCGTGCTCGGTCTGACCGCACTCGTGACCGGCGGCGTGTTGCTGGCGCTGTACAGGAGCCGCTGGGGCCTGCGCGTGCGCGCCACGGTGGCCAACCGCCCGATGGCCAACGCGGTCGGCATCAACACCAAGCGCACCGACCGGCTGACCTTCGCCATCGGCTGCGGCATCGCCGGCATCGCGGGCGCCGCGTTCACCACCATCGGCTCCACCGGCCCGACCTCGGGATCGCTGTACATCGTCGACGCCTTCCTCGTCGTCACCTTCGGCGGCGCGGCCAGCCTGCTGGGCACGGTGGTCTCGGCCTTCGGGATCGCGCAGACGCAATCGATCAGCGAGTTCTTCATGAGCGGCAGCAACGCCAAGGTGCTGACGCTGTCGCTGATCGTGATCATCCTGATGCTGCGGCCGCAGGGCCTGTTCGCGAGCAAGGTGCGCCGGTGATGCGCCAGCCCTCACGACCACTGTCGAAACCCCGCGGAGAACGCCCATGACCGCCCTGAAGAACTGGATCGTGCGCTCACGCATGGGCAGCCTGCTGTTGCTGGCGCTGCTGCTGCTGGTGGTATTGCCGCTGTTCCTGGAGCCCTTCCGGCTGAACCTGGTCGGCAAGTACCTGACCTACGCCTTCGTCGCGGTCGGGTTGGTGATGGTGTGGGGTTATGGCGGCGTGCTGAGCCTGGGCCAGGGCGTGTTCTTCGGCCTCGGCGGCTACGCGATGGCGATGTTCCTGAAGCTGGAAGCCTCGGACCCGGAGACCACCAAGATCCAGTCGACGCCGGGCATCCCGGACTTCATGGACTGGAACCAGCTGACCGAGCTGCCGCTGTTCTGGATACCGTTCCAGAGCCTGACGTTTTCGCTGATCGCGGTGATCGTGGTGCCCACGCTGCTGGCCTTCATCATCAGCTACGCGATGTTCAAACGGCGCGTCGGCGGCGTCTACTTCGCCATCATCACGCAGGCCGTGGCGCTGATCCTCACGGTGTTGATCATCGGCCAGCAGGGCTACACCGGCGGCGTCAACGGCATGACGGACCTGCGCACGTTGAAGGGTTGGGACGTGCGCACCGACTCCGCGCGGCTGATCCTGTACTACGTCTGCTGCGTGTTGCTGCTCGGCAGCATCGTGCTGTGTGCGTGGATCCAGCGCAGCAAGCTGGGCACGCTGCTGCTGGCGATGCGCGACAAGGAAGACCGGGTGCGGTTCTCCGGCTATGACGTGGCGATGTTCAAGGTCGCCGTGTTCTGCCTGGGGGCGGCGCTGTCCGGGATCGGCGGGGCGATGTTCGCGCTGCAGGTCGGCTTCATGTCGCCATCGTTCGTCGGCATCGTTCCATCGATCGAGATGGTCATCTACGCCGCAGTCGGTGGGCGCATGAGCCTGGTCGGCGCCGTCTACGGCGCGCTGCTGGTGAGCGCCGGCAAGACCTTCTTCTCGGAGAGCTTCCCCGACCTGTGGCTGTTCCTGATGGCCGCCATGTTCATCGGCGTGACGATGGCCTTTCCGAACGGTCTGGCAGGCCTCTACGAGAGCCACGTCAAGCCCTGGTGGCAGCGTCGCATCGGCCGCCAGGCGTCTGTCGCGCCGCTGTCTGCAGAAGCGGCATCCAGGGCTGCCGCCACCGCCCCCGCCGCTGCACCGATCGCACCTCCGACGAGCGGGCTTCCCGGCGGCGTCAGCGGCCAGCAGGCCTGAAGGAGCCCGGACCCATGAGCAACACCGACTTCGCACTGGCGATCGAGGACCTGACGGTCTCGTTCGACGGTTTCAAGGCCATCGACACGTTGACGCTGTACATCGACAAGAACGAGTTGCGCGTGATCATCGGCCCCAACGGCGCCGGCAAGACCACGCTGCTGGACCTGATCTGCGGCAAGACGCAGGCCAGCAGCGGCAGCATCAAGTTCAAGAACGAGGAACTGACCCAGCTCTCCGAGTTCACCCGCGTGCGCAAGGGCATCGGCCGCAAGTTCCAGACACCGTCGATCTACGAGAACCTGACCGTGTTCCAGAACCTCGAGGTCTCGTTCCCGCGCGGGCGCTCGGTCTTCGGCGCCCTCTTCTTCCGCTGCGACGAAGAGGTCCGACAGCGAATCCGGTCCGTCGCCAACGACATCGGCCTGCCCGACATGCTGGACACCGAGGCCGGCCTGCTGAGCCACGGTCAGAAGCAGTGGCTGGAGATCGGCATGCTGCTGATGCAGGAGCCCGAGCTGCTGATGCTCGACGAGCCCATCGCCGGCATGAGCCCGCGCGAGCGCGAGCTCACGGCAGAGCTGCTGCACCGCATCAGCAAGAACCGTTCGGTGATCGTCATCGAGCACGACATGGACTTCGTCGCGCGGATCGCTCACAAGGTGACGGTGATGCACCAGGGAAAGATCCTTGCCGAAGGGCCGATGGAAGCGGTGCAGAACGACCCCAAGGTCATCGACGTCTACCTTGGCCACTGATCTCGGCCACCAGGAGCACACGGCATGTTGAGCGTGAAGGATCTGCATGTGGCCTACGGGCAAAGCGAGGCGCTGCACGGCATCTCGTTCGACGCGCGGAAGAAGGAGACCGTGGCCATCATGGGCCGCAACGGCATGGGCAAGACCACGCTGTTCAAGAGCCTGATGGGCGTGCTGCCCACCAAGAGCGGCAGCGTCACGGTGGGCGGCAGCGAGGTGAGCCGCGACGAGAGCTTCACCCGCGTGGCCAAGGGCATCGCCTACGTGCCGCAGGGCCGGATGATCTTCCCCACCCTGACGGTGGAAGAGAACATCCAGACCGGCCTGGAGAACGCCAAGGACAAACGCATCCCCGAGGAGATCTATGCGCTGTTCCCGGTGCTGTGGGACATGAAGCGGCGCAAGGGCGGCAACCTCTCCGGTGGCCAGCAGCAGCAGCTGGCCATTGCGCGCGCGCTGGTGACCGACCCCAAGGTGTTGCTGCTCGATGAGCCCACCGAAGGCATCCAGCCGTCGATCATCAAGGACATTGCCAAGGCGCTGAACGAGATCCGCAAGATGCGCGACATCAGCATCGTCGTCAGCGAGCAGGTGCTGAGCTTCGCGCTGGACGTGGCCGACCGCCTGTTCGTCATCGAGGGCGGCCGCCTGGTGCACGAGACCGCACGTGCCGACACCGACGTGGCCCGCATCCGCCAGTACCTGTCGGTCTGAGCCGCCGCCTGTTTCCCCACCCCCACGCACAAGAGGTGCCCCATGCCTGAAACCCTGATCAAGGTCGACCTGAACCAGAGCCCGCTCGACAACGAGTGCATCCACAACCGCTGGCACCCGGACATCCCGATGGCCGCATGGGTCAAGCCCGGCGACGACTTCGTGCTCGAGACCTACGACTGGACCGGCGGCTTCATCAAGAACAACGACAGCGCCGACGACGTGCGCGACATCGACCTGAGCACGGTGCACTACCTCTCGGGCCCCGTGGGCGTGAAGGGCGCGCAACCCGGCGACCTGCTGGTGGTGGAGCTGCTGGACATCGGCGCCAAGGAAGACAGCCTCTGGGGCTTCAACGGCTTCTTCAGCAAGAAGAACGGCGGCGGCTTTCTCACCGAGCACTTCCCGCTGGCGCAGAAGTCCATCTGGGACATCGAGGGCATGTTCACGCGCTCGCGCCACGTGCCGGGCGTGCGCTACGCCGGGCTCATCCACCCGGGCCTCATCGGCTGCCTGCCCGACCCCCAGATGCTGCAGACCTGGAACACGCGCGAGCAGGCGCTGATCGACACCAACCCCACGGGCGGCCTGGCCAACCCGCCGTTTGCCGGCACCGCGCACATGGGCAAGCTCACGGGCGCGGCGCGCGACAAGGCGGCCGCAGAAGGCGCACGCACCGTGCCCGGCCGCGAGCACGGCGGCAACTGCGACATCAAGGACCTGTCGCGCGGCGCCAAGGTGTTCTTCCCGGTGTACGTGGAGGGCGCGGGCCTGAGCGTGGGTGACCTGCACTTCAGCCAGGGTGACGGCGAGATCACCTTCTGCGGCGCCATCGAGATGGCCGGCTGGGTGCACATGAAGGTCAGCCTGATCAAGGGCGGCATGGCGCTGTACGGCATCAAGAACCCGATCTTCAAGCCCAGCCCCATCGTGCCCACCTACAACGACTACCTGATCTTCGAGGGTGTGTCGGTGGACGAGGCCGGCAAGCAGCACTACCTGGACATCAACGTCGCCTACCGCCAGGCCTGCCTGAACGCCATCGAGTACCTGAAGAAGTTCGGCTACTCCGGCGCGCAGGCCTACTCGATCCTGGGCACGGCGCCGGTGCAGGGCCACATCAGCGGCGTGGTCGACGTGCCCAACGCCTGTGCCACGCTGTGGGTGCCGACGCAGATCTTCGACTTCGACATCAACCCCAGCGCCGCCGGCCCGGTCAAGCACCTGGACGGCTCGGTGGTGATGCCGCTGTCGCAGGACGTGAAGTAAGGCGCCGCCGCGATGCCGACCTACGACTACGCCTGCAGCGGCTGCGGCACGCCGTCGCCCCGCGTGATGGCCGCCGCGCCGCAACTGGCGCTGCTGGACCCCGGCACCCGCGGCGCGATGGACACCAACGAACGCGCGCGTCACGCGCCGCGTTCGTCTGCAGAGTACACACGCCTGCGCCACCCGGCGGGCTGCGGCTGCTGCAAGCCCGGCGGTCGCAGCGCCACCGTCACCGGTGCCAACGGGGCCAAGGCCTTTGCCGGCAAGCGGCCCTGGATGATCAGCCACTGACGGCGCCGATTCATTCTTCCTTCCACCCGGAGCGCGACCATGTACCACGGCGACATTTCCAGCAGCAAGGACACGGTCGGCGTGGCTGTCGTCAACTACAAGATGCCGCGGCTGCACAGCCGTGCCGAGGTGCTGGACAACGCACGCCAGATCGCGCGCATGGTCGAGGGCATGAAGCTCGGCCTGCCCGGCATGGACCTGGTGATCTTTCCGGAGTACAGCACCCACGGCATCATGTACGACAGCCAGGAGATGTACGACACAGCGGCCGTGGTGCCCGGCGAGGAGACGGCGATCTTTGCCGCCGCCTGCAGGAAGGCCAAGGTCTGGGGCGTGTTCTCGCTCACCGGCGAGCGCCACGAGGAGCACCCGCACAAGGCGCCCTACAACACGCTGATCCTGATGAACGACCAGGGCGAGATCGTCCAGAAGTACCGCAAGATCATGCCCTGGGTGCCCATCGAGGGCTGGTACCCCGGCAACTGCACCTACGTGTCCGACGGTCCCAAGGGCATGAAGATCAGCCTGATCATCTGCGACGACGGCAACTACCCCGAGATCTGGCGCGACTGCGCGATGAAGGGCGCCGAGCTCATCGTGCGCTGCCAGGGCTACATGTACCCGGCCAAGGAGCAGCAGATCCTTATCAGCAAGGCCATGGCCTTTGCCAACAACACCTACGTGGCGGTGGCCAACGCGGCCGGCTTCGACGGCGTGTACTCGTACTTCGGCCACAGCGCGATCATCGGCTTCGACGGCCGCACGCTGGGCGAGTGCGGTGAAGAAGACATGGGCGTGCAGTACGCCGCGCTGTCCAAGAGCCTGATCCGCGACTTCCGCAAGAACGGCCAGAGCGAGAACCACCTCTTCAAGCTGCTGCACCGCGGCTACACCGGCCTCATCAACTCCCGCGAGGGCGACCAGGGCCTGGCGGCCTGCCCCTACGGCTTCTACGCCGACTGGATCAAGGACCCCGAGGGCACCCGCGCACGCGTGGAGGCCTTCACGCGCAGCACCGTCGGCACCGAAGAGGCGCCGATCGACGGCATCCCCAACCCGGACACGATCGGCCACCGCTGATGGCCCACGGCGTGGCCCACGCGCTGGACGCCTGGCGGGTGGCGGCCGAGCCGCACTACCGGCCGCAGGCCGACGAGTGCGAACGCTTCGAGGCCGCCTGGTCGCTGCGCCTGCCGCTGCTGCTGAAGGGCCCCACCGGCTGCGGCAAGACGCGCTTCGTCGAGCACATGGCCTGGCGGCTGCGCCTGCCGCTGATCACCGTGGCCTGCCACGAGGACCTGAGCGCCGCTGACCTGGTGGGCCGCTGGCTGCTGGACGCCCAGGGCACGCGCTGGCAGGACGGGCCACTGACCCTGGCCGCGCGCCACGGTGGGCTGTGCTACCTGGACGAGCTGGTCGAGGCGCGCGCCGACGCGACGGTGGTCATCCACCCGCTGATCGACACCCGCCGCATCCTGCCGCTGGCGCAGAACAACGAGCTCGTGCACGCGCACCCGGACTTCCGGCTCGTCGTCTCGTACAACCCCGGGCCGATGGCGCGCGAGCTCAAGACCGCCACGCGGCAGCGCTTCTGCGCGCTGGCGCTGCACTACCCGGAGCCCGAGCGCGAGGCCGACGTGGTGGCCGGCGAGACCGGCCTGGACCTGTCGCGCGCCGCGGCGCTGGTCGCCTTTGGCGTGCGCACGCGGCGGTTGCAGGGCCACGGGCTGGACGAGGGCGCCTCCACGCGCATGCTGGTGCACGCCGCGCTGCTGGTGCGCCAGGGGCTGCTGCCGGCAGCAGCCTGCCGGCTGGCCGTGGTGGACGCGCTGAGCGACGACCCGCCGGTGCACGAGGCGCTGGCCGCGGCGCTGGACGCCTCGTTCTGACCGGCGCAGGCCTGCACCGCCAGCCATGCACGACACCGCCCTCGCGCTCGGCCACTGGCTGCGGCTGCTGTGGGGCCGGCTGCCGGCGGTGCATCTGGGCAGCGCGCAGCCCTTCATTGCCGACGGCGCGCTGCACCTGCCGGCGCACCCCGGCTGGCTCGAGCACCGGGCCGCGGCGGCGCATGCCACGGCGCACCTCGTGTACTCGCCACGCCGCTTCGACGGCACCGGCCTGCAGCCCGTTGTGCGGGTGCTGCTGGCGCTGCTGGAAGACGCGCGCGTGGAGCAGCTGGCGCAGCGCGAACTGCCGGGCCTGGCGCGCCTGTGGCGGCCGCTGCACACCGCCAGCGCGGCCGACGGCGCGGGCTTCGAGGCCCTGATGCTGCGCCTGTCGCGCGCGCTGGTCGACCCGTCGTATGCCGACCCGCACCCCTGGGTGCACAAGGGCCGCGGGCTCTTCTACCTGGACCCGGGCGCGCAGGAGCTGCTGGCGCTGCGTACCCCCGCGGAGCTGCTGCTCGCGGCGCGCCGGCTGGGCCACGACATCGGCCAGATGCGGCTCGGCTTCAACGCCCGCAGCCACCGCCCCGGGCCCGGCTACCGCGACGACCACCGCTGGATGTGGGCCGCCGACACACCCCCGCAGCCGGCCGCGGGACGCCACGCCGGTCACGAGGGCGCCGAGGCACCGGCCGGGGCCATCGCGCGCGACGCTGGCGACGAAACGCCGCCGGAAGGCAGCCTCGTCACCACGCAGGCCGAGTGGGACCGGCTCATCGGCCGGCTGCGTCCGGGTTGGTGCACGGTGGTCGAGAGCCGCGAGCCGCAAGCGCCTGCAGCCGGGCACACGCGCCCGCTGCCCGCGCTGCGGCCGGCCGGCCCCGACCTGCGCCCGGCGCTGGCGGCCTGGCTGACGTCACCCGCCCGCGGCGGGCGCCAGGACCACGGCGACGCCTTCGACCTCGACGCGCTGGTCGACTGGCAGCTGGCCGCCCGCAGCCGCCGCGCGGGCCATGCGCGTGTGCACCGCGGCCTGCGGCGCCGGCCCGTGTCGTCTGCGGTGTGGGTGCTCGTCGATCAGTCGGTGTCGTCGGCCGAGCGCGCCACGGCGGCCGGCCCGACGCGCCTGCACATCGCTGCCCGGGCGGCCGCAGCCGTGGCTGCGGCGCTGCAGTCGATGGGCGTGGCCTGCGCGGTCTCGGGCTTCAACTCCTGCGGCCGCCACGCGGTGCGGCTGCGCACCGTCAAGGGCTTCGAGACGCCGGCGGACGGCGGCCTGCCGGCGGCGCTGCAGGCGCTGCACAGCGGCGGCTCGACGCGGCTCGGCGCCGTGCTGCGCCACGCCAGCCGTGGCCTGGCGGCGCGCCGCGCCGGCGCGCGCGGGCTGTTGGTGCTGTCGGACCTGGAGTTGCACGACATCGACGTTCACGACCCGCGCTACCTGCCGGCGGACTTGCAACTGGCGTTGCAGGAGGCCGCGCGCCGCGGCGTGCGCGTGGCCTGCCTGGCGCTGGCCGCACCCGGCGCAGGGGCGCTGCGCGCCGGGCTCGCGGGCCGCTGCACGCCGGCGCTCGACCGGCTGGAGGCGCTGCCGCGTGCGCTGCGTCGCGCGGTCGGCTGAGACCGGCGCGCCGGTGGCCGCAGCCCGGCTTGCCGGCCCGCGGACCACCTCAGGGAGTCGAATCCCGTAGAGTGGCTCGCATCACACTGGCGCGGCCGTCCCCGACGCGCCCGACACACCTTGGAGCCCGCTGAATGACTGACACCCCCGCCTACACCCCGCCCGCCGTCTGGACCTGGACCAAGGCCAGCGGCGGCCGCTTCGCCAACATCAACCGCCCTGTCGCCGGCGCCACGCACGAGAAGGACCTGCCGGTGGGTCGCCACCCGATGCAGCTGTATTCGCTGGCCACGCCCAACGGCGTCAAGGTCACGGTGATGCTGGAGGAGCTGCTGGCGCTGGGCCACACTGGCGCCGAGTACGACGCCTGGCTGATCAAGATCCAGGAAGGCGACCAGTTCGGCAGCGGCTTCGTGGCCGTCAACCCCAATTCCAAGATCCCGGCGCTGCTGGACCGCAGCGGCCCCGAGCCGGTGCGTGTGTTCGAGTCGGGCGCGATCCTGCTGCACCTGGCCGAGAAGTTCGGTGCCTTCCTGCCCGCCACGCAGCCGGCGCGTGCCGAATGCCTGTCGTGGCTGTTCTGGCAGATGGGCAGCGCGCCGTACCTGGGCGGTGGCTTCGGCCACTTCTACGCCTACGCGCCGAGCAAGATCGAATACGCCATCGACCGCTTCGCGATGGAGGTCAAGCGCCAGTTGGATGTGCTCGACCGCCGCCTGGCCGAAAGCCCGTTTCTCGCCGGTGTTGACTACAGCATCGCCGACATGGCCGTGTGGCCCTGGTACGGCGCACTCGCCAAGGGACAGCTGTACGAGGCCGGCGAGTTCCTGCAGGTGCAGGACTACCAGCACGTGCAGCGCTGGGCCGAGACGATCGCCGCGCGGCCGGCGGCGCAGCGTGGGCGCCGGGTCAATCGCACCTGGGGCGAGCCGTCCAGCCAGTTGCCCGATCGGCATGCGGCCAGTGACTTCGACGCGCTGCCGCAGAGCGCGCCGCCCGCGGGCGCTTGAGGCGGGGCAGGGTGGCTGGTGTGCCGCTCTGCTTGAAGGTGCACGACACGGTGGCCACGCTTCACCGTCAGGAGAGCAGGCGCGTGTTTTCGACCCTGGTGCTGCGGCTGGGCAGCTTCGATGCGGCCGAAGACGCCTGGCACGACGCCTTCATCGCAGCCACCGAAGCACGGCCGGCGCGTCTGGCCAGCGTGCTGCGGGTGGTCCATCTGGTCTTCAACGAAGCTCATTCAGCGCGGGCTGAGGCGCTGTCCGGAGAAGCGATCCGCCAGGCGCGTCGTCTGCGCGAGTGCTTGCCCGAATCCGAGGTGCTGGGCCTGTTGGAACTGCTGCTGCACGATGCACGCCGCGGAGGCTGAATTCTCTTTCGCAACCGATGTCGAAAGGCGTGGAAGCCGTTCGATCGCGACGGCGTGAGCCGGGCCGTCAACGGCGAGGCGGTTGCGTTCAAGTGACCGCTTCGCACCAGGAGAAAAGCCTGAACACCGACCGCGACCTCGGCAGCAGGCGTGACATTGCCGTGCCCCGCACCAGACTCGACCGATGCTGGATGGAACCAGCCCTTCCCAAGCCCGGCGCGACGAGTTCGGGCTCTCCTTGAATTCCAAGCGGGTTGCCCTGCGGGCGACTTCGACGCGCCCTGTCTTCTTGCGCGACGACCCACCATGCCAAAGTTGTGCATGCGTGGACATCGTGAGTTTGTCCGCTCTGCAGCACGCTCCGGCGCTTCGACCGTCTCCATGCCCGGAGGTCTTCCACTCACTCAGGGCGCCACTTGGACGCTGTGGCCGGCCGCTGAAGTAGCCATCGACGCCGCTCACGGATCGAGCCCACTTGGAGCCCTCGCGCGCCCTGGCTGGAGCGGCGGCCACGCACCTGGGTGATTTCTTCCCGCTCACGCGCTGGCAGTCGACGTCGGGCCCGAATGTGCACGGTTGACGTTGGTGCCAAGCTCAATTCGGCGCGCGATGTGCCGAAACAGCCGCTCATGGCACTTTCCCCATCTCCTGCAGCCAACCGCTGCGGGGCGCACCGCTCCCGCACAGCGGGCTGGACCTTGGTGGAGCTCATGCTCGCGCTGCTCGTGATCGGGGTGCTGGTGGCGTTGGCTTTGCCGGCCTGGCACAACCAGCGCAACAAGGTGCTGGCGCGCCACGCCGGGCAGGAGATCGCGATGATGTCTGCGCTGATCAGGGCGTATTGGGAAGACCACGGCGCCTACCCCGCCAGCCTGGCCGACGTGCAGTCTGGCGGGCGGGCCGACCCCTGGGGCCGGCCCTACGTCTACTACAACGTGGACGCCAGGGGCCGAGGCGGGGCGCGCAAGGACCGGGCGCTGAACCCGATCAACACCGACTTCGATCTGTACTCCTTGGGCGCAGACGGGCTGACCCACACGCAGGTGAGCCACGGTCACAGCGCCGACGACGTGATACGCGCCAACAACGGGCGTTTTGCCGGGCTCGGGGCGGAGTTCTAGCGCCTTGGAATGACCCACGACCGCCTGGCTCCGTCGAGCACGCCCTGCGCGGCCCCGGTGAGGCACGGCCTGCCGGGCGGCCGCATAGCCCGCCGGCTGTTTGTGCTGTTTGTGGCTGCCGCACTGCTGCCGCTGCTCTTGTCCAACTGGCTGGCCCTGAGCGCAGTCACGCGCATTGCCGACGATCTGCAGCAGAAGGCCCACGCCGACCGCACGCGCGAGATCAGCCGTCAGGTGCTGGACCGCCTGCTCGCCGCGCGCGACTTGATGACGGACCTGCCCGATCCGGTCGACGCCGTCATGACCCCGTCGCATGTGCTGCTACCGGGCCTGGGCGGCGCCATCTCAGGACTCGAAGGCTTCGACGCGCAAGGGCGCATGCTGGTGGCGCGCAGCGCGTCGTCGCTGCCGGTGGCACAGCCGCAGCCGCCGCCGACCCACCGGCATGCCGTGTTGCCGTCTCGGTTTGCGCTGGTCGTTGCCCCGGGATCCGGCCCGGCGCTGCGCATACTGCTGGAGCGTCACGTCGGGGACCGCCTGGTTTGGCGCGCCGAGCTCGACGCAGGCAGCCTGTGGCGTCCGGTGCTCGAGGGTGCCGGCGACACGCGCTGGCAGGTCATGGACGCACAGAGCCGCCTGCTGCTCGTCAACGACCCCGGCGACGACCTGGGCAACGCGTCGCGGCTCGCCAGCGTCGCGCTGCCGCTGGACGGCTTGTTCGACGGCGGCAGCTGGCAGTTTCAGCACGAAGCGCCGCGGGCGGGCGTGCAGTTCATGGGCGCCACGCTGGCGCGCTGGCTGGCCCTGCTGACCCTGGGCACGGTGTTCGCCGTGGCGTTGCTGGCGCATTGGCGCATCCGCCGGGTGTTCCGGCCGCTGGAGGCACTGGCCGAGAGCACGCGGCGCCTGGCGGCCGGCGACACCACAGCCCGCGTGGCGGTGTCCGCGAGCCGCCAGCCCGCGGATGAGATCGACGAACTGGCCGGCAGCTTCAACGACATGGCCGCCCGCATCGACGAGCAGTTGGGCGCGCTGCACGAGCTGGCGGCCATCGACCACGACATCCTGCGCGGCGCGCCGATGGATCTGGTGGCCCGGCGGCTGATGGGCCAGCTGATGCGCACGGTGCCGTCGGCCGTGGTGGCGATCTGCTGGCAGGACTGCGATGGGCCTGAAGCACCGGATGGCGAGGTCGGCATGCAGATGCTGCGGTCGGGCCCTGCGAGCGGCCTCACGGCCGCGACGGCCACCCGTCTGACACATCTGCCGGATCTGGCGACGCTTGCGCACGGCGAAGCGGCGGACCTCGGCGCCTGGTGGCCGGCGCTGCCGTGCGCCGGCTGGCACCGCGTCTGGCGTGCGGTCGAGCGAGACGGCCGCGTGGCCGGGCTGATTGCGCTGGCCGCACCGCCCGGGGCTGCATCGCCGGATCGGCTCGACGCGCTGCGCGACCGTCTGGCGGTGGCACTGGCCGCGCGGCGGCGCGATCGCGAGCTGGCCTGGCGCGCCACGCACGACAGCCTCACCGGGCTGCTGAACCGCTTCGGCCTGCACGAGTGCCTGGACCGCTGCCTGTCGGCGGTCCACCCGCACACCGAACCGGAACGCCTGGCGCTGCTGCTCATCGACCTGGATCACTTCAAGGACGTCAACGACACCCGGGGCCACGACGCAGGCGACGCGCTGCTGTGCCAGGTGGCCGAGCGGCTGCTCGGTGGTGTGCCGGCGCCGGGCCGGGTGGCCCGCCTGGGCGGTGATGAATTCGTGGTGCTGCTGCCCGGCGCCGCGGCCGACGATGCGGTCGGTCTGGCTACGCGGATCTGCGCGCAGTTCAAGGCGCCGTTTGAACTGGGCGGCGTTCCCGTGGTCATCGGCGCCAGTGCCGGCATCGCTGCAGCACCCGAGCACGGCAACTCGCGCCAGGAGTTGACGCGCCGGGCCGACATCGCGCTGTACAGCGCAAAAGCCCGGCGCGGCACCGTGTGCCTGTTCGACGAGTCGCAGGACCGTGCGGCCGCCGAGCGCGCGGCCTGGGTGACCGAGCTCCGCGAGGCGCTTGCACAGCGCCAGTTCACGCTGCACTACCAGCCCCGTGTCTCGGCCTCGCAGGGCCGCTTGCTGTCGGTCGAAGCCCTGGTGCGCTGGCAGCATCCCCGTCACGGGTTGATGGGGCCGGACCGCTTCATCCCCATCGCCGAGCAGGTGGGCCTGATGGATGACCTGGGTGCGTTGGTGCTGGACGAGGCCTGCCGACAGTTGGCGGCCTGGCGGCAGGACGGCCTGCCGGTGCACAAGGTCTCGGTCAACGTGTCGGTGCAGCAGCTGCTCACGGGCCGCTTTCCGCACATGGTGCGCGGGATCCTTGCGCGGCATGCCGTGCCGCCGCAGGCCCTGGAGCTGGAAGTCACCGAGAGCCTGCTCGCCGATGACGCCGACAGCGCGCAGGCCCAGCTGGCCGATCTGCGCACCCTGGGCATCGAGATTGCACTCGACGACTTCGGCACCGGCTATTCGGCCCTGTCACAGCTGCGCCGGCTGCCGCTGGACGTGATCAAGATCGACCGCAGCTTCGTCACCGATCTCGGCACCGACGACGGAGCGCTGGCCATTGCCAGGGCCATCGTCGCGCTGAGCGGCGCATTCGGTCTGCGCGTCGTGGCGGAGGGCGTGGAGACGGACGAGCAGGCCGGCCGGTTGCGCGAGCTCGGCTGCCATGAGTTGCAGGGTTATTTATTTGCACGGCCGATGCCAGCGGACCTGCTCGCGGCATTCGTGCTGGGCGAGCCTGCGCGCCTGGGCTTGTCCGAGGCCGAGACCCTGGAGGCTTGAGCAGAAAGCCCTGCAGCAGATCAAACCCACTCAGAACCGCGCGGCACCTCAGCGGATGTGCCAGGGCCGGTTCATCAGCGGCATGCGGGGCGAAGGCCGGGTGACCTGGGCGTCGAACGCATGGGTCATCAGCCCGCCGGCGCCCTGCACGATCTTCCACACGTACTGCCGCGTCTCGGCGTAGGGCGGCACGCCGCGGTAGCGGTCGACCGCGCCTTCACCGGCGTTGTAGGCGGCGGCGGCCAGCACCACGTCGCCCTCGAAGTAGGCCAGCAGCCAGCGCAGGTAGGCCATGCCGCCGCGCACGTTCTGCACCGGGTCCATCGCGTTGCGCACGCCGAAGCGCGCGGCGGTGTCGGGAATCAGCTGCATCAGGCCCTGCGCGTTCTTGGGCGACAGCGCCGCGGCGTCGAAGTTGGATTCGGCGGCGATGAAGGCCAGCACCAGGTGCGGCTCCAGCTGGTATTCGGGTGCCACCAGCTGCACGAAGCGCACCAGGGCCTCGGGCGCGTTGCGCGGCGGCGGGGGCGGCGCCAGGCGCGGGGGCACGGCACCCGGCGCCGCGGGCCGGGATGGCGGCGGCACGATGGACGCGGCCACCGCGCGGTCTTCTTCGGGCGGGCTCAGGCAGGCCGGGGGCGGGCCCAGCGGCTGGCCCAGGCGCGCCAGCATGTTGCCGGCCTGCGTGTAGCCCTGCTCGGCCGCGGCGGCGAACAGGTGCGCGGCCTCGGCCTCGTTGCGCTCGATGCCGCGCGAGTTGGTCTTCATCCAGGCCAGGCTGTACTGCGCTTCGGCGTCGCCGTGGCGGGCGGCGCGGCAATACAGCTCGGCCGCGCGCACCGGGTCGCGCGGCAGGCCGTCGCCGTGTTCCAGGGCCTTGGCTTCCTGCCGCCAGCGCTCCACGCGCGCCGGCACCACGGGGCCCTTCTCCGGCGGCGGGGTGTTCGGGCGCGGCAGGCCGTCCAGCGTGGGCAGCACTGGGGGCGGCAGTTGCGCCCGCGCCGGCGCGAGGCCGCCAGCCGCCAGCAGTGCCAGCACCAGCGCCAGCCCCGCTGCGGCACCCAGGCGCTGGCGCTGCAGCCGCAGGGCGCTGCGCACGGCAGGCAGGGATCGCGCTGGCAAGGGATGGGTGGGCACGGGCAGATCGGGTGCGGGGCAGCGCCGGGGTGGGCAGGCCGCGAAGTCTAGTGGCCGCGCCGCCTGCCGCGACGCCGTACGCCAGACGGCGTATTGGCGCACGGCACCCGGCTGCCTAACCTCCGCTTCCAGAGTCACACCCCCCACACCCCAGGAGCGAGAACCCATGACCACCACCCGCCGCCACGTCGGCAAGACCCTCACCGCCGTCACGCTGGCGCTGGCCACGCTGGGCTACTCCGCCATCGCCAGCGCGCAGGAGACCATCAAGGTCGGCATCCTGCATTCGCTCAGCGGCACCATGGCCATCAGCGAGACCGTGCTGAAGGACGTGGCGCTGATGGCCATTGACGAGATCAACGCCAAGGGCGGCGTGCTGGGCAAGAAGCTCGAGCCCGTGGTGGTGGACCCGGCCTCCAACTGGCCGCTGTTCGCCGAGAAGGCCAAGCAGCTGATCAGCCAGGACAATGCTGGACCAGCGTCTCGCGCAAGAGCGTGCTGCCGGTGTTCGAGAGCAGCAACGCGCTGTTGTTCTACCCGGTGCAGTACGAAGGCGAAGAGCTCAGCAAGAACGTCTTCTACACCGGCGCCGCGCCCAACCAGCAGGCCATTCCGGCGGTGGAATACCTGATGAGCAAGGATGGTGGCAGCGCCAAGCGCTTCGTGCTGCTGGGCACCGACTACGTCTACCCGCGCACCACCAACAAGATCCTGCGCGCCTTCCTGAAGGCCAAGGGCATCGCCGACGCCGACATCATGGAGGAGTACACCCCCTTCGGCCATGCCGACTACCAGACCATCATCGCGAAGATCAAGAAATTTGCCGGTGAAGGCAAGAAGACCGCCGTGGTCTCCACCATCAACGGCGACTCCAACGTGCCGTTCTACAAGGAGCTGGGCAACCAGGGCCTGAAAGCCACCGACGTGCCGGTCGTCGCCTTCAGCGTGGGCGAAGAAGAACTGCGCGGCGTGGACACCAAGCCGCTGGTGGGCCACCTGGCCGCCTGGAACTACTTCATGAGCCTGAAGAACCCGGCCAACGACGAGTTCACCAAGAAGTGGGCGGCGTACGCCAAGGCCAAGAACATCCCCGGCCACAAGGACAAGCCGCTGACCAACGACCCGATGGAAGCCACCTACATCGGCATCAACATGTGGGCGCAGGCGGTGGCCAAGGCCAAGACGACCGACGTCGACAAGGTCCGTGTGGCCATGTACGGCCAGACCTTCAAGGCGCCGGGCGGCTTCATCAGCACGATGGACAAGGAAAACCACCACCTGCACAAGCCGGTGTTCATCGGTGAGGTCAAGGCCGACGGCCAGTTCAACGTGGTGTGGAAGACCAAGGGCCCGGTGGTGGCCGACCCCTGGAGCGACTTCATCCCCGAGAACAAGGGCAAGAAGAACACGCCTAGCGGGAAGTAGTCCCCCCCCCGGAGCGCCTGCGGCGCTCCCCCCCAGGGGGGCAACGCCAGCGGCCCGGCGGAGCCGGTTCCGCGGCGTTTGCTTGATGGGGGCGGCATGTTGCACATGCCGCCCGTTTCGCTTTAGTGGGTCTTGCTCAGTGGCACATCGCCTGCTGTTTTGTTTGTTGCTGGCCTTCGCGCCTCTTGCCTCGTTGGCGCTGACGGCCGAGCAGGCCGTGCGCATTGCCGCGGGCGAGAGCGACGAGCGCATCGCCGCGCTGAACGAGGCCGTGGCTTCGGCCGACCCGGCGCTGGGTGCGCTGGTGAAGGCGGTGCTGGACGACGAAGTCAAGGTCGGTGGCGGCCGCGCCTACATCGTGCGCGGCGATGCCGTCACCGATGCCGCCACGGGCGCTGCAGCCACCTTGCCGGCCGACGCCGAGGACGTGGTCAACAACAACCGCATCCGCCGCGAATTCGAATCGGCCTTGGCCGCGTTGCAGCTGTTCTCGCCCGAGCGCGCGGTGCGCGCCAAGGCCATCAACGAGCTGAAGGACGGCGCCGACGAAGGCAAGCTGGTGGTCATCGAGAAGGCCATCGTGGCCGAGACCGATGCCGAGCTGAAGACGCAGCTGGAGCTGCTGCGCGCGGCGGTCATGATCTCCTCGCCCGACAAGGCCAAGCGCCTGAACGCCGCGCAGCTGCTGGCCGACAGCCAGCAGCCCGCCACGCGCGCGCTGCTGTTCGAGAAGCTCGCCTCCGAGGCCGACCCCGAGGTCAGGGCCGCCATCGACGCGTCGCTGGCCAAGGTGCAATCGCGCCTGGTCTGGGGCGAGCGCCTGGGCGTGCTGTTCTCGGGCATCAGCCTGGGCAGCATCCTGCTGCTGGTGGCGCTGGGCCTGGCCATCACCTACGGGCTCATGGGCGTCATCAACATGGCGCACGGCGAGCTGATGATGATCGGCGCCTACGCCACCTACGCGGTGCAGAACCTGTTCAAGGCCTGGTTCCCGGGGGCCTTCGACTGGTACGTGCTGGCGGCCATCCCGGCCAGCTTCTTTGCGGCGGCCGCCGTGGGCGCGGTGCTGGAGCGCACGGTGATCCGCTGGCTCTACGGCCGGCCGCTGGAGACGCTGCTGGCCACCTGGGGCATCAGCCTGATCCTGATGCAGACCGTGCGCACGATCTTCGGCGCGCAGAACGTGGGCGTCGAGAACCCCAGCTGGCTGTCGGGCGGCGTGCAGGTGCTGCCCAACCTGACGCTGCCGTACAACCGCATCGCGATCCTCGTGTTCGCCGCGCTGGTGCTGATCGGCATGGCGCTGCTGATCAGCCGCACGCGGCTCGGCCTCTTCGTGCGCGGCGTGACGCAGAACCGGCGCATGGCCGCCTGTGTGGGTGTGAACACCGCGCGTGTGGACACCTATGCCTTTGCACTCGGTGCCGGCATCGCGGGCCTGGCGGGCTGCGCGCTCAGCCAGGTCGGCAACGTGGGGCCCGACCTGGGTCAGGGCTACATCGTCGACAGCTTCATGGTCGTGGTGCTGGGCGGCGTGGGACAGCTGGCAGGCACCGTGTACGCGGGTCTGGGCCTGGGCATCCTGAACAAGCTGCTGGAAGGCTGGCAAGGCGCGGTGCTGGCCAAGATCATGGTGCTGGTGCTGATCGTGATGTTCATCCAGAAGCGGCCGCAGGGCATCTTCGCGCTGAAGGGACGCTCCGCAGAATGAGCACCACCACCTCACTCGGCGTGAAGGGCTGGACGGGCGTGCTGGCGGCAGTGATCGTCATCGCCGTGCTGGTGCCGCTGCTGAACCTGGCGGTGCCGCCCGGCAGCGTCTTCCACCTCGACGACTTCTACGTCAGCCTGTGCGGCAAGATCCTCTGCTACGCCATCTGTGCGCTGGCGATGGACCTGATCTGGGGCTACACCGGCATCCTCTCGCTCGGCCACGGCCTGTTCTTTGCGCTCGGCGGCTACGCGATGGGCATGTACCTGATGCGCCAGATCGGCACCGACGGGCAGTACAAGTCGGAGATGCCCGACTTCATGGTGTTCCTGAACTGGAAGGAGTTTCCCTGGACCTGGGCCTTCAGCGACAGCTTCGTGCTGCAGATGCTGCTGGTGGTGCTGGTGCCGGGGCTGCTGGCCTTTGTCTTCGGTTACTTCGCGTTCCGCTCGCGCATCAAGGGCGTGTACTTCAGCATCATCACGCAGGCGCTGACCTTCGCGGCCATGCTGCTGTTCTTCCGCAACGAGACCGGCTTCGGCGGCAACAACGGCTTCACCGACTTCAAGCGCATCCTGGGCGCGCCGATCACGCAGAACATGAAGGTGGGGCTCTTCGTGCTGAGCGGCCTGACGCTGGTGGGCTTCTTCCTGATGAGCCGCGCCATCGTGCACAGCAAGGCCGGGCGCGTGCTGCAGGCCATTCGCGATGCCGAGACGCGGGTGATGTTCAGCGGCTACGACCCCGTGGCCTACAAGCTCGCGATCTGGACGCTCAGCGCCGTGATGTGCGGCGTGGCCGGCGCGCTGTACGTGCCGCAGGTGGGCATCATCAACCCCAGCGAGATGAGTCCGGCGGCCGGCATCGAGATCGCGATCTGGGCGGCGGTGGGCGGGCGCGGCACGCTGATCGGGCCGATCATCGGCGCCTTCTTCGTCAACGGCGCGAAGAGCTGGTTCACGGTGGCCTTTCCGGAGTTCTGGCTGTTCTTTCTGGGGGCGCTGTTCATCGCCGTCACGCTGTTCCTGCCGCAGGGCCTGCTGGGGCTGTACCGCAAGCTGCGCGACCGGGCGCGCCGCAAGACCACGGAGCTGCAGGCATGACGCCCGACCTGATGGAAGCCGGCGCGCTGCGTCGCGCCGCGTTCGAGGCCCGCGCCAAGCCGGCCGCCGGCGGCTACGGCCGGCCGCTGACCGGCGACGAGGTGGTCTTCACGCAGGGCGTGGCGTTGTACCTGCAGGACGTGACGGTCAGCTTCGACGGCTTCAAGGCGCTCAACCAGCTGAGCCTGGCCATCGACGTCGGCGAGCTGCGCTGCATCATCGGCCCCAACGGTGCCGGCAAGACGACGATGATGGACTGCATCACCGGCAAGACGCGGCCCGACTCGGGCAAGGTCTTCTTCGGCAGCAACGTCGACCTGCTGCGCCTGAACGAGCCCGCCATTGCGCAGGCCGGCGTGGGCCGCAAGTTCCAGAAGCCCACCGTGTACGAGCAGCTCAGCGTGTTCGAGAACCTCGAGCTCTCGCTGCGCGCCGACCGGCGTGTGCGTGCCAGCCTGTTCTCGCGCCTGAGCGGCGAGCAGCTCGACCGCCTGGGCGAGCTGCTGACGCTGATCCACCTGAAGCCCGAGGCCCAGCGCACGGCCGGGCTGCTGAGCCACGGCCAGAAGCAGTGGCTGGAGATCGGCATGCTGCTGGCGCAAGACCCGAAACTGCTGCTGCTGGACGAGCCGGTGGCCGGCATGACCGACGAAGAGACCGAGCGCACCGCCGAGCTCTTCCTCACGCTGGAAGGCAAACACTCGCTGGTGGTGGTGGAGCACGACATGAAGTTCGTCGATGCGCTGACGCAGGGCCGCAAGAAGGTCACCGTGCTGCATGAAGGCAGCGTGCTGGCCGAGGGCCTGCTCAGCGACGTGCAGAACAACGAGAAAGTTGTCGAGGTCTATCTTGGACGATGAGGCCCCCGACCTCGCTGCGCACGGGTCCCCCCGAGGGGGGCGAGCCGGACGAGGAACAGTCCCTGCGGACTGTTCCTCGCCTGCGAGCGCCGACGGGGTCCTCGCCGTCGGCCGTGCGGCTGGCGGCCCGGCAGAGCCGGTTCCGCGGCCTTTGCTGGAAGGGTCGTCGGCGATGCTCGCCGTCTCTGGGCTCAACCAGTATTACGGGGGGTCGCACATCCTGCGCAACGTGTCGTTCGAGGCACGGGTGGGGGAGATCACGGTCATCCTCGGGCGCAACGGGGTGGGCAAGACGACGCTGCTGAAGAGCCTGATGGGCGTGGTGCCGGTGAAGACCGGCAGCGTGACGCTGGGCGGTGTCGACATCACCAAGGCCGCGTCGTACGACCGCGTGCGGCTGGGCACCGGCTACGTGCCGCAGGGGCGCGAGATCTTCGGCCGGCTGACGGTGGAGGACAACCTGCGCATGGGGCTGGCCTCGCGCCCCGGCGGCATGGCCATCCCGGCGCAGCTGTTCGAGCTGTTCCCCATCCTCAAGCAGTTCATGCACCGGCGCGGTGGTGACCTGTCGGGCGGGCAGCAGCAGCAGCTGGCCATCGCGCGGGCGCTGGCCGCCGGGCCGCAGCTGCTGATGCTGGACGAGCCCACTGAAGGCATCCAGCCCAGCATCATCAAGGACATCGGCCGCGTGCTGCGCATGCTGGCCGACGGCGGCATGAACGGCCGGCCGATGGCCATCGTGCTGGTGGAGCAGTACTACGACTTTGCCGCCGAGCTGGCCGACCAGTACCTCGTGATGGAGCGCGGCGAGATCGTGATGCGCGGGCGCGGCGCCGACATGGACGTCGACGGGGTGAAGGCGCGCATGTCGATCTGACCCGGCGGCGCAGAATCGCGGGTTTGCCGCCGCGGCGGCGTTGCCATCGCCAGGAGCCTTCATGCACACCTCCCGCCACCTGCTCATCGCCAGCGCCCTGGGCGCATGGGCCTTCAGCGCCCACGCCGGCGACTTCAACGCCATCGGGCTGCTCAACCAGGCCGAGTTCCGCGCCTTCAGCGAAGACGTGGCCTCGGCCATCTCGTACAAGGGCATGATCCCTTCGGAGCCGCTGGGCATCACCGGTTTCGACGTCGGCGTGCGCGTGGGCGCCACCGAGGTGGCGAACCGGGAGATCCTGCGCAAGGCCGCCGGCGGCGCCAGCATCCCGAACGCCGTGCCCTGGGCCGGCGTGCACGTCGTCAAGGGCCTGCCCTTCGGCATCGACATCGGCGTGCTGCAGATGCGCCTGCCCGACAACGGCGTGCGCGCCACCGGCGGCGAGCTCCGCTGGGCACTGCTCGAAGGCAGCACCGCCTTGCCGGCGCTGGCGTTGCGGGTCTCGGGCATGAGCCTGTCGGGCGTGCCGCAGCTGAAGATGCGCTCGCTGGGAGCCGACGTGTCCATCAGCAAGGGCTTCCTGTTCCTGACGCCGTATGCCGGCGTCGGCACCACCGAGGTCAAGGCACGGGCGCCGGGCACCACGCTGCGCGACGAGAGCTTTCAGCAGGGCAAGGTCTTCGCCGGCGTGAACGTCGCGCTGGGCCTGGTGGCCTTCAACGTGGAGGTCGACAAGACCGGCGACGCCACGAGCTACGGCCTGAAGGCCGCGTTGCGCTGGTAGCGCCGAGGCAGGGCGGATAATCACTCCCGTGAAGCAGACCAGACCGCCGCTGGTGCGATCGTGGAAACACGGCACTGGAGGAAGGTCCGGACTGCACAGGGCAGCGTAGCAGCTAACGGCTGTCCACCGCGAGGTGAGGATCAGAGCAACAGAGACGAGTCGTTGCGGGGCGCAAGCCCCGCAACGGGTGAAACGGGCAATCTCTACGCGCAGCAATACCAAGTAGGCACACGTTGACCTGGCCCGGGGAGTGTGCGGGTAGGTAGCACCGAGCCGAGGGGTGACTCTCGGCCAAGAGGAATGGCGGTCACGGTCGGGTCTGGCAACAGGCCCGGCTGCACAGAATCCGGCTTATCGGTCTGCTTCACACTTTATGCACGACCGCCTGGGCATGAGCCCCAGGCGCGAACCCGGTCAGTCGGGCACCACCAGCACGTGCTGCGCCATCCAGCGCAGCCCGCTGCCGGCGGGCGCGGGCTGCAGCTTCATCTCCAGCGCCGCGCGGTCTGCCTCGGGCACGGCGCGCCACAGGAAGTCGCGCGCGTTGCCCGGGTCGCCGGCCAGGAACAGCTGCGAGGTGAGCTCGCCGAAGCTGGCGTGTCGCAGCTTGACGTGGATGTGCGGCGTGCGGCCGGGGTAGGGCACCGGCTTGATGGTGCGCAGGCTCAGCGTGGCCGCGCGGTCGGCACGCGCCGCGCCGTAGCCCTGGAAGCCCGCGTCGAAGCCGCCGGCCGCCAGCGGCACGCGCGGGTGCCGGTACTGCGCCATCGCGTCGCATTGCCAGATCTCCACCTCGGTGCCATCGACGAGGCGGCCCTGCGTGTCGGTGACCACGGCCTGCAGGCCCAGGTGCTCGCCCTGTGCGGTGGCCACCACGCGGCCGGCGCGTTCCACGCGCGTCAGGTCGGCGTCCCAGTCGCCGGCCAGCGGCCCGCCGTCGCGCCAGGCGCGTGGCGGGTAGAAGGGGCCGTCGGTCATGGGCGCCAGGGTGCGGCGGCTGCTGGCCAGCGCGGGCAGCGCCAGCGTGGCGGCCGCGGTGCCCAGCAGCAGGTGTCGGCGGGTCGGGTTCATGAGCCGCATTGAAGCAGTCTTTGCACCCCGCCACTAGACTGCACGGTTTGCCCCTTCGATGAACCCTGACGCTGCCACCCTCTGGCGCGGCAAGCGCTGGACGCTGGCCCTGCTGCTCGCCTGCCTGGGCATGATCGGGCCGTTTTCGATCGACACCTACCTGCCGGCGTTCTCGGGCATCGCGGCCTCGCTCGGCGCCACGCCGGTGCAGATGCAGCAGACGCTGTCGAGCTACCTGCTCGGCTTTGCGGTGATGAACCTCTTTCACGGTGCGCTGTCCGACAGCTTCGGGCGCCGCCCGGTGGTGCTGGCCGGCATCGCGCTGTTCACGCTGGCCTCGGTAGGCTGCGCCTTGAGCCAGACGATCGGGCAGCTCGTGTTCTTCCGTTTCGTGCAGGGCCTGTCGGCCGGCGCGGGCATGGTGGTGTCGCGCGCCATCATCCGCGACATGTTCCCGCCGGCCGACGCGCAGCGCGTGATGTCGCAGGTGACGATCTTCTTCGGCGTGGCGCCGGCGGTGGCGCCGCTGGTCGGCGGCATCCTGTTCGAGCTGGGCGACTGGCACGCCATCTTCTGGCTGCTGGCGGTGCTGGGCGCGGCGCTGCTGGCCGCGATCTGGCGCTGGCTGCCCGAGACGCTGGCGCGGCCGGCGCGCCAGCCCTTCCACGTCGGCCACCTGATGCGCGGCTACGCCGGGCTGCTGCGCAACCGCACCTTCGTGGCGCTGGTGTTCGCCAGCGGCGTGCCTTTCAACGGCATGTTCCTGTACGTGCTGTCGGCGCCGGTGTGGCTGGGTGAGCACCTGCGTCTGGCGCCGACGCAGTTCTTCTGGTTCTTTCTGCTGTCGGTGAGCGGCATCATGGGCGGCGCCTGGTGGTCGGGGCGGCTGGCCGGCCGCATCAAGCCGCGGCACCAGATCCGCCACGGCTTCCTGATCATGCTGGTGACCACGGTGGCCAACGTCGCGCTGAACCTGCTGCTGCCGCCGCACGCCGCCTGGGCGCTGCTGCCGGTGGCGGTGTTCTCCTTCGGCTGGGCGCTGATGGTGCCGGTGGTGACGATCCTGGCGCTGGACCAGGCGCCCGACCGCCGCGGCATGGCGTCGTCGGTGCAGGCCTGCGTGGGCAGCCTGGCCAACGCCGCGGTGGCCGGCGTGCTGGCGCCGCTGGTGATGCACTCCACGGTGGCGCTGGCGCTCACCTCGGCCGGCATGCTGGGTGTGGGCATGCTGGCCTGGCTGTGGGTCAATCCGCGGCTGCAGGCCGAGCAGGCGGCCGCGGCGGGTCAAGTCGGCGCCTGAGGCGGCCGATAAAGGGGCGAGGAGCCCCTGCCATGAGCCGTCACCGTCCCGTCCTGCCTCTGCCTCTGCCTCTGCCTCTGCCTCTGCCTCTGCCCCTGCGCGCTGCGCAGCCTGCCTCGCCCCATGACCGGGCCGGTGCGCTGCCGCGGCTGTGCGCGCTGGCGCTGCTGGCGGCCGGCCTGGGCTGGCCGGTGGCCGTGCAGGCGTCCGACCCGCCGCAGCTCAAGCCGATGCGCAGTGGCAGCGCCAAGGACGCTGCCAAGCCCGCCCGGCTGGAGCCCGACGACCCGCCGCCCGGGGCCGCGGCGCCGGTCGACCCGCTGGAGCAGCTGCGCCAGCGCCTGGCCACCCGCCTGACCAGCGGCAAGGTCAGTGAACCCGTGCCCGGCGACCTGCGCGTCACGATTCCGGCCGAGGCCGACAAGCCTGCCCCGGCCGTGCGCACACCGGCCGGTGCTGCGCGGCCAGTGGCGCTGACGCGCCCCGGCCCGGGCGCCCACGTCGGCGCCACCAAGGCCGCCGGCCACGCCGCGTGGTCGTACCAGGGGCCCGCCGGCCCGCAGACCTGGGGCGGCCTGAAGCCCGAGTTCTCGCTGTGCGGCAACGGCCAGCGCCAGAGCCCGATCGACATCCGCGGCGGCCTGGCGGTGGACCTGGACCCGGTCAAGTTCCACTACCAGGCCAGCCGCTTCGGCGTCATCGACAACGGCCACACGGTGCAGGCCAACGTCGCGCCTGGCAACGCCATCGAGGTCGGCGGGCGCCGCTTCGAGCTGGTGCAGTTCCACTTTCACCGGCCGTCCGAGGAGCGCATCGACGGACGCCAGTTCGAGATGTCGATGCACCTCGTTCACAAGGACGAGCAGGGCCGCCTGGCCGTGGTGGCCGTGCTGATGGACAAGGGCTCGCCGCAGCCGGCGGTGCAACAGGTCTGGAACAACCTGCCGCTGGAGCGCCACGAGGAATTTGCCGCCCGCGTGCCGCTGGACCTGTCGGAGCTGCTGCCCACCGACCGCCGCTACTACACCTACATGGGCTCGCTCACCACGCCGCCCTGCACCGAGGGTGTGCAGTGGGTCGTGATGCGCACGCCGGTGACGATGTCGCCGGAGCAGCTGGACCTTTTTGCGCGCATCTACCCGATGAACGCCAGGCCGCCGCAGCAGGCCTCGGGGCGGCGCATCCTGCAGTCGCAGTGACGGCCGGACGGCGGCCCGGTTTCAGGCCGCCGGGGGCTTGCGCGCCAGCAGCAGCAGCGGCCACAGCCACAGGCTGAGAAACCAGGTCAGCACGCGGCCCGCGCTGAGCGGCCGCGTCTCGTGCTGCGCCACCTTGACGAACAGCACGCCCGCACCCACCACCACGTGCAGCAGCAGCAGGCTGTAGACGGTGACGCGCGCGCCGTACTCGCCGCCGAACGCGTCGCCCAGCAGCCGGCCGGCCACGGCCGCGGTGGGCACCGACAGCAGCAGCGCCAGGCCCAGGCCGGCCAGCGCGTGGCGCAGCTTCCAGAGGGGGTCGTTGGAGCCGTGCATGGTCAGCCGATACGCCACAGGTCCAGCGTGACGCGGCTGCGTTCGCGCTGCCCCACCGCCAGCACCATCAGCTTGTTGACGTGCAGCCAGGCCGGGTGCCCCGTGGTCAGGCGCAGCAGCGTGCGGAAAAAGTAGTCCTGCGGCGGCACGGGCTCGCCGCGCGCCAGGCGGGCCATGACCTCGGGCGGGCCGTGGCGCAGGCCGTCGCTCTGCACCTCGATCAGCGCCCCGTCGTCGGTGCGGATCACGTAGTGCGCGCTGATGTCGGTCGCACCATCGGCGCGCTGCACCTGCCAGTCGACACCGCCGTCGAGCAGCGTGCCGTTGAGCTCGGGGCCCTGCACGGTGCCGCCCAGGATGGGCACGAAGCGGCGCTCGCCGTGTTTGGCCGGGCCGCCCAGCGAGACCACGGCGCCGACCTCGCAGACCAGGCGGCCCATGGGCCAGAGCGGGGGCGGGGCGGGTTGGGGCAGGGCTGGGGTGTCGGTCATGGCGGCAGAGTCACGGCAGCGCGGATGATGGCGGAAGAAGCGGTGGGCGGGAGAAGAACGATCCAGGGTCAGGAGAAGCGAACCACGTTCATCCGGCCGGCTGTTCGGCCTCGTGGCCTCGCTTCAGCCACTGTTTCAGGCTTTCGATTACCACCTGCTGCTGCCGCCGGTCGAGCAGCGCGATGTCGTCGATCCGGGTCTGCCGGTGCGTCCAGGCGTTGATGGCGTGCAGCGTGCGGTGCTCGACCAGGCCGCAGTCGGCCAGTTCCATCCACAGCGCCCAGATCTTGCGCTCGTGCGGTTTCAGCGGCCGGCGCTCCGGCTTCGGGGCGGCCGCGGCCCGGGCGCGCTGGCAGGCTGCCAGGTGGGCCAGGAAGCGCTGGCGGCCGGCGGCATCGAGCAGGGCCGCAGACCGCACGCCGTTGCACACGCGCGCCATGCGGTCCCGGTAGGCCTCGTCCGTCAGCCCCAGGGCCTTCTTGGCGACGTGGATCGCGGCCAGGTCGCGGGTGCGCGTGGAAGTGTCCATGGTCCTCCAGGCCGTGCGCCGGGCCGCGGCCGGCACCGGGCGCTGCAACCGTGTCGCTTGGACTGGGGGGCAGGCCACGGTGTTCCGCGGATGGCTCGAGTGCCGCACCCGACCCGCGCCAGGACGGTGAATCACCCCCGCAAATGCGGGGGGTGGCGCCCGGACCCGCATTGCCATCGTCAGGTGGCCGCACCACGATTGACCGGGCTGGGCGATGGCTTCACCGCCACCGTACCCCGCCCTGTAACCGATACCCGTCAGCCGAGATTGACCACCCAAACCCCAAGAAGCCAGGAGAGCCGCCCATGACCGCCCACCACCACCCCTCCAGCCGCCCCGCGTCCCGCGCCCGGCCTCGCCTCAACCGCATCGGCCTGGCGGCGCTGCTGGCTTGCGCGTTGGCACCCGCGGTGCACGCTGACGAAGGCGATGCGCCATTGGGCATCGAGCGGGCCGTCACGCTGCCCGCACAGGCCAAGGGCCAGCCGCCGGTCTGGGCCGGCAAGGCGTTCCGGCAGGGCGTGGTCTCGGTGGCCAACCCGTACGCGGCCGAGGCCGGTGCCAAGATGCTGGAGCAGGGCGGCAACGCCATCGACGCCGCGGTGGCGATCGCCTACGCGCTGAACGTGGTGGAGCCGCAGTCGGCCGGCATCGGCGGCGGTGGTTTCATGATGATCCACATCGCGTCCACCGGGCAGACCTTCGCGATCGATTCGCGCGAGAAGGCACCGGCCGCGGCCACGCCGGGCATGTTCGCGGGCGTGCCGCAGACCTCGCTGCAAGGCATCGCGGTGGGCGTGCCCGGCATGGTGCGCGGCACCGCGCTGGCGCTGCAGAACCACGGCCGGCTGTCGCTGGCCACCGTGCTGGCGCCGGCCATCCAGCTGGCCGACCAGGGCTTCGCGGCCACGCCGCGCTTCGCGGCCGTCAGCTGCAACCCGCGCTCGCAGAACTCGCCCGAGTCGCGCGCCTACTTCTGCCCCAATGGCGGTGGCACCGTCGGCCCCGCCGTGGGTTCGCTGATCACCAACAAGCCGCTGGCCGAGACGCTGCGCCTGATCGCCGACAACGGCCCCGACTGCTTCTACAAGCTGATGCCCGAGAAGGGCTGCGACATCGCCGCCGGCATCCTGGAAGGCCAGTCGTTCAAGCGTGCCGAGCCCGGCAGCAAGGGCGGCAGCATGACGCTGGCCGACCTCGACAACTACCAGGCCGCCGTGCGCGTGCCCACCGTGGGCACGTACCGCGGCTACACGATCAAGGCGATGTCGTCGCCCTCGTCGGGCGGCCTGGCGATGATCCAGATGCTGAAGATGCTCGAGCGCTTCCCGCTCGGCGACACGGCGCAGGGCTTCGGCTTCGGCTCGCTGAAGACGGCCACCGTGATGGCTGACGCCATGCGCATCGCCTTCGCCGACCGCAGCATCTGGATGGGCGACGCCGACTTCTCACCGGTGCCTGCGGTGGGTCTGCTGGACCCGACCTACGTGGGCCTGCGCGGCGCCGCGCTGAACCCCGGCGTGCGCCTGTCGCCCAACCCGGTGCCCGGCAACCCGCTGCCGTACCAGACCGCCGAGGCGCCCACGGCGACCCGCTTCGCCTCGGGCCCGATCATCGACGGCCCCGGCGAGACCACCACGCACTTCTCGGTGGTCGACCAGCACGGCAACATGGTGAGCTACACCAACACCATCGAGTCCTCGCACGGCATCGGCGTGTTCGCCGGCTACAAGCGCGCGGACGGCAGCTTCCGCAGCCACGGCTTCCTGCTCAACAACGAGCTGACCGACTTCAACCTCGCGCCCACGACCAACACCTTCACCGGCCTGCCGGGCTACAACGACGTGGCGCCCAACAAGCGCCCGCGCAGCAGCATGAACCCGTCGATGATCTTCACGCCCGACGGCAAGCCGCTGGTGGCCTACGGCTCGCCGGGCGGCGCGACGATCATCAACTCGGTGCTCAACGTCACGCTGAACCTGATCGACCACCAGATGACGATCCAGGAGGCGATCAACGCGCCGCGGCTGTCGGTCACCGCCGCGGGCAGCAACGTGGCGCTGGAGCCCGGCTTCCCGCAGGCCACGCGCGACGGGCTGCTGGCCCGTGGCTACGCGCTGCCCGCCACGGCCGACATCGGGTCGGTGCAGGCCGTGCTGGTGGACCCCAAGACCGGCAAGCAGTACGGCGCGGCCGATGCGCGCCGCGAAGGCACCGTGATCGGCCTGCCGCGCGCGCAGGGCAAGTAAGGCTCGCCTCCACCCCCGGGGCCGACCCGGGGATGGCAGCGCGCAGGGCTGCGGCACACTCGCCGCAGCCCTTTTTCATTGAACCGAGCCACGCCATGAACAGCCCTGTGTCCCACACGCCTCCCACCACCGGTCTGATCGGCCTGGGCGCCATGGGCGCCGGCATGGCCGCCTCGCTGCGCCGCGCCGGCTTCGCGCCCCACGTCTTCGACGTGCGCCTCGGCGCCGCCGAAGCCTTCGCGCGCGACGGCGGCACCGCCTGCGCCAGCGCCGCCGAACTGGCCGCCGCCTGCGACGTGGTGGTCTGCGTGGTGGTCAACGCGGCGCAGACCGAGGACGTGCTCTTCGGCAGCGGCGGCGTGGCTGCGGCGCTCAGGCCCGGCAGCGCCTTCGTGATGTGCAGCACCGTCGACCCCAACTGGGCCATCGCGCTCGAAGCCCGGCTCGAAAGCCTGGGCCTGTGGATGCTGGACGCGCCCATCAGCGGCGGCGCCGCCAAGGCCGCCAGCGGCCAGATGACGATGATGACCGCCGGCCGCCCCGAGGCCTACGCGCGCTGCGGCGGCGCGCTCGAGGCCATGGCCGCCAAGGTCTACAAACTCGGTGACCGCGCCGGCGCCGGCAGCAAGGTGAAGATCATCAACCAGCTGCTGGCCGGCGTGCACATCGCCGCCGCGGCCGAGGCCATGGCGCTGGGGCTGCGCGAGGGGGTGGACGCGGCCTCGCTGTACGAGGTCATCACCCACAGCGCGGGCAACAGCTGGATGTTCGAAAACCGCATGGCGCACGTGCTGGCGGCCGACTACACGCCGCTGTCGGCGGTGGACATCTTCGTCAAGGACCTGGGCCTGGTGCTGGACATGGCACGCGCCAGCAAGTTCCCGCTGCCGCTCTCGAGCACCGCGCACCAGATGTTCATGCAGGCCAGCACCGCAGGCTTTGCGAAGGAGGACGACAGCGCGGTGATCAAGATCTTCCCGGGCATCACGCTGCCGGAGAAGAAGTCATGACCGACGCCGTGACGCTCAAGCTCGGCTGCGTGGCCGACGACTTCACCGGCGCCACCGACCTGGCCAACAACCTTGTGCGTGCCGGCATGCGCGTGGTGCAGACCATCGGCGTGCCGACGGAACCCATCGCCAATGTGGACTGCGTGGTGGTGGCGCTGAAGTCGCGCACCGCGCCGGTGGCCGAGGCCGTGGCGCAGAGCGTGGCCGCCGCGCGCTGGCTGCGCGCGCAGGGCGCGCCGCAGATCTACTTCAAGGTCTGCAGCACCTTCGACAGCACGCCGCAGGGCAACATCGGCCCGGTCGCCGAGGCGCTGCTGGCCGATCTGCAGGGTGACTTTGCGCTGGTCACGCCGGCCTTCCCCGAAAACGGCCGCACGGTCTTCAAGGGCCATCTCTTCGTGGGTGACGTGCTGCTGTCCGACAGCCCCATGCGCCACCACCCGCTGACGCCCATGACCGATGCCAACCTCGTGCGCGTGACGCAGGCGCAGCTGCGCACGGGTCGTGCCGGCCTCATCGATCACCGCACCGTGGCGCGCGGCGCCGCGGCGGTGCGTGAGCGCATCGCCGCGCTGAAGGCCGAGGGCGTGACCTGCGGCATTGCCGACGCGGTGAGCGACGACGACCTGCGCACGCTGGCCGCTGCCACGCAGGACCTGTTGCTGGTGGTGGCCGGCTCGGGCCTGGCCATCGGCATCCCGGCGCTGCACGGCCTGCAGCCCAGCGCCCAGGCGGCGCAGCTGCCGCCCGTGCGCGGCACGCGGGCGGTGATCAGCGGCAGCTGCTCCGCGGCCACCAACGCGCAGGTGGCGGACTTCATCGCGCGCGGCGGCGCGGCCTTCGCCATCGACCCGCTCGCGCTGGCCGCCGGCGAAGACCTGGACGCGCAGGCGCTGGCCTGGGCCACGCCGAAGCTGCCTGCCGGTCCGGTGCTCGTCTACGCCACGGCCGCGCCCGAGGCGGTGAAAGCCGTGCAGGCCCGGCTGGGCGCGGACCGTGCCGGTGCGCTGGTGGAAGCCGCGCTGGCCCGTGTGGCCCAGGGTCTGGTGCAGGCCGGCGTGGGGCAGCTGCTGGTGGCCGGCGGCGAGACCTCCGGGGCCTGCGTGCAGGCGCTGCGCGTCACGCGGCTGCAGATCGGCCCGCAGATCGCCCCCGGCGTGCCCTGGTGCCACGCACCCGACGTGGCGGGCGGGCTGCACCTGGCCTTGAAGTCGGGTAACTTCGGCGGCCCCGACTTCTTCACCCACGCCTTTGCCGGCGTGTGAGCGCCATGCCCCCGACACCAGAGACCACGCTGCGCGACGAGATCGCCCGCGTCGGCCGATCGCTCTTCGAGCGCGGCTACGTGCACGCCAGCGCCGGCAACATCAGCGTGCGTCTGGCCGACGGCGGCTTTTTCATCACGCCCAGCGACGCCTGCCTCGGTGCGCTGGACCCGGCGCGGCTGGCGCGCGTGGACGCGCAGGGCTTCCAGACCGAGGGCGACCGCGCCAGCAAGACGCTGGCGCTGCACCGCCGCATCTACGAGGCCGATGCCGCCGCGCGCTGCGTGATCCACACGCACAGCACGAACCTGGTGGCGCTGACGCTCGAAGGCGTGTGGAGCGCCGACGACATCGTGCCGCCGATCACGCCCTACTTCGTCATGAAGGTGGGGCACGTGCCGCTGATCCCGTACCACCGCCCCGGCGACCCGGCGGTGGCCGAGCTCGTGGCCGCGCGCATCGGCGCCATGGCCGGGCGCGGCACGCCGATCCGCGCCGTGATGCTGGAGCGGCTGGGCCCGAACGTCTGGCACCGCAGCCCAGCCGAGGCCAGCGCGGTGCTCGAGGAGCTGGAAGAAACCGCGCGCCTGTGGCGCCAGTGCCAGCCGCGGCCCGCGCCGCTGACCGAGACGCAGATCGACGCCTTGCGCAGCAGCTTCGGCGCTGCCTGGTAGCGCGCCGGCTCGCGCCGGGCCGGGGGCTGAAATCAGCCGCCAGCGTGCATAGTAGACTCGGGCACGGTTTTTCACCGATGGACAGCAACGGCTTGCCGAGCGCCTGACGGCCCGCAACGTCGCGCCAATTCCAGGCTTCTTCCTTCTTCTGGCACCGCGCGTGCGTCCTCCCGGCGGCGCGGACCTCTCAGCACCGCGCGCGGTGCCCGACGCCCGTTTTGCCGACCCCGACCCCATGTCCCCAGCAGCACCGGCCAAGCCCGTCCCCGCCTTCGATCTCAAGAGCACCGCCTGGACGCTGACGGTCGTGCGCCTGCACAGCGCCGACGCCGAGGCCGTGGGGCGCGAGCTGGACCGGCGCTTTGCCGACAGCCCGGGCCTGTTCGAGGACGAACCCATCGTCGTCGACCTGAGCCTGCTGCGTGCCGGTGGCGGCCTGCCCGACCTGGCGGTGCTGCTGTACCACCTGCGCCGCCACGGCATGCGGCCGCTGGCCGCGCAGGGCGGGTCGGAAGCGCAGATGGCCGCCACCCGCGCCGTGGGCCTGGCCGTCACGATGGATCCCGAGCCCTGGCCCGACACCCAGCCGCACGCCACTGAAGAAGCCCCGGCCGCTGCCAGTCCCGGCGCTGCGCCGGCCGCCAGCCCGCCCGAGCCCGTCGAGGCCGAGGCGCTGACCCCTTTCGTGCCGCCCACGCTGGGCGCCGCGCCCACGCTGGTGATCGACAAGCCGCTGCGCTCCGGCCAGCGGGTGTACGCACGCGGCGGCGACCTCATCGTGCTGTCGGCCGTGAGCTTCGGCGCCGAGGTCATTGCCGACGGCCACATCCACGTCTACGCGCCGCTGCGAGGCCGCGCCATCGCCGGCGCCCGCGGCGACACCTCGGCGCGCATCTTCAGCACCTGCCTGGAGCCGCAGCTGGTGTCCATCGCCGGCATCTACCGCACCACCGAAACCCCGCTGGCCGCCAACGTGGCCGGCCGCGCTGCCCAGGTGCGGCTGGAAGGCGAGAGCCTGCTCATCGAGCCGCTGGGCCACTGACCCTGCCGCACCGACGGCGCCCCAACATCCTCAAAGGAAGACCCTCCCGATGACCCGAATCATTGTTGTCACCTCCGGCAAGGGCGGCGTGGGCAAGACCACCACCAGCGCCAGCTTCTCCTCGGGCCTGGCCCTGCGCGGCCACAAGACCGCGGTCATCGACTTCGACGTCGGCCTGCGCAACCTCGACCTCATCATGGGCTGCGAGCGGCGTGTGGTGTACGACCTGATCAACGTCATCCAGGGCGAGGCCAACCTGCACCAGGCGCTGATCAAGGACAAGAACTCCGACAACCTCTACGTGCTGGCCGCCAGCCAGACGCGCGACAAGGACGCGCTGTCGCAGGAGGGTGTGAAGAAGGTGCTGGACGACCTGTCCGGCATGGGCTTCGAGTACATCGTGTGCGACTCGCCGGCCGGCATCGAGACCGGCGCGCTGATGGCCATGCACTACGCCGACGAGGCGCTGATCGTCACCAACCCCGAGGTCTCCTCGGTGCGCGACAGCGACCGCATCCTCGGCATGCTGTCGAGCAAGACGCAGCGCGCCATCGACGGCAAGGAGCCCGTGAAGGAGCACCTGCTGATCACGCGCTACAACCCGAACCGGGTCGAGGGCGGACAGATGCTGTCGCTGGACGACGTGCAGGAGATCCTGCGCATCCCGCTGATCGGCGTCATCCCCGAGAGCGAAAACGTGCTCACCGCCAGCAACCAGGGTGTGCCCGCCATCCACCTGAAGGGCGCGGACGTGAGCGAGGCCTACAACGACGTCATCAGCCGCTTCCTGGGCCAGACCGTGCCGATGCGCTTCATCAGCGCCGAGAAGCCGGGCTTCCTCAAGCGCCTGTTCGGGAGGTGAGCGCGATGAGCTTCCTGTCCTTCTTCCTCGGTGAAAAGAAGCAGACCGCATCGGTCGCCAAGGAGCGGCTGCAGATCATCCTGGCGCACGAGCGCTCGGGCCGCGGCACCTCGCGTGCCGACTACCTGCCCAAGATGCAGGCCGAGCTGATGGCCGTGATCAGCAAGTACGTGAAGATCGGCCCGAGCGACATCAAGGTCAGCGTCGAGCGGCAGGACAACTTCGAGGTGCTCGAAGTGAAGATCGAGCTGCCCGACGAAGCCAAGTAGCCGACTGGCCCGGCCGGTGACCGGCCCCCGCAGACCCCGAAGAGGCCTTCAGCCGCTTCGGGGTCTTCTCACATGGGTCGGCAGCGCGGCCGTCGGGGCATGTGGGGAAACGTGGGGGGAGATGGTGGGAAACACAGCCTCTCGTCGAAGCGTCTGCTCACAAAGCACTTTCACATCTCGACTCAAGTCCTTAATTAGAAACAAGTTTTTCTGTGCCTCGGGAGCTTGCAATTCTGCGCGTAAGTGATTGATTTCACTGAATATTTCGCCTTCGGCCGCCATTGACCGACCCCAGGGGCTCGGTTAAAGTGGAGCTCGGTGCAGATAAGTGGGTTTTTGTGTCAACTATGGTCTTCAGGGGTGGTCCGGTGCTCACGCTGGACGGGAAAGGGCGCCTCACGGTGCCCGCCCGTTGGCGCGAACTGCTCATGACCAACGTGAACGGCCAGCTGGTGGTGGCCAAGAACCCCGACGGGTGTCTCTCGCTGTACCCGTTGCCGGTGTGGGAAAAGTTCGAGGCCGAGCTGCTCGAGCTGCCGCAGGCGCACGATGGCTGGCGCCGCATCTTCGTGGGCAGTGCCACCGACGTGGAGATCGACAGCGCCTCGCGCGTGCTGATCCCGCCCGAGCTGCGCACCTGGGCGGGGCTGGAGCGCGAGGTCAAGTTCATGGGCATCGGTTCACATTTCGAGCTGTGGGACATGGCGCGCTACGAGGCCGACGAGGCCAAGAAGATCGCCGCCGGCCGGCCCGAGCCGCTGGCCAACATGGTCATCCGGTGAGCGACGCGGCCGCATGGTCCCACACCACCGTGTTGCTCACCGAGGCCGTGCAGGCCCTGGTGACGCAGCCGGACGGCGTGTACGTGGACGGCACCTTCGGCCGCGGCGGCCATGCACGCGCGGTGCTGGCGCAGCTGGGTCCGCAGGGCCGGCTGATCGCCTTCGACAAGGACCTGGAGGCGGTGGCCGCCGCCGCGGCCATCACCGACCCGCGCTTCACCATCTGCCACGGCAGCTTTGCCGACATGGCGGCCGCGCTGGCCGAGCGCGGCATCGCGCAGGTGCAGGGCGTGCTGCTCGATCTGGGCGTGAGCTCGCCGCAGATCGACAACCCCGAGCGCGGCTTCAGCTTCCGCCACGACGCCCCGCTGGACATGCGCATGGACACCACGCGCGGCGAGACGGCAGCCGAATTTCTGGCCCGCGCAGACCAGCGGGATATCGAAGGGGTGATTCGTGAGCATGGCGAAGAACGGTTTGCTGCTGCGATTGCAAAGGCGCTTGTCGCTGGCCGCGAAGGTGGGTCTCCCGTGCGCAGCACCGGTGAGCTTTCCGCGCTCGTGGCTCGTGCAGTCAAAACCCGCGAGCCGGGCAAGGACCCTGCAACGCGCACATTTCAAGCTCTTCGGATTCATGTCAACGCCGAGCTTGAGGCGCTGCAACAGGGCCTGAACGCCGCGCTCGCGCTGCTGGCACCGCAGGGACGCCTGGTCGTGATCAGCTTCCACTCGCTCGAAGACCGCATCGTCAAGACCTTCATCGCCGCCGAGAGCCGCGATGTCGTCGACCGCCGCGCGCCGATGGCGCCGCCCAAGCCGCTGCGGCTGGCCTCGCTGGGCCGCATCAAGCCGAGCGATGCCGAGGTGTCGGCCAACCCGCGCTCGCGCTCGGCGGTGCTGCGCGTGGCCGAACGCACCGACGTGCCGCTGGCTGGCGCGCACGCCGCCGGGTCGGGGTCGCGCGCATGAAGGTCACGCTGCTGCTGGGCGTGGCGCTGCTGGCCAGCTGCCTGCTGCTGGTCAACAGCGCCTACGAGTCACGTCGCGTCTTCGCCGAACTCGACCGCGCCAAGCGCGAGCAGCGCCAGCTCGACGCCGACTACAAGCGCCTGGACGCCGAGCGCCAGGCCCAGGCCACGCCGCGCCTGGTGGAGAAGGTGGCACGCGAGAAGCTGCGCATGAGCACCGCCACACCCGGCGTCACGGCCTACGTGGAAGACGTGCCCGTGCTCGCCGCGCAGGGGGCCCGATGAACCCGCGTGCCGGCCGCAACAGCGTGCGCAGCGTCAACTACGCCACCAGCCCGCTGCTGGCGAGCAAGACGCCGCCATGGCGGTCGCGCTTCGTGGTGCTGCTGGTGGGTGTGGCCTTCCTGGTGCTGCTGGGGCGCGCGGTGCACCTGCAGATCCTCAACACCGAGTTCTACCAGGCCGAAGGCGAGAAGCGCTTCGTGCACAAGGAGACGATGCCCGCCAGCCGCGGCCGCATCCTCGACCGCAACGGCGTCGCGCTGGCCACCAGCGTGGCCATGCCCTCGGTGCAGGTCGACACCAAGACCTTCGCCGCCGACGCCGCGCAGCGCAAGGCGCTGGCGCGCCACCTGGGCATGCCCGCGGCCGAACTGAACGATCGTCTCGACGGCGCCACCGGCACCGTGGTGCTGCGCCGCCACGTCGAAGAGGCCGCGTGGACCGCCATCCAGGCGCTGGGCCTGAAGGGCGTGCAGCAGATCCGCGAGTACAAGCGCCGCTACCCTGAGGGCGAGGCCGCGGCGCACGTGGTGGGCCTGACGGGCATCGACGGCCCCGGCATCGACGGCGTCGAGCTGACCTTCAACGCCCAGCTGCTGGGCCAGAACGGCCAGCGCACCGTGGTGCGCGACCGCCTGGGCCGCGTGGTGGAAGACGTGGGCGAACAGGCCGGCCCGGTGCACGGCGGCGACGTGATGCTGTCGATCGACGCCAAGGTGCAGTTCTTCGCCTGGCAGCGCCTGCGCGAGGCGGTGCTGGAGCACGGCGCGCAGGGCGGCAGCGTGGTCGTGCTGGACGTGGAGCGCGGCGAGGTGCTGGCGCTGGCCAACTACCCGGGCTTCGACCCCAACAACCGCGCCACCGTGCGTGGCAAGCGGCTGCGCAACAGCGCGCTGACCGACGTCTTCGAGCCCGGCTCGACGATGAAGCCCTTCACCGCCGCGCTGGCGCTGGAGCGCGGCCCCTGGACCGCCGCCACGCGCGTGGAAACCGCGCCGGGCTACATGAACATCGGCGGCTACACGATCCGCGACTCGCACCCGCACGGCGTGCTCAGCGTGGCCGAGGTGATCCAGAAATCCAGCAACGTGGGCACCGTGAAGATGGCCCAGCAGATGCCCGCACGTGAGATGTGGGAGCTGTACACCGCCATCGGCCTGGGCCAGAAGCCGCGCATCGAGTTCCCCGGCGCGGTGAGCGGCCGGCTGCGCCCGCACAAGACCTGGCGGCCGGTGGAGCAGGCCACCATGAGCTACGGCTACGGCCTGTCGACGAGCCTCTTCCAGCTGGCACGCGCCTACACGGTGTTTGCGCGCGACGGCGAGCTGATCCCACTGACGCTGCTGCACGACGCCGCCGCCGACGGCGCCCCGCCGGTGGCCGGCCAGCGCGTGATCTCGGCCAAGACCGCGCAGGCCGTGCGCGAGATGCTGCGCATGGCCTCGGGCCCTGGCGGCACCGCGGCCAACGTGCAGAAGAACACGCTGGGCTACTCGGTGGGCGGCAAGACCGGCACCACGCGCAAGCTCGAGGGCAAGGGCTACAGCACCAGCAAGTACAACTCCTTCTTCGTCGGCCTGGCCCCGGTGAGCCGGCCGCGCATCGTGGTGGCGGTGATGGTGGACCAGCCCAGCAAGGGCAAGTACTTCGGCGGCGACGTGGCCGCGCCGGTGTTCAGCCAGGTCGTGCAGCAGACGCTGCGCGTGCTGAACGTGCCGCCGGACATGGACGTCAAGGCGCAGATCAACGCCAAGCCCGTGGCCGCCGAGCAGGAGAGCATCTGACGTGATGATGCTGCTCGACTCCCCTCAAGCCGCCAGCCGCTGGCTGGCCGAGCGCGTGCCGGGCACGCTGCGCACCGACAGCCGCGCCGTGCGCGCCGGTGACGGTTTCATCGCCTGGCCGGGCTACGCGGTCGACGGCCGCCAGTACGTGGCCGCAGCGCTGGCCGCCGGCGCCACGGCCTGCCTCGTGGAGGCCGACGCGGTGGACGCCTTCGGTTTCGACGACCCGCGCATCGCCGCGCTGTCGGGCCTGAAGCAGTCCACCGGCGCCATCGCCGCGGCTCACTTCGGCCAGCCCGGCGCGCTGCTCGACATCGTGGCCAGCACCGGCACCAACGGCAAGACCAGCACCGCGTGGTGGATGGCGCAGGCGCTGGGCGCCCTGGGCCGGCGCTGCGGCGTCATCGGCACGCTGGGCGTGGGCGAACCGCCGCGTGTGGGCGGCAGCGCCGGCGCGGCTGAAGAAGCCCGCATCGAGTCCACCGGCCTGACCACGCCCGACCCGATCACGCTGCACCGCGCGCTGCGCGGCATGGCCGAGCAGGGCTTCACCGCCTGCGCGCTGGAGGCCTCGTCGATCGGCCTTGTCGAGCACCGGCTGGCCGCGCTGCCCATCGACGTGGCGCTGTTCACCAACTTCACGCAGGACCACCTCGACTTCCACGGCAGCATGGCCGCCTACTGGGCCGCCAAGCGCGCGCTGTTCGACTGGCCGGGCCTGCGCGCCGCGGTGATCAACACCGACGACGTGACGGGCCAGGCGCTGGCCCAGGAGCTGCAAACCGGCGCGCTGGACCTCTGGACCGTGTCGCTGCACCGCAGCGCGCGGCTGCAGGCGGTGGGCTTGAACTACGAGGGCGGCGGCCTCGGCTTCGACGTGATCGAAGGCGACGCGCGCGCCGCGGTGCGCAGCCAGCTCGTCGGCGAGTTCAACGCCAGCAACCTGCTGGTGGTGATCGGCGGCCTGCGCGCTCTGGGCGTGCCGCTGGCCGATGCCGCGGCAGCCGCGTCGCTGCTGACGCCGGTGCCCGGCCGGCTGCAGCGTGTGGCCGGCCGCGACATCGACGTGGTGGTGGACTACGCCCACACGCCCGACGCGCTGCAGCAGGCGCTGCGCGCGCTGCAGCCGCTGGCGGCGTCGCGCGGCGGCCGGCTGTGGTGCGTGTTCGGCTGCGGCGGCAACCGCGACGCGAGCAAGCGCCCGCTGATGGGCGCCATTGCGGCGCAGGCCGCCGACCAGGTGCTCATCACCAGCGACAACCCGCGCGACGAGGTGCCGGCCGTGATCCTGGCGCAGATCCTCGCCGGCGTGACCGGGCACGACGAGGTGCGCGTGGTGGAAGACCGCAGCGAGGCCATCGACGACGCGGTGCGCGACGCCGCCGCGGGCGACGTGATCCTGATCGCCGGCAAGGGCCACGAGGACTATCAAGAGGTGGCCGGCGTCAAGCGCCCCTTCTCCGACCTGCTGCAGGCCCAGGCCGCACTGCAGCGCCGTGACGGCGCGGCCGACGCCCGCCTGCAAGGAGCCGCCGCATGATGACCCTGGCCCAGGCCCACGCGCTGCTGCCCGGCAGCACGCTGGTGGGCGACGGCGCGACCGCGATCCGTCGCGTGCACAGCGACACGCGCACGCTGCGCGCCGGCGACCTGTTCGTGGCGTTGCGCGGCGACACCTTCGACGGCAACGATTTCCTGGCCCAGGCGCGCGCCAGCGGCGCCGCCGCGGCGCTGGCCGAACGCGGCCTGGGTGCCGGCGCGCAGCAGATGCCCGGCCTGCAGGTCGCCGACACGCTGCAGGCGCTGCAGCAGCTGGCCGGCGCCTGGCGCTCGCGTTTCCATCTGCCGCTGATCGCGGTCACCGGCAGCAACGGCAAGACCACCGTCACGCAGATGGTCGCCGCCATCCTGCGCGCCTGGCACGGCGACAGCGCGCTGGCCACCGCCGGCAACTTCAACAACCACATCGGCGTGCCGCTCACGCTGCTGCGCCTGCGCCAGGACGACGAGACCTGGCACCGCGCCGCGGTGCTGGAGCTGGGCATGAACCACCCCGGCGAGATCGCGCTGCTGGCGCGCCTGGCCGCGCCCACCGTGGCGCTGATCAACAACGCGCAGCGCGAGCACCAGGAGTTCATGGCCAGCGTGGACGCGGTGGCGCTGGAAAACGGCAGCGTGATCGACGCGCTGGGCGCGGCCGGCACCGTGGTGATCCCGGCCGACGACAGCTTCACGCCAGGGTGGCGGCAGCGTGCCGGCACGCGGCGTGTCGTCACCTTCGGCTGGTCGGCCACGGCCGAGGTGATCGCCGACGTCACTGCGCAGGCGCACTGGAACCCGGTGGCGCTGCACTGGTCGCTGACGCTGCGCACGCCCGCCGGCCACGCCACCACCACGTTGGCGCTGCCCGGCGCGCACAACCTGCGCAACGCGCTGGCCGCCGCCGCCTGTGCGCTGGCCGCCGGTGCGCCGCTGGCCGCGGTGCAGCAGGGCCTGGCGACGTTTGCGCCGGTGGCCGGCCGCTCGCACGCGATGGCGCTGCAGCGCGGCGGCCGCACGGTGACGCTGATCGACGACAGCTACAACGCCAACCCCGATTCGGTGCTCGCCGCCATCGAGGTGCTGCACGGCCTGCCCGGCCCGCGCTGGCTGCTGATGGGCGACATGGGCGAGGTCGGCACGCAGGGCCCGCAGTTCCACGCCGAAGTGGGCGCGCGGGCGCGCGAGCGCGGCATCGAGCAGGTGTGGGCGGTGGGCGCGCTGTGTGCGCACGCCGGCGCGCACCGGCATTTTTGGGACATGGCGGCGCTGCTGGCAGCGCTGCCGGAAGCACCGGCGGCCGCGTCGGTGCTGGTGAAGGGATCGCGGTTCATGAAGATGGAGCAGGTCGTGCAGGCGCTGAAGCAGGCCGGCAGCGAAGGGAACACCGATGCTGTTTAGCCTGACGCAGTGGCTGGCGGCATGGCAGCCCGAACACCTGGGTTTCCTGCGTGTCTTCCAGTACCTGACCTTCCGCGCCGTGATGGCGGCGATGACCTCGCTGCTGATCGGCCTCGCCTTCGGGCCCTGGGTCATCCGCCGGCTCACCGAGCTGAAGATCGGCCAGCCGATCCGTGAATACGGCATGCAGAGCCACCTGGGCAAGCGCGGCACGCCCACGATGGGCGGCGTGCTGGTGCTGATCGGCATCGGCGCCAGCACCCTGCTGTGGTTCGACTGGAGCAACCGCTTCGTGTGGGTGGTGATGCTCGTGACCTTCGGCTTCGGCGCCATCGGCTGGGTGGACGACTACCGCAAGGTGGTGCACAAGGACCCCGAGGGCATGCGCAGCCGCGAGAAGTTCTTCTGGCAGAGCCTGATCGGCGTCATCGCCGCGCTGTACCTGGCCTTCAGCGTGGCCGAGACCAGCAACCTGCGCGTGCTGCAGCTGTTCCTGAACTGGGTCAGCAGCGGATTCAGCGCCGAATTGCCGCCACGTGCCGACCTGATGGTGCCGTTCTTCAAGACCGTGAGCTACCCGCTCGGTGTCTTCGGTTTCATCTTCCTGACCTGGTTCGTGATCGTCGGCACCAGCAACGCCGTCAACTTCACCGACGGGCTGGACGGCCTGGCCATCATGCCGGTGGTGATGGTGGGCTCGGCGCTCGGCGTCTTCGCCTACGTGGTGGGCAACTCGGTGTTCAGCAAGTACCTGCTGTTCCCGTACATCCCGGGCGCCGGCGAGCTGCTGGTGTTCTGCGCCGCGATGGCCGGCGCCGGGCTGGCTTTCCTGTGGTTCAACGCCAACCCGGCGCAGGTCTTCATGGGCGACGTGGGCGCGCTTGCGCTGGGCGGCGCGCTGGGGACGATTGCCGTCATCACGCGGCAGGAGATCGTGCTCGGCATCATGGGCGGCATCTTCGTGGCCGAGATGCTGAGCGTGATGGCGCAGGTGACCTGGTTCAAGTACACGCGGCGCAAGTACGGCGAGGGCCGGCGCCTGTTCCTGATGGCGCCGCTGCACCACCACTTCGAGAAGAAGGGCTGGGCCGAGTCGCAGGTCGTCGTGCGCTTCTGGATCATCACGATGCTGCTGTGCCTGGTCGGCCTGGCCAGCCTGAAGCTGCGCTGAACACACGATGCACTTCCTCAAGGACACCACCGTCTTCATCCTGGGCCTGGGCGACAGCGGCCTGGCGATGGCGCGCTGGTGCGCGCGCCACGGCGCGGTGGTGACGGTGTGGGACAGCCGCGACGCGCCTCCGGGCGCCGACGCGCTGCAGGCCGAGTGGCCTGCCGTGCAGCGGCTGGGCGGCGATCTGCGCCCCGAGCAGCTGCACGGCGTGCAGCTGGTGCTGAAGAGCCCCGGCCTGGCCCCGCACGACACGCGCATCGCGCCCTTCGTGCAGGAAGCCCGCGCCACCGGCATCGCGGTGCTGGGCGAGCTGGACCTGTTCGCGCGTGCGCTGGCCGACCTGAAAGAGACGCTGGGCTACGCGCCGAAGGTGCTGGCCATCACCGGCACCAACGGCAAGACCACCACCACCGCGATGACCGCGCTGCTGGTGGAGCGCGCGGGCCAGCGCGTGGCGATGGCCGGCAACATCGGCCCCACCTTGCTGGACACGCTGACCGAGGCCCTGGCGACAGAACAAGCCGAGTGGCCCGAGGTCTGGGTGCTGGAGCTGTCGAGCTTCCAGCTCGAAGGCGGTGGCAGCGGCGCGATGCGCGGGCCGCTGGGCTTCGAGCCCACGGCCGCGGCGGTGCTGAACGTGACGCAGGACCACCTCGACTGGCACGGCAATCTGGCCACCTACGCCGCGGCCAAGGCGCGCATCTTCGGCAGCCACGCGCTCATGGTGCTGAACCGCGACGACGCGCTGGTGGAAGCGATGGCGCCGCAGCCGGTGACGGTGAAGGGCAAGCTCAAGCCGAGCGAGCGGGTCGTGCTGCGTTTTGGCCTCGATGCGCCGCACCAGCCCGGCGACTTCGGCCTGGTCGAGGAAAACGGCATGGCCTGGCTGGTGCGCGCACTGCCGGTCGACGAGACCTTCAAGCGCAAGAAGAACGACCCCGAAGAAGAGATCCACCTGCAGCGCCTGATGCCCGCCGACGCGCTGCGTGTGCGCGGCCGCCACAACGCCGCCAACGCGCTGGCCGCGCTGGCGCTGGCCCGCCGCTGCTGCACGCGTTGCGGGAATACGAAGGCGAGCCGCACCGCGTGGAGTTCATCGCCCGCGTCGGCGATGTCGAGGCCTTCGACGACAGCAAGGGCACCAACGTGGGCGCCACGGTGGCGGCACTGGACGGCCTGGGCGCCGACAAGACGCCGGCCAAGCTGATCGTCATCCTCGGCGGCGACGGCAAGGGCCAGGACTTCTCGCCGCTGACCGCGCCGCTGCAGCGCCACGCGCGCGCCGTGGCCACGATCGGCAAGGACGCCGCGGCCATCGAGGCCGTGATCCAGGGCGTGCCGGTGCAGCGCCACGCCACGCTGGAGCAGGCGGTGGCCTGGTGCTTCGAGCAGGCGCAGCCCGGCGACGCGGTGCTGATGAGCCCGGCCTGCGCCAGCCTGGACATGTTCCGCAACTACGTGCACCGGGCCGATGTCTTCGTGGCCGCGGTGCAGGGCCTGGCCGCAGCACGGGGGCTGGTGTGAACGCCGTGCTGAGTCAGGGCCTCACCCGCCTGCGCGGCTGGTTCGCCAGCCGCGGCCAGGGCGGCGGCGAGCTGCCGGTGCGCGCCCATGTGGACGTGGGCGGCGCGCGCCCGGTGCACCTGATGGCCTTCGACCAGACGCTGCTGGCGGTGGTGGTGGCGCTGGTGGCGCTGGGCGTGGTGATGGTCTATTCGGCCAGCATCGCGATGCCCGACAACCCCAAGTTCGCCAACTACTCGCAGGCGTTTTTCCTGCAGCGCCACGTGCTGGCGCTGTCGATCGCCTTCGTCGCGGCGCTGGCCACGGTGCAGGTGCCGATGAGCTTCTGGGAGAAACACGCGCCGGTGGTGTTCCTGATCTCGCTGATGCTGCTGGTGATCGTGCTGGTGCCGTTCATCGGCAAGGTGGTGAACTTCTCGCGCCGCTGGATCCCGCTGGGCTTCATGAACTTCCAGCCCAGCGAGATGGCCAAGCTGGCCATTGCGCTGTACGCCGCCAATTACATGGTGCGCCGCATGGACGCGCGCGAAAACTTCTTCCGCGCCGTCTCGCCGATGGTGGTGGCGGTGGCCTTCATCGGCGTGCTGCTGCTGAGCCAGCCCGACATGGGCGCGTTCATCGTCATCGCCACCATCGCGATGGGCATCCTGTTCCTGGGCGGCGTCAACGCACGCATGTTCTTCCTGATCGCGCTGGTGATCGTGGCCACCTTCGCGCTGATCATCGCCTTCGACGACCTGCGCCGCGAGCGCATCCTGGCCTACCTGGACCCCTGGAACCCCAAGTACGCGCAGGGCAAGGGCTACCAGCTCACGCACAGCCTGATCGCACTCGGCCGCGGCGAGATCTTCGGCCAGGGCCTGGGCAGTTCGGTGGAGAAGCTGCACTACCTGCCCGAGGCGCACACCGACTTTTTGCTCGCCGTGATCGGCGAGGAACTGGGCTTCATCGGCGTGGCCAGCGTGATCGTGATGTTCTTCTGGCTCACGCGGCGCATCTTCCACATCGGCCGCCAGGCGATCGCGCTCGACCGTGTCTTCAACGGGCTGCTGTGCCAGGGCATCGGCATCTGGCTCGGTGCGCAGGCCTTCATCAACATGGGCGTGAACCTGGGTGTGCTGCCGACCAAGGGGCTGACGCTGCCCCTGATGAGCTACGGCGGCAGCGCGATCCTGATGAACCTGGTGGCGATGGCGATGGTGCTGCGCGTGGATATCGAAAACAGAGCCCTCATGCGCGGAGGCAGAAGCTGATGCCACACCTCGTGGTCATGGCGGCGGGCACCGGCGGGCACATCATGCCGGGCCTGGCAGTGGCGCGCGAGATGCAGCGCCGCGGCTGGAGCGTCAGCTGGCTCGGCACCTCGCACGGCATGGAAAACAAGCTCGTGCCCCCCGCCCAGATCGCGCTCGACACCATCACCTTCAGCGGGCTGCGTGGCAAGGGCCTGCTGCACACCGCCACCGGCGGCATGCGCCTGCTGAAGGCCTTCTGGGACTGCCTGCGCATCCTGCGCCGGCGCCGCGCCAGCGCCGTGCTGGGCATGGGCGGCTACGTGTGTTTCCCGGGCGGCATGATGGCCAGCCTGCTGAACAAGCCGCTGATGCTGGTGAACGCCGACGCCGCGCTGCTGCTGTCCAACAAAAGCCTGCTGCACCTGGCCGACCGCGTGGCCTTCGGCTTCGACGGCGCCACCGCGGCTGCCATCCGCAGTGCGGTGGTCACCGGCAACCCGGTGCGTGCGGAGATCGAGGCCCTGGCGCCGCCGGCCGAGCGCTACGCCGGCCGCAGCGGCCCGCTGCGCCTGCTGGTGGTGGGCGGCAGCCTGGGCGCGCAGGTGCTGAACCAGACCGTGCCCGCCGCGCTGGCGCTGCTGCCGGCGGACCAGCGCCCGCACGTCACCCACCAGACCGGCGCGGCGCAGGCCGACGCGGTGCGCGCGGCCTATGCGCAGGCCGGCATCGCGGCCGAGGTGCTGCCCTTCATCGACGACATGCCCGAGCGGCTGGCCGCGTGCGACCTGATGGTCTGCCGGGCCGGTGCCATCACCGTCAGCGAGCTCTGTGCTGCCGGCGTGCCGGCGCTGCTGGTGCCGCTGATCGTCAGCACCACGGCGCACCAGCGCGACAACGCGCAGTGGCTGGCCGGGCAGGGCGCCGCGCTGCACCTGCCGCAAAGCGAGCTGACGGCCCGGACGCTGGCCGACACGCTGCGCGGCCTGACACGGGCGTCGCTGCTGGCCATGGCGCTGAAGGCCCGCGCCCTGGCGCGGCCGCAGGCCGCGGCACGTGTTGCCGACGAGCTGGAACAACTGGTGGCCCGAGCATGAAACACGCTGTCAAGCACCTGCACTTCGTGGGCATCGGCGGCGCCGGCATGAGCGCCATCGCCGAGATCTTCCACAGCCTGGGCTACCGCGTGTCGGGCTCCGACCAGAGCGACAGCGCGGTGACGCGCCGCCTCGCGGAGCTCGGTCTCACGGTCTTCATCGGCCATCACGCGGCCAACATGAGCGGCGCGCAGGTGGTCGTCACCAGCACCGCGGTGAAGACCGACAACCCCGAGGTGGTGGCGGCCCGCGCCGCGCGCATCCCGGTGGTGGCGCGCGCGGTGCTGCTGGCCGAGCTGATGCGCCTGAAGCAGGGCGTGGCGATTGCCGGCACGCACGGCAAGACCACCACCACCTCGCTGGTGGCCAGCGTGCTGGCAGAAGGCGGGCTCGACCCCACCTTCGTGATCGGCGGCCAGCTGATGAGCGCCGGCGCGAACGGTCGCCTGGGCACCGGCGACACCATCGTCGTCGAGGCCGACGAGAGCGATGCGTCCTTTCTGCACCTGAGCCCGGTGATCGCCGTCGTCACCAACATCGACGCCGACCACATGGAAACCTACGGCCACAGCCTGGACCGGCTGCACGACGCCTTCGTCGAATTCCTGCACCGCCTGCCGTTCTACGGCCGCGCGGTGGTCTGCAGCGACGACGCCGGCGTGCGCGCCATCCTGCCGCGGCTGGAGCGCCCGCTCACCACCTACGGCCTGGACGAAGGCGCCGACCTGCGCGCGCTGCAGGTGCAGGCGCTGGCCGGCGGCCGCATGCAGTTCGTCGCGCGGCAGGCCGAGTACGCCGACCTGCCCGTGACGCTGAACCTGGCCGGCGAGCACAACGTGCGCAATGCGCTGGCCGCGATGGCCGTGGCGCGTGAGCTGGAAGCGGCCGACGACGCCACCGCACAGGCACTCGCCAGCTTTGCCGGCGTGGGCCGCCGCTTCCAGCGCCACGGCGAGCTGGCCTGCGCCGACGGTGGCCACTACACGCTGATCGACGACTACGGCCACCACCCGGTGGAGATGGCCGCGGTGATCGCCGCCGCGCGTGGCGCGTTCCCCGATCGGCGCCTGGTGCTGGCCTTCCAGCCGCACCGCTACAGCCGCACACGCGACTGCTTCGAGGGGTTCGTGGGCGTGATGGGCGCCGCCGACGCGGTGCTGCTGACCGAGGTCTACGCCGCCGGCGAAACGCCCATCGCCGGTGCCGACGGCGCGGCGCTGGCGCAGGCGCTGCGTGGTGCGGGCCGCGTCGATCCGGTGTTCGTGGGTGACGTGGCGCAGCTGCCGGTGGCGATTGCCCAGGCGGTGCGCGCGGGCGACGTGCTCATCACCATGGGCGCGGGCTCCATCGGCGCGCTGCCGCGCCAGCTGGTTCAATCACAAGGAGGCGCAGCATGAGCGTCGACCCCCAGACCCTGGGCAAGGTGGCCGTGCTGATGGGCGGCAGCAGCGCGGAACGCGCGGTGTCGCTGATGTCGGGTGGCGGCGTGCTGGCCGCGCTGCAAAGCCAGGGCGTCGACGCGCACGCGTTCGACCCCGCCGAGCGCGACCTGGGCGAGCTCAAGCGCGAGGGCTACGCCCGCGTCTTCATCGCGCTGCACGGCCGCCATGGCGAAGACGGCACGGTGCAGGGCGCGCTGGAGCTGCTGGGCCTGCCCTACACCGGCAGCGGCGTGATGGCGAGCAGCATCGCGATGGACAAGGTCATGACCAAGCGCGTCTGGCAGACCGAGAACCTGCCCACGCCGCGCTGGGTGTGGATGGCGCCCGACCAGCAGTCGCGCGAACAGGTCGTGGCCGTGCCCGATACGCTGGGCCTGCCGCTGATCGTGAAGCCGCCGCGCGAGGGCTCCAGCATCGGCATCACCAAGGTCAGCGGCTACTCGCAGATGCAGGACGCCGTGACGCTGGCCGCGCAATACGACGCCGACGTGCTGTGCGAGGAGTTCATCGACGGCATCGAGCTCACCTGCCCGGTGCTGGGCCAGGGTGCCGGCGCGCGCGCGCTGCCGGTGATCGCGATCGAGGCGCCCGAGGGCAAGTACGACTTCCAGAACAAGTACTACACCGACGTGGTGCAGTACCGCGTGCCCAGCGGCCTGAGTGCCGCGGAAGAAGCCGAGGTGCAGCGCCTGACGCTGGCCGCCTACCGCACCCTCGGCTGCCGCGGCTGGGGTCGCGCCGACCTGATGCTGCGCGCCTCGGACCGCAAGATCTTCCTGCTCGAGATGAACACCAGCCCCGGCATGACCAGCCATTCGCTGGTGCCGATGTCGGCGCGCGCCGCCGGCATGAGCTACGAGGCGCTGTGCCTGCACCTGCTGCAGAGCGCCACGCTGGACTCCACCCGCTGACATGGCCACCCTGCGCCGCGGCATCGCCCCCCCATCGCACATCGCGATGCCGGCCGACGTGCGCCTGATGAACGCCGTCTCCACCGCGGTGTTCGTGCTGGCCGCCGTGGCGGGGCTGGTGGCCTGCGTGCTGTGGCTGATGCGCAGCCCGCTGTTCCCGATCCGCGGCATCCAGCTCGACGGCGACCTGATGCGCAACAGCGTGCCCACGATCCGCGCCAACGCAGCGCCCAGGCTGGCGGGCAACTTCTTCAGCGTCGACCTGCAGCAGGGGCGCCAGGCCTTCGAGAGCGTGCCCTGGGTGCGCAGCGCCGTGGTGCGACGGGTCTGGCCCGACCGCCTGGCCGTGCGGCTGGAAGAACACCGCGCGGTGGCGCTGTGGTCGGGCGACGGCGAGACGGCGGCCGGCGGTGACCGCCTCGTCAACAGCCACGGCGAGGTCTTCGACGCCAACGTCGGCGATGTGGAAGACGACGCGCTGCCCACGCTGATCGGCCCCGAGGGCAGCGCGCCGGCCATGCTGGCGCTGTACCAGCGTGTGCAGGCTGCACTCGTCAAGCTGGAGCTGGACATCACGATCCTGCACCTGTCGGGACGCGGCAGCTGGCGCGCCGAGCTCGACAGCGGCGCCCGCATCGAGCTGGGCCGCGGCACCGAGGACGAGGTCGTCGCGCGCACCGAACGCTTCGTGCGCACGCTGGCCGCCGCCACCGCGCAAACGGCGCCGGCCGGCACGCCGCTGGAATACGCCGACCTGCGCCACCAGGGCGGCTATGCCGTGCGCCTGCGCGGCTTCGGCAACACATCACCCGCTGGCGCTGCCGCGGCAAAGACGAACTGAAGGACCGAGGGAACAAGCACATGGCCAAGGAATTCAAGGACATGGTGTTCGGACTGGACATCGGCACCGCCAAGGTGATGGTGGTGGCCGCCGAGGTGCTGGACAACGGCGAGCTGCGGCTGGCCGGCCTGGGTGTGGCGCCCACGCACGGGCTGAAGCGCGGTGTGGTGGTCAACATCGACGCCACCGTGCAGAGCATCCAACAGGCGCTGAAGGAGGCCGAGATGATGGCCGCCTGCAAGATCACCAGCGTCTACACCGGCATCACCGGCAGCCACATCCGCGGCCTCAACAGCACCGGCATGGTGATCGTGCGCGACAACCGCGAGGTGACGCCGGTGGACGTGGCGCGCGTGGTGGAAACCGCCAAGGCCATCAACATCCCGAACGACCAGCGCCTGCTGCTGGTGGAGCCGCAGGAATTCATCATCGACGGGCACGAGGTGAAAGAGCCCATCGGCATGAGCGGCAGCCGGCTCGAGGTGAAGGTGCACATCGTCACCGGCGCGCAGAGCGCGGCCGAGAACATCCTGAAGTGCGTGCGCCGCTGCG
>LNFM01000231.1_pt1 | contig 144108 bp, 134 predicted proteins | sample 596031 | NCBI WGS metagenome assembly LNFM01 (sample SAMN04254537, study PRJNA301005) | activated carbon metagenome | isolation source: dual media filters at the Ann Arbor, Michigan drinking water treatment plant | place: USA: Ann Arbor
CTGCCCGCCCCCTCCCCCACCCCGGCTTTATTCCACGACGGTCAAGGGGCGGCTCGCCCCTTGCGGATGGGGTCTGGGGAAGGCAGCGCCTTCCCCAGGGGCCACCAGCGCCCCCTCAATGCGGAAACCGCCGCACCCCGCCATCCACATGCACCACTTGCCCCGTGATGTAGCGCGCCCTTGGTGAGGCCAGGAATGCCACCAGAACCGCCAGGTCCTCCGGTTCGCCGATATAGCCCGCCGGCACCTCGGTGCGTGCCCAATGCGCGCGGGCTTCCTCGGTGGGCAGGATGCGGGTGTCGATCTGTTCGGAGTGGATGCGCCCGGGCGGGATCGAATTCACCGTGATGCCATCGGGTGCCAGTCGGCGTGACAGCGCCTTGGCCCAGATATGCACCGCGCCATTGGGTGCATTGGCGGCATTGATCTGGAAGGGTTCGTCCTGGCCGGTGATGTTGATGATCCGGCCGAATTTCTCCGCTTGCATCAGCGGCACGATGGCGTGGGCGATGCGCAGCCCGGCGTGAAAATTCAGTTCCATCGCCTCGGCCCAGATCTCGGGCGTGCCGAGGTCGCTTTGCGGCCGGCTGCCCCCTGCATTATTCACCAGAATGTCACAGCGGCCGAAGCGCTCGCGCACCGCATCGCGCGTGCGCTCCCCGGCGTCGCGGGCGGTGATGTCCTGTTCGATCAGCAGGGCCTCGGCGCTGGCGGGCAATTCGGCGGCCAGGCTTTCCAGCAGCGGGCGGCGGCGGGCGAGCAGTGCCAGGCGGCAGCCTTCCTCGGCCAGGATGCGGGCGATGGTGCGCCCCAGGCCGGCCGAGGCGCCGGTGACGAGGGCCACGCGGCCGGCAAGTTGGAGGTTCATGCGATATCCATGGGTTCAGGCAATCCGGGGCCGCACAATGCATCAGGCCCGAACGCCCTGTCTGCCGCCCAGATCAAGCAGTCCATCCACGCCCCGCGACCTCTCGCAGGAACATCGATACCGTGCTCTGCCATTGATCCGGACGGCTGATGAGCGCGTGCCCCGTCCCGGGGGCAGCGGTCTCGAACGTCTCCATCCGCCCCCGGCCACCGGCCGCGGCGAAGGCCTCGAAGTTCCGCCGGCTGAAGGCCAGCCCATAGAAGGGGTCCTGATCTGCGTAGAGGAAGAGGGCGGGCGCCTGGCCCCTCCCTGCCTCTGCGAAGAGCGCTGCGTTAAGGCCGTATTGATCGAAGCTTTCACCCAGCCAGCCACCGACGAAGTTCAGCACGCCGAGTAGCCCGGGCTGCGGTTGCCTCGCCGCCTGGCCCACAGCAAGGATGCCGCCGCGGGACTGGCCACCCAGCATCCAGCGGCCGGAGTCGACCTCCGTCCTACCATGCAGCCAATCGGTCGCTGCCATCGCGTCAGCCATCGCACGCTCATACCCGGCGCGCGCGACGGATGGCTCATTGGAGTAACCACGTCGGTCGAACCCGAAGCCCTCATCATACCGGCCCGAAGAGCCGCCGCGGCCACGCCGCTGCGGCACCGCAACGAGCCATCCGTTCCTGGCGAAAAGTTCGGCCGCTTCGGTCGGTGTCCAGAGGCGCGGGAACGATGCGGGATTTTCTCCACGGCCCGTGGAGCCATGGTGGAACACCAGGAGGGGGTGTGGCCCATCATGGACTGGCCGGAAGAGTGCCAGTCTCATGCGGGTGGCTTCACCCTGGGGCGTGACGAGGATCTCGCGAATTGACTGCCCTGGGGGGATCGGTCGGGTCTGTTCCCCTTCCGAAGGCAGCGGGGAGGCTGGCTCCGCCGCAACGCAACCGCCCAAAACACCGAGAATGGACGCCGCCCAGAGCCGACGGCGCACCAATCTCCTCCTCGGCACCCCGGCGCTCAAGCCTATTCGGCCAGCGCCTTGTCCTTGCCCTTGCGCAGGCTGGGCAGCAGCATCAGGGCCAGGGCCACGAAGCCGATCCCCAGCATGGTCGCGCTGATCGGACGTTCGACAAACACCATCACATCACCGCGCGACAGCAGCATGGCGCGGCGCAGGTGTTCCTCCATCATCGGCCCGAGCACGAAGCCGATCAGCAGTGGTGCCGCCTCCAGCTTCAGCTTGTTGCACATGTAGCCGAAGACCGAGAACAGCACCGTCATGTAGACGTCGAAGACGTTGTTGTTCAGCGAGTACACGCCGATCGAGCAGAACACGAGGATCGCGGGGTAGAGGTACTTGTAGGGCACTTGCAGCAGCTTCACCCACATGCCGATCAGCGGCAGATTGATGACGAGCAGCATCAGGTTGCCGACCCACATCGAGGCGATGAGGCCCCAGAACAGGTCGGGCTGGGCTTCCACCATGCGGGGGCCGGGCTGGATGCCCTGGATGATCAGCGCGCCGACCATCAGCGCCATGACGGCGTTCGACGGAATGCCCAGCGTCAGCAGTGGGATGAAGCTGGTCTGCGCCGCCGCGTTATTGGCGGCCTCGGGGCCGGCCACACCTTCGATGGCGCCGGTGCCGAAGAGGTGGCGGCCCTTGGAGATCTTGCGCTCCATCATATAGCTGCCGAAGGCCGAGAGCGAGGCGCCGCCGCCCGGCAGAATGCCGAGGAAGCAGCCCACGACCGTGCCGCGCAGCACCGCGGGTGTCGCGCGCCTGAACTCCTCCTTCGTCAACCACAGGCTGCCGACCTTATTGGTCAGCACCGAGCGCGATTCCGGGCGTTCGAGGTTCAGGATGATCTCGGCAATGCCGAACATGCCCATGGCCACCGGCACGAAGCCGATGCCGTCGGACAATTCAGGAATGCCGAAGGTGAAGCGCTGCTGCCCCGTCTGCACATCGGTGCCGACCAGGCCCAGCGCCACGCCGAAGACCACCATGCCGATGGCCTTGATGACCGAACCCTGGGCGAGGACCGAGGCGATGATCAAACCGAGCAACATGAGCGAGAAGTAATCCGCAGGCCCGAAACTCAACGCCACCTGCGTCAGCAGTGGACCGGAGGCCGCGACCAGGATGGTGCCCACCGTGCCGGCGAAGAAGCTGCCGATGGCCGCGGTGGCCAGCGCGGCACCCGCGCGGCCGTTGCGGGCCATCTTGTAGCCCTCCAGCGTCGTCACCACCGATGACACCTCACCGGGCAGGTTCAACAGGATGGCCGTGGTCGAACCACCGTACTGCGCGCCGTAAAAAATGCCGGCCAGCATGATGATGGCCGTGGTCGCCGGCAGGCCGAAAGTGATGGGCAGCAGCAGCGAGATCGTTGCCACCGGGCCGATGCCCGGGAGCACGCCGATGGCGGTGCCGATCAGCGCGCCGAGCAGGGCGAAGCTAAGGTTCTGGAGGGACAATGCCACCCCGAAACCATGCGCGAGGTTGGTGAGAAGAAGTTCCATGGGTCCGGCTCCTTACAGCTGCGGCCAGAGGTTCACGCGGATATCGAGTTCCTTGATGAACACGAACCAGCACAACACCAGGAGAAACACGGTGCAGCCCAGGATGCCGAGCGGCTTCTTGAGGTGTTCGCGTTCCGCCAGGCAGGACATGACGATGATACCGATCAGCGCGGCGAAGAAGCCCATCTTCTCCAGCAGCAGCCCGAACAGGCACATCGAAGCATTGATCAGGCCGAACAGCCGCCAGCCAGGGGAAATGCACAGCACCAAGAAGCCGATCATCATCGCCGTGCCGACCGCGTTGTAGGTCTGGCCGAAGAAGCCCGGCATCGGCTTGAGAATGTAGAAAACGGCGAAGCCGGCGGCGATGCCGCCGATGAAGCTGACGATTTCCTGACCGGTCCAGCGGAGCAGCTTTTCGCCGTCGCCGAAGATGCCGATCAGCACGGCGCCAGCGCCCAGCGCGATCTGCAGCCAGAACACCATCCAAGGCATGTAGCCCGGCCCCATCCGGCGCGCGGTGCCCATCGTGTGATCCTGGTTCAGCCACAAACCTATGGCCGCGATCAGGATCAGAAACAGACCTGATACCAGGTCCTTCTCATTGATTTTCATTCCCAGGCCTTTCCCAGACACCACCCGCTCAAGCCAGCGGCCAAACCATCCCATGATGAAAGCCGCTTGCATGCTGCTTCCATCACAATCCTGCCATCATGCCTAGCGTGTTGCGCGCGTCCAGCCCAGTGCGCAATGGGCTTACGTTTGCGTCAGGCGTTTTGGCAGAATCGTTCAACGTCAATCTGGCTGCGCGCCGGAAGCCCGCACCAGTGGAGCCCAATAGCCCACTTCGCGCCGCACGTAATCTGTATATTCGGTTGCCGAAAGTTGCCCGGACGTGCCGCCCAGCTCGGCGAAACGATTGCGCAGCTCGGGTGTCGCGAGGATGTCCCGCAGCTCCCGGTTGAGTCGATCCACAATCATCGCGGGCAGGCCCGGCGGGCCCGAGATTCCGAACCAGCTCGTGCTGACGATGTCATGCCCCTGTTCGCGGAAGGTGGGGATGTTCGGGAAGGCGGGATGACGTTCGGCCGAGGACATGGCGATACCGCGCACCACACCGCTGCGCAGATGCGACGCGGCCGAGGGCAGGCTGTCGCTCATCAGCGGCACCTGTCCGCCGATCACCGCCGTCATCGCCGGCCCCGCGCCGCGAAAGGGGATGTGGTTGATCTCCCGCCCCAGGGCACGGCCCATCAGCACGATCAGCATGTGGTTGGACGAACCGGCGCCGGAGCTCGCCATGTCCAGCCCGCCGGCGCGGCCCAGGTGCCTGGCCGCGAAATCGGCCAGATTGCTGATCTCCGCCCGGGGATTGGCAACGAAGACCGAGGGGTTCTCGGTGATCAGCGCGACATGGGAAAAATCGCGTACCGCGTCGTAGCGGATGTTTGGGTAGAGTGTGGGCCCGATGCCGTGGCTGGCGATGTTGCTCATCAGCAGCGTGTGACCATCGGGCGGGGCCTGCGCCACCATCAGGCTGCCCACCGTGGCACCGGCGCCTGGGCGGTTCTCGATGGTGATGGCGACCCCCAGCCTCTCCGCCAGCGGCGTGGCGACAAGGCGCGCCATCAGGTCCGTCGTGCCGCCTGGGGCAAAGGGCACGACCAGGCGGATGGGCTGGCCCGGCCAGGACTGCGCGCGCAGGACATGCGGCGCGAAGAGCGCCGTGGTGGTCAGGACGCCGCGCCTTGCAAGATCGTTCACACTTGGGATTCCCGAGCTTTTTTTGCGCTATGGCAGCGCCGCGCGGCCACAGCAAGCGCGTTTTCAACACGTTACGCAGTCGTGTTGACGTGTTGCGTTGCGAAGGCGCAAGCATGTCGGGCCAAGGGGTGTCCCGGATCGGGGCTGAGATGTCGCTGGAATGGCGACGAACCCTTCGAACCTGAACCGGATCATGCCGGCGGAGGGATGGACGCGTGCGGGGGCGAGAACCCGCCGGCATTCCGTCCTGCGTCGCGCCAAAAAACGCGAGGGGGAAATGCCAGACCTTCCCATTCCCGAGCATCGCATCACCAAAGGGCCGCTTCCGGCTTCGAGCAAGATCCATATCACGGGCCGTATTCATCCGGATATCCGGGTCGCGATGCGCGAGATCGCCGTCTCGGGCGGCGAGGCGCCACTCAGGGTCTATGACACCTCCGGCCCATATACCGATCCGGCGCACCCCGCCGACATCGCCGCCGGCCTGCCCGCGCTCCGCGCCGGCTGGATCGCCGCCCGCGGCGATGTCGAGGCCTATGCCGGCCGCGATCCCAAGCCGGAGGATGACGGGCTGCGCCCGGGCGAGGCGCCGCGCGTGCCGGTCTTCAACCGCGGCACCCGCCAGCCGCTGCGCGCCCGTGGCGGCGCGGTGACGCAGCTCGCCTATGCGCGCGCCGGCATCATCACGCCGGAGATGGAATACATCGCCATCCGAGAAAACATCGGCCGCGACGCCGCCGCCGCGGTGATCCGCGACGGCGAGGATTTCGGCGCTGCCATCCCCGACCATGTCACCGCCGAATTCGTCCGCTCCGAAGTCGCCCGCGGCCGCGCCATCATCCCCGCCAATATCAACCACCCCGAGGCCGAGCCGATGATCATCGGCCGCAATTTCCTGGTGAAGATCAACGCCAATATCGGCAATTCCGCGGTGAGTTCGAGCGTTTCCGAGGAGGTGGACAAGCTGGTCTGGGCGATCCGCTGGGGTGCCGACACGGTGATGGACCTCTCCACCGGGCGGAACATCCACACCACCCGCGAATGGATCCTGCGCAACTCACCGGTGCCGATCGGCACGGTGCCGATCTACCAGGCGCTGGAGAAGGTGGGCGGCCGCGCCGAGGACCTCTCCTGGGAGATTTTCAGGGACACGCTGATCGAGCAGGCCGAGCAGGGGGTGGATTACTTCACCATCCATGCCGGGGTGCGGCTGGCCTATATCCCGCTGACCGCGAAGCGCGTCACCGGCATCGTCTCGCGCGGCGGCTCGATCATGGCGAAGTGGTGCCTGAGCCATCACCGCGAGAATTTCCTCTACGAAAAATTCGACGAGATCTGCGAGATCATGGCCGCCTATGGCGTGTCGTTCTCGCTGGGCGACGGCCTGCGCCCGGGCAGCCTGGCGGATGCCAACGACGCGGCGCAGTTTGCCGAATTGGAAACCCTGGGTGAGCTCACCAAAATCGCCTGGGCGCGCGATGTGCAGGTCATGATCGAAGGCCCGGGCCACGTGCCCATGCACAAGATCCAGGTCAATATGACCAAGCAGCTGGCCGAATGCGGCGAGGCGCCGTTCTACACGCTGGGGCCGCTGACCACCGATATCGCCCCGGGCTATGACCACATCACCTCGGGCATCGGCGCGGCCATGATCGGCTGGTTCGGCTGCGCCATGCTCTGCTACGTCACGCCCAAGGAACATCTCGGCCTGCCCGACCGTGACGACGTGAAGACCGGCGTCATCACCTACAAGATCGCGGCCCATGCGGCGGACCTCGCCAAGGGCCATCCGGCGGCGCAGGAGCGCGATGACGCGCTCTCCCGCGCGCGTTTCGAATTCCGCTGGCGCGACCAGTTCAACCTCGGCCTCGACCCCGAGACGGCGGAAAAATTCCACGACCAGACCCTGCCGGCGGAAGGGGCGAAACTCGCGCATTTCTGTTCGATGTGCGGGCCGAAATTCTGCTCGATGAAGATCAGCCAGGAGGTCAGGGATGCCGCCAACAAGGGCATGGAGGAGATGAGCGAGGCCTTCCGCAACCAGGGCGGCGCGATTTACGCCGCCCCCCGCCCGCCGGGCTAACTGGACAGGCGCGCGGCCCCGGCGGATGTTGCGGACCTCATCCGCCGGAGCTTCGCATGGCCCTCCCCAACGACATCGCAAACCATCTGAAGGAGGCCACCGCTGCCATCGAGCCGCGGCTGGTGGAAATCCGCCGCGACATCCACAAGGTGCCCGAGCTCGCCTTCCAGGAGGTCCGCACCGCCGGCATCGTCGCCGCCGAACTGACGCGGCTGGGTATCCCGCACCGCACCGGCGTGGGCCGCACCGGCGTCATCGGCACCATCGAGGGCGGCCGCCCCGGCCCCACCCTGGCGATCCGTGCCGACATGGACGCGCTGCCGATCCATGAGGAGACTGGCCAGGAATTCGCCAGCACCATTGCCGGCCAGATGCATGCCTGCGGCCATGACATCCACACCTCGACGCTGATCGGCGTGGCCGAAATCCTGCGCGACCTCGCCCCCAACCTGGCCGGCCGCATCCAGCTCATCTTCCAGCCGGCCGAGGAGGTGCTGGAAGGCGCCCCCGCCATGATCGCCGACGGCGCGGCGGATGGCCTGGACATGGCCATTGGCTTCCACAATATGCCCGACATGCCGGTGGGCGAATTCGGCTTTGTCCGCGGCCATGCGCTGGCGGCGAGCGACCGCTTCGACATCACGGTCCAGGGCAAGTCCGGCCATGCCGCGCACCCCTATGCCGCGGTCGACCCGATCGTGGCGGCGGCCCATCTCATCACCCAAATCCAGACGGTCGTCTCGCGCGAGCAGAAGCCGCTGCACCCCTGCGTGGTCACCGTGGGCATGGTGGCCGGCGGCACCACCTACAACATCATCCCCGAACGCGTGGCGCTGAAGGGCACCGTGCGCACCCTGCAGCCCGAGGCGCGCGACATCGCTGAGAACGCCATCCGCCGCCTCTGCGCCGGTGTCGGCGAGGCGATGCGCTGCAAGATCGACGTACAATACCGCCGCATGGTTCCCAGCCTGCGCAATGACGACACGGTGCTGGACCCCGCCATCGCCTCCGTCGCGCAGAACTTCGCAAAGCCCTTGATGGAGAAGGAACCCTCCATGGGTGCGGAGGATTTTTCGGCCTTTGCCGACCGGGTGCCGAGTTTTCATCTCCTGGTCGGCGCCGGTGCGCCGGGGCGCGACGACCGGCTGCACAACGCCTTCTACCAGCCCGACGAGGCCTGCATCGGCCTGGGTGTGCAGGCGCTCAGCCGTATCGCCGTGGACATGCTGCGGTAATGCCGCACGCCATCGCCCGCCTGCGCGCGCCCGATGTGGCCCGCCGCCTCGCCGCCGGTGCCGCGCTGATCCTGCCCATGGGCAGCACCGAAACCCATGGGCCGGCGGCGCCGATGGGCGACCACCTCCTGGCCGAGGCCATCGCCATGCAGGCCGCGCGCGCCGTGGCGGCGCAGGGCGATGACGCGCTGGTCGCACCCCCCATCGCCTATGGCGGTGAGGATTTCTTCGCCGGCGTCCCCGGCGCCATCGCGCTTTCCCCCGCGACGCTGACGGCGCTGGTCCTGGAATGCCTGGAAGCGCTGCATCGCGGCGCGCCCACGGCGCGGCTGCTGGTCGTCAATGGCCATGGCGGCAATATCGCCGCCATCGATACGGCGCAGCGCGCCATGCGGTCGCGCCACGGCGTCATCGCGCCCGCGCTGCATCTCTGGCGCGAGGCCGCTGGCCTCTTGAAGGCCTGGGAGGCGCCGGCCGCCGCCGCCGGACATGGTGGCAACCCGGTTCTCGCGGTGGCGATGCACCTGCTGCCCGAGCATTGCGCGCCCCAGCTCATCGCCCCGCGCCAGGCCGCCGCTCGGCTCTTCGGCCGTCCCATCACCAATTTCGGCGCGCTGCATCTCGGCGGCGTCGATTTCGCGCTGCCCACCCATGTCGAGGAAGTGGCGCCGGGCGGCGTGCAGGCCGAGGATGCCCGCCCGGCCGATGCCGCCCTCGGCGCCCGTCTCGCCGCCAGCCTCGCCGAGGCCGCGGCGGCCATGCTCGCGCTGATGCGCCTCAATCCGGAAGGTAACTCATGAAGATTTGCGTATTCGGTGCCGGCGCCATCGGCGGCCATGTCGCGGCCCGCCTGGCCAAGGGCGGCGCTGATGTCTCCATCATCGCCCGTGGCGCCAATCTCGAGGCCATCAGGTCGCGCGGCCTGAAGGTGCTGACAGCCGATGGCGAGATCCATGTCCACCCCCGCGCCGCCGCCACCGCGGCCGAACTCGGGCCCCAGGACGCCGTGCTGGTCACCACCAAGCAGACCGCGCTGCCCAGCGTGGCCGGCGCCATCGGCCCGCTGCTTGGCCCTGACACCGCCGTCGCCTTTATCATGAACGGCGTGCCCTGGTGGTTCTTCGACCATGAGGGCAGCGCGCGTGAGGGCACCCGCCTGCCGCTGGTCGACCCCGGCGATGTGGTGCGAAACGCCATCGGTACGCAGCGCACCATCGGCGGCGTCGTCTGGTCGGCCTGCACCGTCATCGAGCCCGGCGTGGTCAAGGTGGCGAGCCAGGGCGACCGGGTGATCTTCGGCGAGCTGGACAACCGCATCTCCGAGCGCGCGACGGCGCTGGCCACCGCGCTGAAGGCCGGCGGCATGGGTGCGAAGGCCAGCGCGGACATCCGCACCGAGCTCTGGACCAAGCTGATCGGCAACCTCGCCAATGGCCCGCTCTGCACCGTGGCCAGGCAGGACATCAAGACCACCATGTCCGACCCCGTGCTCTATGAGGCGGCGATCCGCTGCACGGAGGAGGGGCTGGCCATCGGCCGTGCGCTGGGCCTGAATATCGAGATGGACGCGCGCGAACGCACCGCGCGCAGCAGCGCCATCGCCCACAAGCCCTCCATCCTGCAGGACCTGGAAGCCGGCCGGCCGATGGAGGTGGCGGCGCTGTTCGAACAGCCCATCCTGCTCGCCCGTGAACTTGGCGTGCCGGCGCCGACGCTGGAAATCTCAATCGCCCTTCTCAAACACGCCGCCCGTGCGGCTGGCCTCTATAACTCATAAGGATCCCCCATGATCACGATCTATGGCGTTCTGCGCTCCCGCGCCTCGCGCAATCTCTGGCTGGCCTATGAGGCGGGGCTGGAATTCACCCACGTCCCCGTCATCCAGGTCTATCGCCTGGCCGACCCCAAGGCGCCGGATGCGCCACTGCACACCGCGTCGGAAGAGTTCCTGAAGGTGAACCCCAACGCCCAGGTGCCCTGCATGGTGGATGGCGAGTTGGTGCTGACCGAATCGCTGGCCATCAACCTCTATCTGGCGCGCGCCTATGGCGGGGCCCTGGGTCCGGCTGACCTGACCGAGGATGGACAGATGGGCATGTGGAGCCTCTGGGCCGCGACGGGGGTGGAGCCGCATTCCATCTCCATCCTCTACAACCGCGTGGGAAAACCGCCGGCCGAACGCGACGCCGCGGCCGCCGATGCCGCGGAGGCCGCGTTGGTGGCCCCCTTCGCCGTGCTGGACGCGGCGCTGGCCAGAACCGGCTTTCTGGTGGGCGGCCGCTTTACGGTGGCCGATATCAACGTGGCCGAGATCATCCGCTATGCCATGCCCGCGCCGGCGCTGTTCGAGGCGGCGCCGCGTGTGAAGGCCTGGCTGGCGGCCTGCCAGGCCAGGCCGGCGTTCAAGCGGATGTGGGCGGAGCGGGATGCCGAGCCGGCTTGAGGCAGGCCGCGCTACACCGGCACCCCCGCCGGCACTTTCGGCACATCCAGCACGAAGCTGGAGCGCGTCTCCTTCACGCCGGGCATGCGGAGCAGCGCCTTCATGGTGAATTCGCCATAGGCGTCGAGGTCGCGCGCCAGGATGTGCAGCAGGTAGTCCATTTCGCCCGACATGGCGTAGGCGGCCACGACCTCCGGCCGGGCAGCGAGCGCGCGGTGGAAGGCATCGACCAGCTTCTCCTCATGGCTGGTCAGGCTGACCTGGACGAAGGCCTGCACCCGCAGGCCGATGCGCCTGGGGTCGATATCGGCGCGGTAGCCGCGCAGCACCCCGCTCTCCTCCAGCCGCTTGATCCGCCGCAGGCAGGGCGTGGCGGAAAGCCCCACCTCCTCGGCCAGGCTGGTGACGGCGATGCGGCCATCGCGCTGGAGGAGGCGCAGCAGGCGGCGGTCGGTGGCGTCCAGTGCGGTGGTATCGTCCATGAATTCAGCCCACTTTGGTGAATTTCACCACTATGGCCCGATTTCACGGCAACAATAGGCGAAATTCACCGCCGGAGCGTGGCTAACCTGCGGCCAATTCAACCTCCAGGAAACCTCGCCCATGGATATCCCGCCCGACCGCACGGCGCTTGCCGGCGTCATCTCGCCCGAGAACCCCATGGGCACGGATGGTTTCGAATTCGTCGAATTCACCGGCCCCGACATGGCCGAGCTTGAAGCCGTCTTCACCCGGCTCGGTTTTTCCAAGGTGGCTGTGCATCGGTCGAAGAATGTCGGGCTCTGGCGTCAGGGGGAGGTGAATTTCATCCTCAACGCCGAGCCGGAATCTTTTGCAAACGCCTTCGGCCGCGTTCACGGCCCCTCGGCCTGCGCCATGGCCTTCCGGGTGGCCGACGCGGCGGCCGCCTTCACCCGCGCGGTGCAGCTCGGCGCGCGCCCCTTCCATGGCCGCGTCGGCCCGATGGAGCTGAACATCCCCGCCATCGAGGGTATCGGCGGCTCGCTGATCTATTTCGTCGATCGCTATGGCGCGAAGGGGAGCATCTACGATGTGGATTTCCGCTTCCTCGACGCCGCGCCCGCCACCACCGGCCACAATCTCACGGTGATCGACCACCTCACCCACAACGTCCATCGCGGCCGGATGGATGCCTGGAGCGGGTTCTATGAGCGCCTCTTCAATTTCCGCGAGATCCGCTACTTCGATATCGAGGGCAAGCTGACGGGGCTCAAGAGCAAGGCGCTGACCTCGCCCTGCGGCATGATCCGCATCCCGATCAATGAAAGCTCCGACGACAAGAGCCAGATCGAGGAATTTCTCCGGGTCTATAATGGCGAGGGCATCCAGCACATCGCCATGGGCACCACAGATATCTATGCCAGCGTCGAGGGCCTGCGCGCCCAGGGCGTGGCGTTTCTCGATACGCCCGACACCTATTATGAATTGCTGCCCCAGCGCTTGCCCGACACCGGCGAGGACATCGCCCGCATGGCGAAGAACCGCATCCTGATGGATGGCTCACCCTCCGGCGGGCGGCTGCTGCAGATCTTCACCAATACGGTGATCGGCCCGATTTTCTTCGAGCTGATTCAGCGCAAGGGTGACCAGGGCTTTGGCGAAGGCAATTTCCGGGCGCTGTTCGAAAGCATCGAGCTGGACCAGGTCAGGCGCGGCGTTCTCAAGCCCGCTGCCGAATAGCGGCGTGGCCGGCAAAGGACGTGCTGAAGCCAGCGACGGCATAGCCGCTGCCGCAAAAGCAGGCATTTGGCCCCCGGGGGCATAGTCCCCAGGGCACGTGGCCACTTGCCTGCCACCCGCCCGCGTGGTGAAGCGGTGGGATGACATGGTCCATCCTGGCGCGTGACCCCGGAACCGGCGAGTTGGGCGTGGCCGTCGCCACCCGCTTCTTCGCCGTGGGCGCGCTCTGCCCCAGGGTTGAAGGCGGGGTCGCGGCGCTCGCCACCCAGGCGCTGGTCAACCCCATGCTGGGCATTCTCGGCATGGAACGCCTGCGCGCGGGCGAAGCGCCCTCCGCCGTTCTCGCCGCCCTGCTCGCTGCCGATGCCGGGCGCGAGAGCCGGCAATTCCACATCCTGGGCATGACCGGCGAGATCGCCCAGCACACCGGCGCGGATTGCGTGCCCTGGTGCGGCTCGGTAACGGCAGAAAACGTCTCGGTCGCCGGCAATATGCTGGCCGGCCCAAGGGTGGTGGAGGCGACGCGCGATGCCTGGCTCGCCGCCCCCCATTTGCCCATGGCCGATCGGCTGATCGCGGCGCTGGAGGCCGGCGAGGCCGAGGGCGGCGATGCCCGCGGCAAGCAGGCCGCGGCCCTGATGATCGCCAGCCGCGATCCCTATGCCGATCTCGACCTTCGCGTGGACGATCATGCCGACCCGCTGGCCGAGCTGCGCCGCCTGCTCGCCGTCGCGCGCGAACGCTACGTGCATTTCCGCCGCTTCCTCGCCGGGCGCGACCATCCCGGCGTTTTCGACCGCGCGGTGATCAACGCGGCCATCGAAGCCGCCGGCCAGTGATGCTCACGGTCGAGAATCTCTCCGTCACCTTCGCCACCCAGCGCGGCGCGCTGCGCGCGGTGGACAATGTCGGCTTCACCCTCGCCCCCGGCCGAACGCTCGCGGTTGTGGGGGAGAGCGGCTGCGGCAAATCCGTCACCTCGCTGGCCATCATGGGGCTGCTCGGTGGCAATGCCCGCACCGAGGGCCGCATTCTCTTCGAGGGCCGCGACGTTCTGACCCTGCCGCCCGCCGAGCGCCGCTCCCTGCGTGGCGGCGCCATGGCGATGATCTTCCAGGAGCCGATGACCAGCCTCAACCCCGCCTTCACCGCCGGCGAGCAGGTGGCCGAGGCCCTGCGGGTGCATGAGGGTCTCGCCCCCGACCTGGCGCTCAAGCGCGCGATCGAGATGCTGGACCGCGTGCGGATCCCCGAACCGGCCCGCCGCGCCGCTGCCTATCCGCATCAGCTCTCCGGCGGCATGCGGCAGCGGGTGATGATCGCCATGGCGCTGGCCTGCAAGCCGCGCCTGCTGATCGCCGATGAGCCGACCACGGCGCTCGACGTGACGGTGCAGGCGCAGATTCTCGCATTGCTGGAGACGCTGAAGCGCGAGACCGGCACCGCCATCCTCCTCGTCACCCACGATCTGGGTGTGGTGGCCGACTACGCCGATGATGTCGTGGTGATGTATGCCGGCCGCGTCGCCGAGGCGGCGCCCGCCGAAGCGCTCTTCGCCCGCCCCGAACACCCCTATACCATCGGGCTCCTCGGCGCCGCGCCGCGTTTCTCGGCGCCCGGCGGCAAGCTCGCCAATATCGCCGGCACGGTGCCCGACCTGGCCGCGCCGCCGCCGGGCTGCCGCTTCGCGCCGCGCTGCCCCTTCGCCACCGGGCTGTGCGACACCACCCCGCCGCTGGCCGCGGGCGCGCACCAGGTCGCCTGCTGGAACGCGCCGCTGGAGGCCGCCGCATGACGCCGCTGCTCGAACTCGACAATGTGCAAAAACATTTCCCGGTGCGCGACGCGCTGGGCCGCGCGCGGGGTGCCGTGCGCGCGGTGGACGGTGTGTCGCTGCACGTCATGCCGGGTGAGGTACTGGCCATCGTGGGCGAAAGCGGCTGCGGAAAATCGACGCTGGGGCGGGTGGCGCTCAGGCTCATCGAGCCGGATTCCGGCAAGATCCGCTTCGAGGGCGAGGATTTTTCTGCCCTTTCGTCGGCCATGCTGCGGGCGCGGCGAAAACATGCCCAGATCATCTTCCAGGATCCCTTCGGCAGCCTCGACCCGCGGATGAGCGTGGCGGCGGCCATCGAGGAGCCGCTGATCCTGCACACCGTGCTGACCCGCGCCGGCCGCGCCGCGCGGGTGGCCGATCTGCTGACCCGCGTGGGCCTGCGCCCCGAAATGGCCGGCCGCTGGCCGCATGAATTCTCCGGCGGCCAGCGCCAGCGCATCGCCATCGCCCGGGCGCTCGCCAGCTCACCCAAGCTGATCATCGGCGATGAGCCGGTCTCCGCCCTCGATGTCTCGGTGCAGGCGCAGGTGCTGAACCTGCTGCAGGACCTCATCGCCGAGTTCAATCTGGGCTTCATCATGATCAGCCACGACCTCGGCGTGGTGCGCCACATCGCGGACCGGGTGGCTGTGATGTATCTCGGCCGCATCGTCGAGGAAGGGCCGGCTGCGCGGGTTTTTGCGGCGCCTCGTCACCCCTATACACGGGCCTTGCTGGCGGCCGTTCCTGGCCAGGGCGCGCGCTCGGCGCCATTGCAGGGCGATGTGCCCAGCCCCATCGCGCCGCCGCCGGGCTGCCGCTTCCACACCCGCTGCCCACATGCGGTCGCGGCTTGCAGCGCCGCCATGCCGGAACTGACGGGCGACATCCACCGCGCCGCCTGCTTCCTTGCGGAAAGCCTGCCGCCCGCCATACCCTTCCGCGAAAACACCACCGGCGGCGAACGCCTCACCCGCCTCGCCGCGCGCTTCCATCGGGAGAATGCATAATAATGTTTCGCCGCATCGCCCTCGCCATGCTCCTCGCCGCCTCGGCCCTGCCCACGCAAGCGGAGGCGCAGAACCTGCGCATCGGCCTGCGCGAGGACCCCGACATCATGGACCCCACGCTGGCCCGCACCTTCGTCGGCCGCATCGTCTTCGCCGCGGTCTGCGACAAGCTGTTCGACATCAATGAGCGGCTGGAGATCGTCCCCCAGCTCGCCACCGGCCATAGCTGGGACGATCCGAAGACGCTGCGCATCACCTTGCGCCCCGGCGTGAAGTTCCATGATGGCGAGGCGATGGATGCCGAGGCGGTGCGCTATTCGCTCAACCGCCACCTCACCATGCAGGGCAGTTTCCGCCGCGGCGAGATCAACTCCATGGAAAGCGCGGAGGTGGTCGATCCCCTCACCATCCTCATCCGCCTGCGCGAGCCCTCCGCAGCCTTCCTCTCCCAGTTGACCGACCGCGCGGGCATGATCGTCAGCCCCCGCGCGGCCGAGGCGGCCGGGCGCAATTTCGGCCTGCGCCCGATCTGCGCCGGACCCTATCGCCTGACCGAGCGTGTGGCGCAGGATCGCATCGTGGTCGACCGTTTCACGGAGTATTGGAACGCCGCCGCCATCACCATCCCGCGGATCACCTACCTGCCGATTCCCGACAGCACCGTGCGGCTGGCCAATTTGCAGGCCGGCGCGCTGGAGTTGGTGCAGACCATCGACCCCGACGACGTCGCCGCCGTGCGCCGCAACACCCGCCTGCGCGTCTCCATCTCCGATGAGCTCGGCTACCAGTCCATCCAGTTCAACATCGGCAATGGCGCGCGGGCGCAGACGCCGCTCGGCCAGGATGCCCGGCTGCGCGCGGCCTTCGAGCTCGCCATCGACCGCACCGCGATCAACCAGGTGGTCTATGAGGGCATGTACCTGCCCACCGCCCAGCCGGTGCCGCCCGCCAGCCCCTATCGCATCGCAAGCTTCAACCCCGAGCCGCGCAACATCGAGCGCGCCCGCGCGCTGATCCGCGAGAGCGGCGCGCGCACGCCCATCCCCGTCGAGATGACGGTGCCCAACAACCCCGACCTGCGCCAGGCCGCCGAGGTCATCCAGGCCATGGTGCGCGAGGCGGGCTTCGAGCTGCGGATCAATGCGATGGAATTCGCCAGCTCGCTCCAGGCGGCGACGCGCGGCGATTTCGAGACCTACCTCATTGCCTGGTCCGGCCGCGTCGACCCCGATGGCAACACCTGGACCTTCCTGCACAGCCGCGGCCCGCAGAATGACGGCCGCTACGCCAATCCCGAAGTCGACCGGCTGCTCGACGCCGCCCGCACCGAATCTGACCTGGCCAAACGGCGTGAGCTCTATGCCCAGGTCTGGAACATCGCGCTGCGCCAGGATCGCAGCCGGATCTACCTCTGGCACCGCCGCAACATCGTCGCGCATACGGCGCGGCTGACCGGCTATGCGCCGGTGCCCGATGGGCTGATCCGGGTGCAGGGGCTGCGATTGACCCCGTGATCAGCTGGTTCCTCCGGCGTCTTGGGCAGATCCTGCCCACGCTGCTCATCCTCAGCTTCGGCATCTTCGCGCTGCAGCAGCTCATGCCCGGCGACCCTGCGCTGATCCTGGCCGGCGAGGAACGTGGCGACCCGGCGGTGCTGGCGCAGATCAGGGCCGAGCTCATGCTCGACCGGCCGCTGCTGGAGCAATATGGGCACTGGCTCTGGCGCCTGCTGCACGGCGATTTCGGCTTCTCCTGGCGCATCCGCGTGCCGGTGGGCGAGCTGCTGCTGGACAAGCTGCCGGTCACCGCCCAGCTCGCCGCGATGAGCTTCGTGATCGGCGTGCTGATCGGCGTGCCGGCGGGCGTGGTCTCCGCCGTGGCGAAGGACAAGCCGCTGGATTGGCTGATGAATGCGGTGGCGCTGTTTGGCATCTCCATGCCGAATTTCTGGCTGGGGATCATGATGATCCTGCTGTTTTCGGTGCAGCTCGGCTGGCTGCCGCCCAGCGGCTATGTGCCGCTCTGGGAGGATCCGTGGCAGTCCCTTGCCACCACTATCATGCCGGCCTTCGTGCTGGGCACGGGGGTCGCGAGCGTGCTGATGCGCCACACCCGCGCCGCCATGCTGGGTGCGCTGGAGCAGGATTATATCCGCACCGCCCGCGCCAAGGGCGTGATCGAGCGCACGGTCATCGCCCGCCACGCGCTGCGCAACGCGCTCATCCCCGTCGTCACGCTGGGCACCATCGAATTCGGCCGGCTGCTGGCGGGTGCCGTGCTGACCGAACAGATCTTCTCCATCCCAGGCTTCGGCAAGTTGGTGGTGGATGCGGTATTCAACCGGGACTATCCTGTGGTGCAGGGCGTGGTTTTGGCGACCGCGCTGATCTTTGTGGCTTTGTCATTGATTGCGGATATCCTGTACATGCTGATCAATCCCAGGCTGCGCGCGGCATGAACGCGCCCGAACCCGGCCCGGATGTCTGGATCAACAGGAACGTGACCGTCGGCGCGACCCACAGCGGCGATCCGGTGATCGGCAGCCGTGTCGCCATCCCGACCGGCGCGGTTGTGGTCGGCGGCATCGCCATCGGCGATGACAGCGTGATCACTGCCAATGCCCTGCTGCCAATCGCTGGGCCGCCGAACAGCACGGTCCATGCCACGCGCTCGGTCATTCTGCCGAGGCGGTTTTGAGCATGGCCGCCGCGGCCGCGGTCCCTCTCGCGCCCCCTGCCTCCCCCGGTCGCCGCGCGCTTGCCGCCCTGCTGCGGCACCGCCTGGCCATGTTCGGGCTGGTGGTGGTGGTGCTTTTCGTCGCCGCCGCCATTCTCGCGCCCTGGATCTCGCCGGCGGACCCGCTCGCCACCTCCTGGACGGCGATCCGCCGTGCCCCCTCGGCCGCGCATTGGTTCGGCACCGATGAGAATGGCCGCGACGTGCTGTCCCGCGTGCTGTGGGGCGCGCGCGCCTCGCTCATGGCCGGCGTCATCGCGGTGGGTGGGGCCTTGCTCATCGGCGTGCCGATCGGCCTCGTCGCGGGGCTGGCCGGCGGCTGGGTGGATGCGGTGATCAGCCGCGTGGCCGACGCCATGCTGGCGGTGCCCTTCCTCATCCTGGCCATCGCACTTGCGGCCTTCCTCGGCCCGGCGCTGGAGAATGCGATGCTGGCCATCGCCATCTCCGCCAGCCCGGTCTTCGTGCGCCTCGCCCGCGGCATGGCGCTGGAAGCGAACACGACCGATTACGCCGAGGCCGCGCGCGCCATGGGGAACCCCCCGGCCCGCACCGCCCTGGTCCATATCCTGCCCAACATCGCGCCGCCGCTGCTGGTGCAGGCCACGCTGTCCATCGCCGAGGCGATCATCGCCGAGGCCTCGCTGTCTTTCCTCGGCCTGGGCCAGCAACCGCCGGCACCCTCCTGGGGCTCCATGCTCAACTCTGCGCAGCGCTTCATCGAGAACGCGCCCTGGCTCGCCATTTTTCCGGGCATGGCGATTTTCACCCTGGTGCTGGCGTTGAACCTGCTGGGCGATGGGCTGCGGGACGCGTTGGATCCGCGCAGCGCCCGGCGCTAGCAATCCGGCACTGACAACCCGGCGGCGCTAGAGCATGATGCGTTGAGGCGGAATCGCCGGAAACGCTGAATCATCTCTCAGCAACGGTTAGACCATGCGGAGTGAACGCAAGTGAACGCAGCATGGTCTAAAGTCCCAACGCCTCGACATCCACCACCCAGGGCAGGTCGGTATCCCCGGTGCGCTGGCCCAGCTGGGTCAGCACGGCATGGACCTGGCCGCGGTGATGCGTCTGGTGGTTGAACATATGCGTCACCAGCAGCCAGCGCGGCCGGCGCAGCTCGCGCTGTAGCGCGCTGCTGTACCAGGTGAGGTCGCCGGCCAGGTCGGCTGCGCACACCCGCCCCGCCCAATCGGCGATGTCCCTGTCCGTGCGCAGCCTGGCCTCCTCCATCGCCTCCCAGTCGGGCATGAAGGTCACGCTGTCGGGCACCCCCTGGGCCGGCTTTTCCCAGCCGTCGAAGCGGTGCATCCACATGTGGTCGGCCCAGAGGATGTGGTTCAGCGTGGCGAAGACGCTGCCGAAGAACGCACCCGCCTCCGCCTGCCGGTCGCGCTCGCTCAGGCGCCCGGCGGCGGCATAGATCCGTCGGTTCATCTCGCCATTATAGGCCGCCATGGTGCGGCACCAGCGCGGGTCGATCATCGCATTCGTCCTGTCATCGGGACATGGTGGACAGCCCCGGTGGGCGAAGTCTAGCGGGGGTGACCCGTTTGGAGGATCACGCCCATGGCCCGGACCCGCATCGCCATCGCCTGCCAGGGTGGCGGCAGCCAGACGGCATTCACCGCAGGGGCGCTGTCCCACCTCCTGCGCGCCGGGGTCGCCCGGGAATTCGAGATCGTCAGCCTCTCCGGCGCATCGGGGGGGGCGATCTGCGCCGCCCTGGCCTGGTGTTCGCTGCGCCTGGCTGAGCCCGAGCCATGGGCGCGGCTGGAGGCTTTCTGGGCCGACAACACCGCCCAGGGCCCGATCGAGACGGCGATGAACGACAGCCTGCTCCGCGCGTTGCGCTGGGTTTCCAATGGCTGGGTGCCCTCGGTGAACACCACCCCCTATGCGCCGGGCATGCAGGCGATACTGGCCGCCGCCAGCATGGGCATGCGGCCGGAATACGCCGATCTCGGCAAGCTGCTGGCCCGCCACCTCGATCTCGAAGGGATGGCGGCGCTGGACCCCATGGCGGCGCCGGTGCTGCTGGTCGGCGCCGTCGATATCCTCAGCGGGCGGATGCGCGAATTCACCTCGCGTGAGGGCGCGATCGGGGTGCCGCACCTCCTCGCCTCGGCCGCCGTGCCCAGCCTGTTCCGGGCGGTGGATGTCGGCGATGGCGGGCTCTACTGGGACGGCCTGTTCTCCGACAATCCCCCGGTGGGCGAGCTGATCCGCGACGATGTGGTGGGGGCAGACAACATCCCCGACGAGATCTGGGTGATCAAGATTAACCCCACCACCTCGGACCGGGTGCCGACCACGCCCGACCAGATCACCGACCGGCGCAACGAGCTCTACGGCAATATCTCGCTGTTCCATCAGCTCGCCGGCATCGCCACGATCAACGAGCTGTTCATGGCCGAGGCGTTCCGGCCGGAATTCCTGGCCCAATCGCCGATCAAGCGGATGATCCGAATTCCCCGCAGCTTCCAGCACAAGCCGCTGCGCCCCTACCATCTGCCGCTGATCGAAATGTCGCCTGCGCTGCAATCCGCGCTGGATTATGAGAGCAAGCTCGACCGTTCGGCCGCTCAGATGGCCCGGCTGATGGCCGATGGCGCGGCGCAGGCGGCGGCATTCCTGCAAGCCCGCAAGCCCTTGCCGGATATGGCGCTGAAACCGGTGCCGCCCCTGATCGAGCCGGCCGCCGGCGAGGCCTTTCGCCAGGATGACCATTGAGGAGGGGCCGCGAGCCTTTGTTCAGCCGCGAAGGTAGGTCACCGCATCCAGCCGCTCGCCCGCCTCGCCCAGCGCCTGGCCTGGGATGCGCCCAGCCTCGGCCCAGCCCGCGGCGAGCAGCAGCCGCTCGCCCTGGCCACCGGCTGCGGTTTCCAGGCTGAGCAGCCGACGGCCCAGCCCCACCGCCGCCTGTTCGCCGCGTGCCAGCAGCGCGCGCCCCACCCCCTGGCCGCGCCAGCCGGGATGGACCAGCCAGGGGCCGAGCGTGGCGCGGTGCGGCTGGGTTTGCGCCATCGCCAGGCTGATCTGCATCCAGCCCGCCAGGGCGCCCTCCTGCCAGGCCGCCAGCAGCAGCCGGTGCTGCGCCGCGACATCGGCCGCGAGGTGCCGGCACACCGCGCGTGCCGGCTCCAAAGCCAGCGGGCGGTGCCACAGCAGCGAGCCGCCCTCGGCCACGCAGGCCACCAGAATATCGGCCAGCCGGCGCTCGGCGCTGCTCGCCGCGGCCGCATCGAGCATATCCACCACCAGCCCGGTCAGCGGCTTGGCGTAGCGGAATTCCAGCGATTTCGAGAGATCGTCGAGGATGCGCACGGCGCCCTGCCGGACATAGGATTGCTTCTCGTAGAAGCGATGCGCGGCGTTGAAACGGGTATCGGTCCAGAGCACCATGCGCTGCGCGCCCGCCGCGCGGGCATGGGCTTCGGCGGTATCGAGCAGCCGCTGCGCCAGGCCCGAGCCGCGCGCCGCGCGGTCGAGATACATCCGGCAGATCTCCCAGGCGCTGTCGGATCCCAGTGGCCGGGTCGCCACCATGCCGAGCGGCCGACCCGCATCCTCGGCCAACCATAGCGTCCCGCCCGCGGCGGCGAACCAGCTGGCGAGGTGATGCAGCTCGGGCAGTTCCGCATCCACGTCGAAGACCACGCCGGGAAACTCGGCCCAGGCCTCGCCGATCAGCCGGATATAGGCCGGGCCATCGGCGTCGGTGCCGGGACGGATCAAGTCAGCGCCCGGCAGAACTCCTGGATGCGGGTGCAGGCCTCGCGCAGGCTCTCGGTGTCGGTGGCGTAGGAGACGCGGATATAGGGGCTCATGCCATAGGCCGCGCCCATCACCGTGCCGACATGCTTTTCCTCCAGCAGGGCCATGGCGAAATCGGTGTCGGTCTCGATCTTCTTTCCGGCCGGCGTGGTCTTGCCGATGCAGCCGGCGATATTGGGGAAGACGTAGAAGGCGCCCTCGGGCTTGTGGCAGCTCATGCCCGGCGCGGCGTTGAGCATGTCCACCACCATGTCGCGGCGCTGGCGGAAAATCTCCGCGCGTTCGGCCACCAGCTCCTGGGGCCCGTCCAGCGCGGCGGCGGCGGCGGCCTGGCCCACGGTGGAGACGCCGCTCGTCGCCTGGCCCTGCATATTGATCATGCCCTTGATCAGGGCCTTCGGCCCGCCGCAGAAGCCGATACGCCAGCCCGTCATCGCATAGGCCTTCGACGCCCCGTTCACCGTCAGCGTCCGTTCGCGAAGCCGCGGCTCGACCTCGGCGATGGTGCAGAATTCGAAGCCGTCATATATGACATGCTCATACATGTCGTCGGTCATGATCCAGACATCGGGATGCCGCAGCATGACATCGGCGATGGCCTGCATCTCGGCGCGCGAGCAGGCGGCACCGGTCGGGTTCGAGGGGAAATTCAGCAGCAGCCACTTCGTGCGCGGCGTGATGGCGGCTTCCAGATCCTCGGGGCGCAGCTTGAAGCCGTTGTTCTGCGGGCAATTCACCAGCACGGGCTTGCCGCCGGCCACCTTCGCCATATCGGCATAGCTGATCCAATAGGGGGCGGGGATCACCACCTCGTCACCCTCGTTCAGCGTCGCCATGAAGGCGTTGAAGATGATCTGCTTGCCGCCATTGGCGACCATGATCTCGTCCAGCGCGTAGTCCAGATTGTTGTCGCGCCTGAATTTGCGCTGGATCGCGGCCTTGAGGGCCGGCGTGCCATCCTGCGCGGGGTATTTGGTGTCGCCGCGCAACGCCGCCGCATGTGCCGCCTCGATCGCATGGGCGGGGGTGGCGAAATCGGGCTCGCCCACGGTCAGCGCGATGACCGCCACACCCTTGGCCGCCAATTCCCGCGCTTTCACGCTCATCACCGTGGAGGCGGACATCTTGACGTCGTTCAGGCGGTCAGCCAGGGCGGGCATGGGAATTCCTTGGGTTTTCGGCGGCCAAACTAATCCCGCCGCCGCCGCCCGCCAAGCCGGGCCCTGGCTGATGGCGGCGATCAGGCCGGCTGATACCCGGCCTTGGCCAGCGCCGCGCGCAGCACAGCCTCATCCAGCTTGCCGGAGAAGCTGGCCAGCCGCGCCGGCAGATCGGCGCTCACCCGGGCATCGGGGTCCTGCTTCTGCGCCAGCCGGGTGATGGCGCGCACGCAGCCATCGCAATGCATCTCGGGAAGGGTGAGGTTGATCTGGGTCATAACGCCACCATCACGCCTTCCCCTATGGCAAGGTCAAGCGATCTCTTGACCCTCCCACAATGGCAAGGCCCATCTCCAAGCGCATGAACACGCAACTCACCATCGAGGGCATGACCTGCGCCGCCTGCGCCACCCGGGTGGGCCGCGCCCTGCAGGCTGTGCCGGGCGTGACCCATGCCCATGTGAACCTGGCGACCGAGCGGGCCGGGATCGAGGGTGAGGTCCCGCTCGCCACCCTGCTCGAGGCGGTGGAGGATGCCGGCTACGCAGCCCACCCCTTCACCCCTGCCGAGGACCGTGCCGCCGCGCGCGCCCTCGAACAGCAGGCACTCGGCCGGGCCACCATCGCCGCGCTGGCCCTCGCCCTGCCGCTGCTGCTGCTCGAGATGACAGGCCACCTCGTGCCCGCCATCCATCACTGGATCGCCCATACCATCGGCCTGCCCGCCAGCCATCTCATCCAGGGGTTGCTGGCGAGTGCCATCCTCTTCGGCCCCGGGCTGCGCTTTTTCCGCCTGGGCCTGCCCGCGCTGTGGCGGCGCTCGCCCGACATGAACGCGCTGGTCGCCATCGGCGCCGGCGCGGCCTGGACCTATTCCGTCGCCATCCTCGCCACCCAACCGGAGGAGGCGGTCTATTTCGAATCCGCCGGCGTGATCGTCGCGCTGGTGCTGGCGGGGCGCTGGCTTGAGGGCAGGGCGCGCGGCCGCACCTCGGACGCCATCCGCGCCCTCTCCCGCCTCGCGCCGCGCGTCGCGCGGCGGGCCGATGGCAGCGAGGTCCCGCTCACGGCGCTGGCGCTGGGCGACGAACTGCTCATCCGCCCCGGCGAGGCCATCCCCACCGATGGCACGGTGCTGACCGGCGAGAGTTTTCTCGACCAGTCCATGTTCACCGGTGAGCCAATGCCGGTCGCGAAAAAGCCCGGCGATTCCGTGTTGGGCGGCAGCGTGAATCAAGCCGGCGCCCTGACAATGCGGGTCGACAAGCTGGGCGGCGACACGCTGCTGGCCGGCGTCATCCGCATGGTGGAGGAGGCACAGAATGCCGAGATGCCGATCCAGGCGTTGGTGGACCGGATCACGCTCTGGTTCGTCCCCGCGGTGATGGCTGTGGCGGCGCTGACCTTCGCGCTGTGGCTGGCCTTCGGCCCCTCGCTGGCGGTGGCGCTGACCCATGCGGTGGCGGTGCTGATCATCGCCTGCCCCTGCGCCATGGGGCTCGCCACCCCCACCTCCATCATGGTGGGGATGGGCCGCGCTGCCTCGCTCGGTGTGTTGTTTCGCCATGGCGACGCGTTGCAGCGCCTGGCCGCGGTGCAAGGCGTCGCCTTCGACAAGACCGGCACCCTGACCGAGGGCCATCCCGCCCTCGTCGAGACCCTGCCCGCGCCCGGCTTTACCGCCGAGACGCTGCTCCGCCTTTCCGCCGCGGTGGAGGCCCGGAGCGAACACCCCATCGCCCGCGCCATCCTCGCCGCCCACCCCAACCCGCCACCGGCGCTGGCCTTCACCACCACCGCCGGCGAGGGCGCATCGGCCGAGGTCGAAGGCCTGGCGGTGATGCTGGGTTCGGCCAAATATCTGCGTGCCGCGGGCATCGCGCCCGAGACGCTGGAGGGACCGGCCGCGGCGGCGGCCGGGCAGGGGCAGACGCCGGTCTTCGTCGCCATCGGCGGGCAGGCCGCCGGCTTGCTGCTGGTGGCGGACCGGCTGCGTCCCGCCACCGCGCAGACCATCGCCCTGCTGCGCGGCATGGGCCTGCGGCTGATGATCCTCAGCGGTGACCACCCCGCCGCTGTCGCCGCCATGGCGCAAAGCCTTGGCATCGAACAGGCGAAGGGTGGATTGCTGCCCGGGCAGAAGGTCGCCGCCCTGGCCGGCGAGGCGGATTTCGCCTTTGTCGGCGACGGCATCAACGATGCCCCGGCCCTGGCAGCGGCCGCCGTCGGCATCGCGATCGGGACGGGGACGGACATCGCAATCGATAGCGCCGATGTGGTGATGATGAGCGACGATCTGCGGGTGGTCGCCCAGGCGATCACGATTTCGCGAGCCACGCTGCGCAACATCAGGCAGAATCTGGGCTGGGCCTTTGCCTATAATGCGGCGCTCATCCCTGTCGCCGCCGGCGCCCTGCAACTTCTTGGCGGGCCGGGGCTTTCTCCCATGTTAGCGGCGGGGGCGATGGGCTTCTCAAGCCTCTTCGTCCTCGGCAACGCATTGAGGCTACGCAGGGTGAAGGCATGAATATCGGACAGGCGGCGCGTGCCACGGGTGTCTCGGCCAAGATGATCCGCTGGTACGAGCAGCAGGGGCTGATCCCGGCCGCGACACGCTCGGACAGCAACTATCGGCATTATTCCGCGACGGATCTGCATCGGCTGCGTTTCATTCGCCGGTCGCGCGATTTGGGCTTCACGATCAAGCAGATCGCGGAGCTCCTGACGCTGTGGAACGACCGTAGCCGGGCCAGCGCGGATGTGAAGGCCCTGGCCATGGGCCAAATCGCGGCCTTGCGCGGGCGCATCATCGAGCTCGAGGAGATGGTGCGGACGCTCAGCCATCTCGCTGAGAATTGCCAGGGCGATGGCCGGCCGGAATGCCCGATCCTGGAGAGCCTGGGCGCGCCCGTCGCGGGCTGATCAGCCCGTGGCCATCAAGCGCCGGTCATCGCGGCGCTTCAGCAGGGCGATGACCGGCAGCGCCAGCAGCACCATCCAGGCCTTGCCGATGACCTGCCCGGCCAGAAAGTCCAGGCTGCCGAAGGCCAGCCAGAGAAACACCAGGCTGTCCACCACCAGCCCAGCCACGCCGCTCAGCGCCACCGCCCGCACCAGCCCGCGCCGGGCGAGCGGGGTGTAGACCGCCATGTCCACCACCTCGCTCAGCAGGAAGGCCACGGCCGAGGCCAGCACCAGCGCCGGCGGCGCCAGAAACGCCGAAAGCCCGGCACCGGCCAGGATCGCGCCCACCGCCCAGCCCATGCCGAGCCTGCGCTGGACGAGATCGCGCAGCACCAGCGCCAACCCCACCATCAGCACTCCCGATGGCGCAGAGACCCCGGGCGCCACCGGCACCAGGCAGGGCCCATTCGGCACGCAAGTGGTGCCGACATGGCCGATCAGCCAATTCGCGGCCGGAATGCAGAGCGCGAAGGCCGTTAGTGCCCAAAAGCCCTCGCGGCGGGCGGTGTCAGTGTTCATGGCCCGCGGCATAGGCCTGCCAGCCCCGCGCGCGCAAGTCGCAGGCCGGGCAATGGCCGCAGCCCGCGCCCCAGGGGTGCGGTGTGCGATCGCCGAGGTAGCAGGAATGGCTTTTTTCGCGGATCAACTCCACCAGCGCCGGCCCACCCAGCGTTTCTGCCAGCCGCCATGTCGCGGCCTTGTCCAGCCACATCAGCGGGGTGTGCATCACCATGCGGGTGTTCATGCCGAGGTTGAGGGTGGCCTGCAGCGCTTTCAGCGTGTCGTCGCGGCAATCGGGATAGCCGGAATAATCGGTCTCGCACATGCCGCCGACGAGATGGCGGATGCCGCGACGATAGGCGAGTGCCGCGGCGAAGGTCATGAAGACCAGGTTGCGGCCGGGGACGAAGGTGTTGGGCAAGCCGTCCTCGCGCATGGCGATGGCGGTGCTCTCGGTCAGCGCGCTGCCGCCGATCTCGGCCAGGGTGGGGATGTGCAGGGTGTGGTCCTCGCCCAGCCGTGGGGACGCTATGCCGGCGCGCAGCGCGGCCCGGCACTCCAGCTCCACGACATGCCGCTGGCCATAGTCGAAGCCCAGGGTCTCGACATGCTCGAAGCGCTCCAGCGCCCAGGCCAGGCAGGTCGCGCTGTCCTGACCGCCGGAGAAGAGGACGAGGGCGCCGTTGCCCGACCGATTCAGCTCCTGCGGAGCATCGGACGGGGGCGTCACGCGGGGAGCCTTTGGGTCGCCCAGCGCGCCGCCTCGGCCAGCACCGGGTCGGCGCTTTCGGTGTGGCGCTGCGCCGCCGGAAGCAGCCGGGCCTGGCCGGAATTGCCGATGCCGATCATCACATTGCGCAGGAAGCGGGCCACCCCGATGCGCTTGATCGGCGAGCCGGAAAAACGTGCCCGGAATGTGGCGTCATCCAGCATGGCCAACTCCTCCAGCGGCGGGTTTTTTGCGCCGTCGCGCGCGTGCAGCAGCGCCTCATGCGCGAGATGGGAAAACTTGTTCCAGGGGCAGACGGCCAGGCAGTCATCGCAGCCATAGATCCGGTTGCCCATGGCGGCCCGAAACTCTTCCGGGATCGGCCCGGCATGCTCGATGGTGAGGTAGGAAATGCAGCGCCTGGCATCCAGCCGATAGGGTGCTGGGAAGGCCTGGGTCGGGCAGGCATCCAGGCAGGCCCGGCACTGGCCGCAATGGTCGCCTTCCGGCGCATCAGGCGGCAGTGGCAGGGTTGAAAAGATCTCGCCGAGGAAGAGCCAGCTGCCATGGCTTCGCGAGACCAGATTGGTGTGCTTGCCCTGCCAGCCCAGCCCCGCCTGCTGCGCCAGCGGCTTTTCCGCCACCGGCGCGGTATCCACAAACACCTTCAGCGGGTGCGGCCGGTATTCGCGGGCCATCCATTGGCCGAGCGCCTTCAGCTTTTTCTTCACCACATCATGATAGTCGCGGCCCTGGGCATAGACGCTGATGGCGCCGCGCTCGCGCTGTTCCAGCGCCGCCATCGGGTCCTCAGCCGGGCCGTAATTCAGGCCGAGCGAAATCACGCTCACCACCTCCGGCCAGAGCGCACGCGGCTGGGCGCGCTGGTCGGCGCGGCGTTCCATCCAGGCCATCGAGCCATGCTCGCCGGCCGCGAGATGCGCGTTCAGCCGGGTGCGCACCGCCTCGGGCAGCACGGCTTCGGCAAAACCCACGGCGTCGAAACCCTGGGCAAGGGCGGCCGCTGTGATGGCGGCCCGGGGCGTCATGTCGGCAGGATGGCGGTGGCTTCGATCTCGACGCGCGCCTCGGGCTCCACCAGTGCCGCCACCTGCACCAGCGCCATGGCGGGAAAGTGGCGGCCCATCACGTCGCGATAGGCGGGGCCGAGTTCGGTCAGCGAAGCGCGGTATTCGGACATGTCCGTCACATACCAGGTCAGCCTGCCGATATGCTCAGGCCCGCCGCCGGCCTCGCGCACCACGGCCATGATGTTCTCCAGCGCCTGGCGGCATTGCGCCACGAAGCTTCCCGGGAAGCGCTGCTCGGCATCCCAGCCGACCATGCCGCCCACCAGCAGCACGCGGCCCTCGCCCAGCATGCCGTTGGAATAGCCGCGGGGCTTGGGCCAGCCCTCGGGTTCGATCGGGGTCAACATGGCGTGGTTCTACCTGTTTTCGTGGCGCAGGACGAAGCGTTGCAGCTTGCCCGTCTCGGTGCGCGGCAATTGATCGGGGAAATGGATCACGCGTGGATATTTATAGGGCGCGATTTCGGCTTTCACGAAATCCTGCAATGCCTTGTGCATATCGGGGCCGGGCCGGTGTCCCTCATGCAGCACGACATGGGCGGTGACGACCATGCCGCGCTCGGGGTCGGGCGTGCCGACCACGGCGCATTCGCGCACCGCGGGGTGGGCCAGCAAGGCCGCCTCCACCTCCGGCCCCGCGATGTTGTAGCCCGCGGAGACGATCATGTCGTCCGAACGCGCCTGGTACCAGAAATAGCCGTCCTCGTCCTGGATGTAGGTGTCGCCGGTGATGTTCCAGCCGTTTTGCACGTAGACGGATTGCCGGCTGTCATCGAGGTAGCGGCAGCCGGTGGGGCCGCGCACGGCGAGGCGGCCCGGGGTGCCGTGCGGCACCTCGCGCCCATGCTCGTCCAGCACCCGCGCTTCATAGCCCGGCACGGGAATGCCGGTGGCCCCGGGGCGGACTTGTCCCGCCGGCGCGCCGATAAAAATATGCAGCATCTCGGTCGCGCCAATGCCGTCCATCAGTTCGAGACCGGTGGCGGCCTGCCAGGCCTCGAAGATGGGCAGCGGCAGGGCCTCGCCGGCCGAGACGCATTTGCGGAGCGATGACAGATCAAACCCGGCCGCTTTGCCCGCCATCACCCGATAGGCGGTGGGGGCGGTGAAGCAGATGGTGGCGCGATATTTTTCCGCCGCTGGCAACAGATCGTCCGGCGAGGCACGTTCCAGCAGTGTGGCGGTGGCACCGACGCGGAAGGGGAAGAGCACGAGGCCGCCCAGGCCGAAAGTGAAGGCGAGCGGCGGCGAACCAATGAAAATATCCTCCGGCCCAGGCTGCAGCACGTGCGCCGAATAGGTATCGCAGATCGCCAGCATGTCGCGGTGGAAATGCATGGTGGCCTTGGGGCTGCCCGTGGTGCCGGAGGTGAAGCCGAGCAGGCAGACATCATCGGCCGCGGTGTCGCAGGCGGCGAAGCTTTCTGGCGCTTCGGCGCAGAGGGCTTCCAGCTCGCCATTGCCCCAGAGCGCGGTATGGCTGGGGGCGGGCATGGCGCGGAACAATTCATCGGCCAGCCGCGCATCGCACAACGCGTGGCTGATCGCGGCCTTCTCCAACATCTGCGACAATTCCTTGGCGCGCAGCAGCGGCATCGAGGCCACGACCACGCCCCCCGCCTTGAGCACGGCGAAATAGGCCGCAACCATCCACGGCGAGTTCGGCCCGCGCAGCAGCACGCGATTGCCCGGCACGAGGCCCATGCGGTGGACCAGCACATTGGCGATGCGGTTCACCCGCGCGGCGAGCGCGGCATAGGTCAGGGTTTCGCCAGGGGAGAGGATGGCCGGGTGATCGGCGCGGGTGGCGAGGTTGCGGTCCAGCAGCTCCACCGCGCAGTTCAGCCGGGCTGGGTAGCCCAGTGCTTCGAGGCCCGGAAACTCAGGCCATTGGTCACGCGACGGCAGGCGGGCGCCGGTGAAGGGGTCGAGATGGGCTGAGCTCATCGGGCGGCCTCCGCTTTGGCGATCACGATGCGTTGGATCTCGGAGGCGCCTTCATAGACGCGCAGCGCGCGCACCTCGCGCGTCAGCGTCTCGGGCGGTGAATCGCGCACGACGCCGAGCCCGCCATGCAGCTGGGCGCAGCGATCGGCGACGCGGCCCGCCGCCTCGGTGGCGAAGAGTTTTGCCATCGAGGCCTCGCGCGAGACGCGGGCGGCGCCGGAATCCTTCAGCCAGGCGGCGCGATAGACCAGCAGCGCCGCGGCATCGACATCGACCGCGCTGTCGGCGACGGCGCCTTGGGTCATCTGCAAATCCATCAGCGGCGCGCCGAAGAGTTTTCGGCCTTTCGCGCGCGCCACCGACAGTGCCAGGCCGCGCCGCGCGAAGCCCAGTGCCGCCGCGCCGACGGTGGCGCGGAACACGTCCAGGGTTGCCATGGCAACCCGAAAACCGTCGCCGGGGGCGCCGATGCGGTTGCTGTCCGGCACGCGCACATCGTCGAAGGCGATGCGGGCGAGGGGGTGTGGGGCCGCGACCTCGATCCGCTCCACCACCCGCACCCATTCTGCGGGCAGCCAGAAGCAGGTGAGGCCTTTCGCCCCCGGCGCCTCGCCGCTGCGGGCAAAGACGACATACCCGCCGGCGATGCCGCCATTGCTGATCCAGGTTTTCTCGCCGTTCAGGCGCCAATGCGCATTGCCGTCGCGGGTGGCGGTGGTGGCGAGGGCGGCGACATCGCTGCCCGCCTCGGGCTCGCTGAGCGCGAAGGCCGCCAGCGCGCGCCCGGCCCGAACCTCGGCCATGAATGTTTCCGCCGGTGGGCAGCCGAACAGCGTCATCGGCCCGCAGCCCAGGCCCTGCATGGCGAAGGCGAAATCGGCCAGGCCGGAATGCCGCGCCAGGATATCGCGGGCGATGCAGAGCATGCGCACATCCAGCGGTGCCGCGGTGGCGCGCAGCAGCCCCGCCTCGCCCATCGCGGCGGCCAGTGCGCGGGTGCTGCCATCGGCGTCGTGCTCATCGGTCAGCCGCGCGGCATGAAGGGCGGCCCAGGCTTCGACCTCGGCCGCCCAGGCGCGATGGCGATCCTCGAAGAAGGGCAGGGAAAATGTGTCAGTCATGCTGGAAGACGGGGCGCTGCTTCGCCACGAAGGCGTCATAGGCCCGGCGAAAATCATTGGTGGTCATGCACAGCGCCTGGGCCACCGCCTCGGCCTCGATCGCCTGATCGACCGACATCGCCCATTCCATGGCCAGCATGCGCTTGGTCATGCCATTGGCGAAGCCGGGGCCGGCGGCGATCTCTTCCGCGAGTGTCGTGGCCTCGGCGGCCAGCGCCTCGCTCTCCACCAGGCGGTTGAAGAAGCCCCATCGCTCCCCCTCCGCGCCCGACATGGAGCGGCCGAGATAGAGCAGTTCCGAGGCCCGCCCCTGGCCGATGATGCGGGGCAGAATGGCGCAGGCGCCCATGTCGCAGCCGGCAAGCCCCACGCGGTTGAACAGGAAGGCCACCTTCGTGGCGGGCGTGCCGACGCGCAGGTCGGACGCCATGGCGATGATGGCGCCGGCCCCGGCGCAGACGCCATCCACCGCCGCCACGATGGGTTGCGGGCAGGCGCGCATGGCCTTCACCAATTCGCCGGTCATGGCGGTGAATTGCATGAGGCCGCGGGTGTCGCGCTCCAGCAGCGGGCCGATGATCTCATGCACATCGCCGCCCGAGCAGAAATTGCCGCCCGCGCCGGCGATGACAAAGGCCCGGATATCCGGATCATTGGCAGCGCCGCGGAACAGCGCGCCGAGTTCGGCATAGCTTTCGAAGGTCAACGGATTCTTGCGCTCGGGCCGGTTGAGGGTGATGCGCGCGACCGCGCCCTCCACCGCGAAGGCGAAATGCTCGGCCTGGTATGTCGAAAGCCTCATGCCTCTTCCCCCTCAAGCGCCTCGGTCAGCGCGGTTTTGGTGCGGCCGAGCAGGCGATGCAGCGCCTCGCGCTCATGCGGCGCCAGGCCGGAAAACAGCTCGGCCACCCAGGCGGCATGGGCGGCGGATTGCGCGGCGAAGGCGGCAAGCCCGGCCTCGGTCAGGGTCAGGCGGACCACCCGGCGGTCATGCGCCTCGGTCCGGCGGGCAACGAGGCCCTCCGCCTCCAGCCGTGCGGCGAGGCCGGTGACATTGCCGTTGCTCACCATCATCCGGCCGGAGATTTCTCCGAGTGTCAGCCCCTCGGGTGCGCGGTCCAGCGCGGCTAGCAGATCGAAGCGGGGCAGGGTGGTGTTGAAGTTTTCCCGCAGGCGGCGGCGCAGCTCCGCCTCGATCAGATTGGTGCAGGTCAGCAGCCGCAGCCACAGGCGCAAATCGGCCTTCATATCTCGCCCCCGGCGACGGGAAGTGCGACGCCATTCACCGACGCGGCGCCGCAGAGATAGAGCACCGCATCGGCCACCTCCTGGGGCTGTACCATGCGGCCCTGGGGGTTGCCGCGGGTCAGTTCGGCCCGCGCCTCGGCCTCGCTGCGGCCGGTGCGGGCCATGATGCGCGCAACACTCTCCTGCACGATCGCGGTCTCGGTGAAGCCGGGGCAGACGGCGTTGACCGTGATGCCCTTTGTCGCCACCTCCTGCGCCAGCGCGCGGCAAAAACCAAGCAAAGCGTGCTTCGAGGCCGTGTAGGCGGTGGTGTAAGCAAAACCCTTCAGCGCGGCGGTGGAGGCGATGTGCACGACGCGCCCATGCCCAGCCGCGATCATCCCCGGCAGCACCGCATGGGTCAGCGCCACGGCGGCCAGCAGGTTCACCTCGATGGCGCGCTGGAACATCGCGATGTCGGTTTTCTGGAACGGTGCGCTTTCGGCCAGGCCTGCCGCGTTTACCAGCACCGAGAAGCCATGCAGGGCAGGGGGCGTGCGCGCATCGGCCACGATCATCGCCTCCGCCGCGCCGGCTTCGATGGCGGCCAGCAGCGGCGCCTCACGCCGCCCCAGCACCGTCACGGCATGGCCGGCCTGGCTCAGCGCCCGCGCGCAGGCCAGGCCGATGCCCGTCCCGCCACCACTGACCAAAGCGCGTATCCTTGACATCCTTGAAGCTTAAAACATTTCCTGGCACAACAGCAAGCATCTCGCAGCGAAAGACCCCACCATGCGCATCGCCATCATCGGCGGCGGCCCCGCCGGTCTCTATTTCGCCATATTGATGAAGCGCGACATGCCAGAGGCGCGTGTCACGGTGGTGGAGCGCAATCAGGCCGACGACACGTTTGGCTTCGGCGTGGTGTTTTCGGATGCGACGCTGGACGCCTTCAGGGATGCCGATGAGCCGAGTTACCGCGCCATCACCCAAAGCTTTGCCTATTGGGACGACATTGCGATCCACGCCAAGGGCGCGGTGCATCGCATCGGTGGCAACGGGTTCTGCGGCTGCTCGCGCCGGACCTTGTTGTTATTGTTGCAGCAGCGCGCCCGCGAACTCGACGTCGAGCTCGAATTCCGCCGCGAGGCCAGCCCGGCCGACTACCCCGATGCCGATCTGATCGTGGCGTCGGACGGCATCAACTCCGCCATCCGCGGCGCGAACCCTGAGCATTACCAGCCCGAAATCGACCTTCGCCCCAACCGCTTCACCTGGATGGGGTCCACAAGACCCTTCGACGCCTTCACCTTCTTCTTCAAGGAGACGGAGTGGGGCATCTTCATCGCGCACTGCTACCAATACGAGCCCGGCGCCAGCACCTGGGTGCTGGAAACCGACCCCGAGACCTTTGCTCGCGCCGGCCTCGACGGCATGGACGAAAACCAGTCTGCCCGCTTCCTGGAGGGCGTCTTCGCCGAGGAATTGCAGGGCCATCCGCTGATCACCAACCGCTCGACATGGCGGCAATTCCCGATGATCCGCTGCGCCCGCTGGGTGCGCGGCAACACTGTGCTGATCGGTGATGCCAAGGCGACGGCGCATTTTTCTATCGGCTCCGGCACCAAGCTGGCCATGGAGGATGCCATCGCGTTGCATCAGGCGTTTCTCGCCGGTGGCGACGTGCCGACATGCCTCGCACGTTATGAGACCACGCGGCGCGAGGCGGTGGAGAAGACCCAGCACGCCGCGGATGTCAGCCTGGTCTGGTTCGAACACGTCAAGCGCTTCTGGCATTTCGATGCGACGCAATTCGCCTTCGGCGTGATGACGCGCAGCAAGGCCATCACCTGGGACAATCTGCTGCTGCGCGCGCCGGAATTCGTGGCCGAGGCGGGGACGACCTTCGCGCGCCAGGCGGGCGGCAATGCCCGGGACGTGCCGCTGTTCCAGCCCCTGCAATTGCGTGGCCTGCGCCTGCCCAACCGCGTCGTCGTCTCGCCGATGTGCATGTACTCCGCGGTGGAGGGCGTGCCGCAGGATTTTCACCTCGTGCATTACGGCGCGCGCGCCATGGGCGGCGCCGGGCTGATTTTTACGGAGATGACCTGCCCCTCGGCGGGCGCCCGCATCACCCCGGGCTGCGCGGGGATGTGGAACGACCAGCAGCAGGCGGCCTGGGCGCGCATCGTCGGTTTCGCGCAGGCCCACGGTGCCCGCATGGCGCTGCAACTCGGCCATGCCGGCCGCAAGGGCGCCACCAAACTCATGTGGGAGGGCATGGACCAGCCGCTCGAGGACGGCGCCTGGCCCATCCTCTCCGCCAGCCCCATCCCCTATTACCCGCAGAGCCAGACGCCGCGCGAAATGTCCCGCGCCGACATGGACGACGTGCGCGAGGATTTTGTTGCCGCCACCCAGCGCGGCATCGCCGCCGGCTTCGATATGCTGGAGCTGCACTGCGCCCATGGCTACCTGCTCGCCAGCTTTTTGTCCCCTCTCACCAACCACCGAACCGATGAATACGGCGGCGCTCTGGAAAGCCGGCTGCGCTTCCCGCTGGAGGTCTTCGCCGCCATGCGCGCGGCTTGGCCCGCCGCAAAACCCATGTCGGTGCGTATCTCGGCCACCGACTGGGCCGATGGCGGCATCACCGATGCGGAGAGCCTCGCCATCGCACGCGCCTTCGCCGCCGCCGGCTGCGACCTCATCGATGTCTCCACCGGCCAGACCGTGGCCGACGCGGCGCCGCAATATGGCCGGATGTTCCAGCTGCCCTGGGCCGACATGATCCGCAACGAGGGGGGTGTGGCCACGATGTGCGTGGGCAGCATCACCACGGCCGACCAGGCCAATACCATTCTGGCCGCCGGCCGCGCCGATCTGGTGGCGCTCGCCCGCCCGCATCTCACCGATCCCGCCTTCGCCCTGCACGCTGCCGCGCAATACGGCGCGAAGGCCGTGGCCACGCCGCCGCAATATGGCCCGGGCCGCGACGCGCTGTTCCGCAACAGCCGGCGCGAGCGGGAGGAGATGCTGGAACTCCGCCGCAAGGCCCGGCCGGCGAGCCACGCGCCCACGCCATAAGCCCTTGCCGCGCGGCCGGCCTGCTGCAACATGGGCGCCGAACCACAGCGACGGACCCGCGCCCCATGGATATTGCCACCCCCACCACCACCAGCCGTACCGAAGCCCTGGCGCTGCGTTATGGCGCGTCGATTCCGGCCGTAGGCCCCTGGAACGACCATATCGCGCTGCTGCTCAACCACCGCTCCATCCGTGGCTACAAGACCGATGCCCTGCCCGAGGGCACGCTGGAGACGCTGGTCGCCGCCGCGCAATCCGCCGCCACCAGCTCCAACCTGCAGACCTGGTCTGTCATCGCCGTCACCGATGCGGCGAAGAAGGCGGAGCTCGCGCGGCTCTCGAACAACCAGAAGCACATCATGCAGTGCCCGCTCTTCCTGGTGTTCATGGCCGATGTCTCGCGCAACCAGCGCATGGCCGATGCCGCCGGAATTGCGATGGAAACCATGCCCTTCCTGGAGACGTTTCTGGTCGCCGCGATCGACGCTGCGCTGGCGGGGCAGAATGCCGTCATTGCGGCTGAATCGATGGGCCTTTCCACGGTCTATATCGGCGCACTGCGCAACAACCCGGCTGAAGTGGGCGCGCTGCTGAACATGCCCCAGGGCGGCATGGGCGTCTTTGGCCTGTGCGTCGGCTATGCGGCCGAGGGGGTGGCTAATGCGGTGAAACCCCGCCTGCCGCAGGAGGCCATTCTGTTCCATGACAGCTACGGCAACACCGCCGAACCCGCGCTGGTGAAGGCCTATGACGAGGAAATGGCCAGCTTCTCCCGCCGCAGCGGGATGGGCGATGAGAATTGGTCAGGGCGGGTGCTCGCCCGCATGGGCAAGCTCGCAGCGCTGAGCGGGCGCGACAAGATGGTGGCCGTGCTGCGGGGCATGGGGTTCCCGCTGAAGTAGTGGGCGGTTCCCGGGGCGATCCCCGCCAGCGGTGACGTCGAGCAGCCCGCGCAGGCTGGCCCGCATGCGCGCGCGGCCGAGGCCGGGCGTCGGCACACGCCCCTGCCGGCGCCGGGACGACCTCCAGCCCGACCGCGCTGGCGACGACATTGGGGTGTTGGCCGCAATCGCCGCGTGATGGCAGCATGGCGCCATGAACGATATCGCGCTGCTCCGGAAATCCCTCGCTGTCGCCCGCCGTGCCCGGGAGGGCGGCAAACACCCCTTCGGCGCCATCCTGGTCGATGCCCAGGGGCTGGTTCTTCTGGAACAGGAGAACGCCTTCGACAGCGAAGGCCGGGTTGGCCATGCGGAGACGGTGCTGGCGCGCCGCGCCTGCGCCGGCTTCTCGGCCGAGGCATTGGCCGCGACCACCATGTATGTCTCGGCCGAGCCCTGCGCGATGTGCGCGGGCACCATCTACTGGGCCGGCATCGGCCGCGTGGTCTATGCGCTGAGCGAGCACAAGATGCGCGGCATCATCGGCCCGCACCCGGACAATCTGACCCTGGACCTGCCCTGCCGCGCCGTCTTCGCCACCGGCCAGCGCGTGGTGGAGGTTGTCGGGCCGCTGTTGGAGGATGACCCGGAGGCGGTGGGCCTGCATGACGGCGTCTGGGAGATCAGGGACTGAACAGCCGCTTGTCCCACCAGACCGGGCGGGGCAGGGCGAATGATATTCCCGCATAGTCCGGGTGCTCCGGATTGAGCAGCACATTTTCCTCCATTCGCGCCAGGATGGAGGGCACCAGCAGCACGGCGCTGCGGCGGGATTTCTGCCATTCCGCGCCGAAGCGGGCGGAGACGCTGCCATCGGGGAAATCCCATCCCGGCAGGGCGGCGGGGTCGAAGACCTCGTAGCTCAGCCCGCGCGGCAGGGTGATGGCGACATAATACTGGTTGGGCGGCAGGCGGCCGGCGCCATGCGCCAGCTTTTCCAACATGGCCAGGGAGTAATGCCGCGCGGCGTAGAGCACCCCGGCCGCCGGCGTGTTCCATCGCCCGGGGAAGAGCCGCGAGCCACTGGCGTCCATGATGGGCCAAGCCCCCTCGGGATCGCCGATCCGAAAGCAGGTGAGCGTTCGGTCCAGCCGCTGCGGCGGGAAGCGGGGCGGCGGAAACTCAGGCCGCCGTACCATAGATCAGCCGGCCGAGGATTTTTTCGACCAACCTGGCGCCGAGATCGGTGGTCAGCGAGACTTCCAGCGGCGTGCGATCCTCCAGCATGGGATGGCGGCGGCGCAGAAAATCGCGCGCCTCGGCCTCGCTGCCCCAGGCCTCGCAGGCCATAGCGAAGACGCGGGCGACGCGGGCGACGCGGGCACTTTCCTCTGGCGAGAGGCGTTTTTGGTGCTGTCGGCGGGTGAGGGTGGGCCTTGGGACGAAGGCAAAGCGCAGCCCGTCATCCTCCGGCGAAATCCCGCGCACGAGCGCCTCCAGCGCGGTAACCGGCAGCCCGGCGGCGATACTGTCCGCCAGGGACAGGTCGCTGGCGGCGCGAGGCTCAGCGGGGAAGGCGGCTTGGACTTCGGAAAGGCCGGGATTGATCATGTGGCGCACTGTAATGGCTCTCTTGGTCGTCCTGCAAGCACTTTCGCGCAACCCGCCCTCCCCACCACGGCGCGCATGCATTACAAGGCGCGATCGCACTTCGTTCGCAGGACGCAATCGCCCATGGCCGCCTATCAATACGTCTACGTCATGAAGGATCTGACAAAATCCTATCCGGGTGGCCGCGAGGTGTTTAAGGGCATCACCCTGTCCTTCCTGCCCACGGTGAAGATCGGCGTGCTCGGCCCCAATGGCGCCGGCAAATCCACGCTGATGCGCATCATGGCAGGCCAGGACAAGGAGTTCGGCGGCGAGGCCTGGGCGGCCGAGGGCGTGCGCGTGGGCTATCTCTCACAGGAGCCGCATCTCGACCCGACCAAGACTGTCGGCGAGAACGTGGAAGAGGCCTTCGGTCAGATGAAGGCCGACCTCGCCCGCTTCAACGCCATCTCCGAAGAATTCATGAACGAGATGACCGAGGAGCAGATGAACACCCTCCTCGCCGAGCAGGCCGAGCTGCAGGAGCGCATCGATGCCGGCAATGGCTGGGAGCTCGACCGCACCGTCGAGATCGCCCTAGACGCCCTGCGCTGCCCGCCGGCCGACGCGGATGTGACCAAGCTGTCCGGCGGCGAGCGCCGGCGCGTCGCACTCTGCAAGCTGCTGCTGGAAAAGCCCGAGCTGCTGCTCCTCGACGAGCCCACCAACCACCTCGACGCCGAGAGCGTTTCCTGGCTGGAACACACGCTGCGCGACTATCAGGGTGCGGTGCTGATCGTCACCCACGACCGCTACTTCCTCGACAACGTCACCAATTGGATCCTCGAGGTCGATCGCGGCCGCGGCTTTCCCTATGAGGGCAATTACTCCGCCTATCTCGACCAGAAGCGCAAGCGCCTGAAGCAGGAGGAGCGCGAGGAGAGCACCCGGCAGCGCCAGCTCGCCCAGGAACAGGAATGGATGGGCCGCAGCCCCACCGCGCGCATGGCCAAGAGCAAGGCCCGCATCTCCGCCTATGAGGATCTGTTGCAAAAGAGCCTGGACAAGGCGCCGGACCCCACGGAAATCCAGATCCCGCCGGCGCCCCGCCTGGGCAATATCGTCATCAATGCCGAGGCGCTGCGGAAGGCCTATGGCAACCGCCTGCTGATCGATGATCTGAGCTTCAAACTGCCGCCCGGCGGCATTGTCGGCGTCATCGGCCCCAATGGCGCGGGCAAGACCACGCTGTTCAAGATGATCACCGGCGTCGAGCAGCCCGATGGTGGCAAGCTCATCGTCGGTGACAGCGTGCGGCTGGGTTATGTCGACCAGTCGCGCGACAGCCTCGATGACAATAAGAGCGTCTGGCAGGAAATCTCCGACGGGATGGACCAGATCCAGGTCGGCAAGCGCCTGGTGCCGAGCCGTGCCTATGCCGCTGCCTTCAACTTCAAGGGCGGCGACCAGCAGAAGCGGGTGGGTGTGCTGTCGGGCGGCGAGCGCAACCGCGTGCATTTGGCCAAGATGCTGAAGATCGAACACAACGTCCTTCTGCTGGACGAGCCGACCAATGACCTCGATGTTGACACGCTGCGCGCGTTGGAGGAGGCGCTGATGGATTTCGCCGGCTGCGCGGTGATCATCAGCCATGACCGCTGGTTCCTCGACCGCCTCGCCACGCATATCCTGGCTTTCGAGGGCGACAGTCATGTCGAGTGGTTCGAGGGCAATTACCAGGCTTATGAGGCCGATAAGCGCCGCCGCCTGGGTGCGGCGGCAGACCAACCGCACCGGATCAAGTATCGGCCGTTGACCCGATAATCCGGTCTTGTGGAAGCCCCGGTGCTTTCTCCGGCGGGGCGCGCGATGGCCAGAACCAGGCTATCGCGTTTGCCTGAATTCCGTCGCGAGATGGTCGAACCGGTTCACCTCGGCTCTCGCGTCAGGATCGATGGCCGGATTGGGGGGGAGGGCGGTCGAACTCGGTGCGGCTGTCGTCAATGAACCACAGCCGCGCCTGGAGATAGTGCGGCGCCTGGCACCAAGCCCGCCGCCGGGCTGCCGCGCGCCCGGAAACATTCAGCGGGGTGAGGCAACCGTCTTGGCCGTTTTGATCCGTTGGTCGATCCAGGGGATCCGGCGCGTCGCCGCCAGGCTCACGCCGCGACACATCGATCCCGTTGCATCATCGCAGGGGCATGAGCGCGAAGGTCGCATCAAGCTGCCGCGCAAATCCCCCACCGAAAACCGGCAGGGCAGCCGTCACCTCAACCGTCGATCCTGATCCCCAGCTCCCGGATCAGCGGCCGCCACACCGCATTCTCGGCGGCGACGAAGGCGTTGAATTCGGCCGGGCTCCAGGGCCGGTACTCAATCCCCAGCATGCCCATGCGGCCCGAGATCTCGGGCGACTGGATGGCGGCGATCATTTCGGCACTCAGCCGCGCGATGATCGGCGCGGGGGTGGCCGCCGGCACGCTCATGCCCTGCCAGCCATAGGCCACGGCTTCGGGGAAACCCAGTTCGCGCAGCGTGGGGACGGTCGGCGCCTTGTCCGAGCGCGCCTCGCTCAGCACGCACAGCGCCCGCACCCGGCCATCGGCGATGAAGGGCAGGCCGGTCGCGGTGTCGATCACCACGCTCTCGATATTGCCGGCGAGCAGCTCCTGCATCGCCGCCGGTCCACCGCGGAAGGGCACGTGCTGGGCATCGATGCCGGTGCGGCGCTTGACCATCTCCATCGCGAGGTGGTGCGGGCTGGCCACCGCCGGCGTGCCGTAATTGGGCGGTCGGGTGCGGGCGGCGGCCTGATAATCGGCAAATGTCCGCCATGGGCTGTCGGCCTTCACCACGAGGTAGAGCGGGAAGCGGCCGATGAAGCCCACGCCAGTGAAATCCACATCCGGGTTGATCGGCAGCCGGGCATAAAGTGCCGGGTTGTAGACCAGGATGCCATTGTCGACATGCATCCAGGTATGGCCATCGGGGGCGCTGCGCGCGACCGTCTCGCTGGCCAGCACGGCGCCGCCGCCGGGGCGGTTCTCCACCACCACATTCTGCCCCAGGCGCGGCGTCATGAAGCCCGCGATCAACCTTGCGAAGGCGTCCGAGGCGCCGCCGGGCGGATAGCCCACGATCCAGCGCAGCGGCCTGTCGGGGAAGGCCTGCGCGCTCGCGGCGCCGGCGGCGAGGATCGCGGGAAGCGCCAGGGTGGTCCGGCGGGTGAGGGGCATGGGTGGCTCCTGTAAAACAGCGATGATTGAAGCGGCTCGTGACGGCTATCGCAAGGCGGCTGCCAGGGCATGCCACATCGGCTTGCGTTGCAATGCATCATCGAAGGGCAGGCCGCGGGTGGTCACGCCATCGGGCCGGGCCACCGCCGGCTCCTTCACCAGCCAGGAATCGCGGTCGCTCAGCCCCCAGGTGATCACGTTGCGGCAGCCCGCCTCCACGGCGGCGCCGACAAAGGCTGCGGTGCGGGCGGCCACCGCCGCGTCCCGTGCCTCGATGCCGGCCGGAAGCTGGTCGCCCTCGCGGACATCGAGCTCGGTGATCAGCACGGCCAGGCCCATGCCACGCAGTTCGGCCACGAAGCGGGCGAAGGGTTCGGGCTGGAATGGGCGGCGGAGTTGCAGATGCGCCTGGATGCCCACCGCATCCAGCGGGCTGCCGCGATCGAGCAGATGCCGCAGCAGGGTCAGCAGCCGGGCGCGCTTGATGGCGGCATCGGGGGTCGCTTCCTCAATACCGTATTCGTTGATGGTCAGCCGCAAGGTGGGGTCATGCGCCCGGGCCCAGCGCAGCGCGATCTCGATATAGTCGCGCCCCAGCGCCCGGAACCAGGGTGACTCGCGATAGATGTTGTCGCCGGCCTGCGGGTTGTCGCTTCCCGGCGGATTGGCCACGGGTTCGTTCACCACATCCCAGTCGCGGATGGTCTGCCGTGTGGCGGTGAGGACGGCGTTGAAATGCGCCTCCAGCATGCCGCGCGCGCGCGATCCATCCTCCCGCAGCGCGACGGTGAGCCAAGCCGGCATGGCCTCATGCCAGATCAGCGCATGGCCGCGCAGCCGTTGCTGATTGGCCTGGGCGAAGGCGATGAGGGGGGCGAGGTTGGAAAAGTCGTAGCGGCCTTCCTCCGGCTGTAGCGCCTCCCATTTGGCCTCCCATTCCGGGGTGAGAAGCTCGCATTCCGCCGCATAAAGCGCGGCATAGGCAGGGTCATTGGCCAGGATCTCCGAGCGGATGGCGGCGCCAAAGCTGCGCCCGGCGGCCCGGGCCTGGCGGCGCAGGCCGGGCAGGGAGGTTGTCGCCGCCGCCTGGGGCGCGGGCTGGCCGCTGGCACAGCCCGGAAGGCCGCTGGCCACGCCAAGCCCCGAGCCCAGCAACATGCCTCGGCGTTTCAAGCGGCCCGCGCCAGCGCGCTCTGGTGGCCCTGGAAGATCGCGCGCTGATAGCGGGCATGCCGCCACCGCATGAGGCGGAACGCAGCGCGCGCCGCCAGGTCCGACAATCGCCCGCGCGGCGGCAGGCCCACGGCCTTGAAGATCATGCCCATCGCGCGATCGAGATGCCGCTGGCGATAGACCCCCATCGCGCGCGCCATATAGCCGGTGATGCAGCGCTCATGCTCATAGACCGTGCCTTCGGGCTCGTTGGAGACGTGGAAGGCGAAGGCCAATTCGTCATCCTCGGTTTCGGTGGTGCGGCCCAGGGCGATCCGCAAGCGCTGCATGTAGGACAATTCCTCACGGTCGAGATAGCGCTTGAGATGGTCGTAAAAAAGCTTGAAATGGCGGTATTCATCGGCGGCGATCAGCCGGCAGACCTGTATCAACACCGGCTCGGCCGAGGCATCGGCGAGTGCTGTGTAGTAGCTCGATGTGCCGGTCTCCACGATGCAGCGCGCCACCAACTCGCCGGCGCGTGACCCGCGCACCGACGCATCGGCCTTCACGTCGATCCTGTAGCCAGCGCGATAGCGGCCGAAGCAGGCGGCATAGTCGAAGGACGGATCGGCCAGGCTGGCCCAGCGGCCGAGCGCATCGCCGTGCTGCACCTCCTCCACCGCCCAATTGCGGGCGGCCTGCTGGAAGTCGGGATCATCGGCGAAGACGCTGTTGAGGTAGAGGGCGTATTCATCGCCATTGCGTTCGACCATGGCCGCAGATTTCACCAGGGGAACGATCTGGGGATCGACTTTGCCTGCGTCGAACATTCCCCAGTCGATATCATCCAGCGTCCAGTGCTTCATGGAGCGGATGTTCTGCTGATCCCCACGGGATTCAAGGCGTTGGGTTACGAAGCCTGGGCGAGTGTGGCCATTATGCGCATCGACAGCAGCCGCGCCATCGCGGCGTCGCGCTTCTCCGGGCTTTCCATCGCGCTGGCATTGTAGTCGCCCTCCGCCGCGGCGACGCGGGCTTCGGCCGCGGCGCGGCTGAGTTCGGCCAGTGGCGTGGCTTCATCGGCCAGCACGGTCACCCGGTCCGGCGTGACCTCGGCGAAACCACCGGCAACGAAGAGGCTTTCGGTGATCTGCCCATTCTCGGTGACGCGAATGGCGCCGCCACGCAATGCCACGATCATCGGCGCATGGCCGGGCAGCACGCCCATTTCGCCCTCGGCGGCGGGAAGGCTGACCATATCGACCTGGCGGGAGAGCAGCAGCTTCTCCGGCGAGACGAGTTCGAGTTGGAAAGTGGCCATGTCACGCCCCTCAGAAAGAAATGCCGGTGGGCGTCAGCGCCCATCCGGCCTGTTTTCGGCCGCGAAGCAGCCGACCCCACCAACCCTCAGCGCCCCAGTCGCGCGGCAAAGCCAGGCGGGCGTCTGAGGGCAGAGTCCAACAAGTGCCCTTAGGCCGCCTGCTTCATGGCTTCCGCCTTTTTGACGGCATCTTCGATCGGCCCGACCATGTAGAAGGCGGCTTCCGGCAGGTGATCGTACTCGCCCTTGCAGATCGCGGCGAAGCTGCGGACCGTGTCCTCCAGCTTCACGAAGACGCCCGGCGTGCCGGTGAAGACCTCGGCGACATGGAAGGGCTGGCTGAGGAAGCGCTGCAGCTTGCGGGCGCGGGCGACGACCAGCTTGTCCTCTTCCGACAGCTCATCCATGCCCAGGATCGCGATGATGTCCTGCAGCGACTTATAGGTCTGCAGAATGCGCTGGACTTCGCGGGCGGTGTTGTAGTGGGTCTCACCCACCACGCGGGGGTCCATGGCGCGGCTGGTGCTGTCCAGCGGGTCCACGGCCGGGAAGATGCCGAGCTCGGCGATCGAACGGTTCAGCGTCGTGGTCGCGTCCAAGTGGGCGAAGGAGGTCGCGGGCGCCGGGTCGGTCAAGTCATCGGCCGGCACGTAGATGGCCTGCACCGAGGTGATGGAGCCCTTCTTCGTCGAGGTGATGCGCTCCTGCAGCGCGCCCATGTCGGTCGCCAGCGTCGGCTGGTAGCCCACGGCGGAGGGGATGCGCCCCAGCAGCGCCGAGACCTCGGCACCGGCCTGGGTGAAGCGGAAAATGTTGTCGATGAAGAACAACACGTCCTGGCCCTGCTCGTCGCGGAAGTATTCGGCGATGGACAGGCCCGAGAGCGCCACGCGGGCGCGGGCACCCGGCGGCTCGTTCATCTGGCCATAGACCAGCGCGACCTTGGAGCCTTCGGTATTGCCATCGTTCAGCTTGATGACGCCGGCATCGACCATCTCGTGGTAGAGGTCGTTGCCCTCACGCGTCCGCTCGCCCACGCCGGCGAAGACCGACACGCCGCCATGGCCCTTGGCGATGTTGTTGATCAACTCCTGGATGGTCACGGTCTTGCCCACGCCAGCGCCGCCGAACAACCCGATCTTGCCGCCCTTGATGTAGGGGGCGAGCAGGTCGATGACCTTGATGCCGGTGACCAGGATTTCCGCCGAGGTCGCCTGGTCCTCGAAGGAGGGCGCGGCGCGGTGGATGGTGTAGGTCTTCTCGTGCGGCACCGGTCCGCGCTCGTCGATCGGCTCGCCGATGACGTTCATGATGCGGCCGAGCGTGCCGGCGCCCACGGGCACCGAGATGCCGACGCCCGTGTCGGTCACTTCAGAGCCGCGGACCAGGCCGTCGGTCGTGTCCATGGCGATGGTGCGCACGGTGCGCTCGCCGAGGTGCTGCGCCACTTCGAGGACCAGCGTGCGATCGCCGATCTTCACGGTCAGCGCGTTCAGCATCCCCGGCAGTTCCTCGGGGAACTGAACGTCCACGACGGCGCCCAGCACCTGGGTGATCTTGCCCACATTGTTCTTCATCATCGTGGTTCCTTAAACGGCTTCAGCACCGGAGATGATCTCGATCAGCTCGCTGGTGATGTTGGCCTGGCGTGTGCGGTTGTAGTTCAGCGTCAGTTTCTTGATCATCTCGCCGGCGTTGCGCGTGGCGTTGTCCATCGCGTTCATCCGGCTGCCCTGTTCGCCGGCGCCCGATTCGAGCAGCGCGCGATAGACCTGGATGCTCAGATTCTGCGGCAGCAGGGCTGCGAGGATTTCCTCCTCGGCCGGCTCGTACTCGTAGAGCGCCTGCGCACCGGCGGTGGCGTCCTCGACCGTTTCGGGCAGCGGCGCGGGGATCAGCCGCTGCGCCGTCGGGACCTGGGTGATGACGTTGCGGAAGCGGTTATAGACCAGCTCGCAGACGTCGAAATCACCGTCATCGAGCATGGTGGTCAGCATGGTCGCGACACCCGCCGCGTCCTCGAAGCCGATGCGCTTCTGCCCGGCAAAGCTCACCTCGGCGACAAAGCGGCTGGCCAGTTCGCGCTTGAGGAAGGCAGCGCCCTTGCGACCCACCGTCATCAGCTTGACCGTCTTGCCCTGGGCCTCCAGCTCGCGCACGCGGGTACGGGCGAAGCGGGCGGCATTGGTGTTGAAGGCGCCGCACAGGCCGCGCTCGGCTGTCACCACCACCAGCAGATAGGTTTTTTCTGCCCCGGTGCCGACGAGCAGCTTGGGTGCATCCGGGCTGCCGACGACGGCGGCACCCAGGGCACCCAGCATGCGCGCCATGCGCTCGGCATAGGGGCGTGCAGCTTCCGCCTGGCTCTGCGCGCGGCGGAGCTTGGCGGCGGCCACCATCTTCATGGCCTGCGTGATCTTTCGCGTGGATTTCACGCTGTTGATCCGCAGGCGAAGCGCTTTCAGGCTTGCCATGAGGTGTTAGGCCGCGAAGGACTTGGCGAAACCGTTCAGGAAGGCGACCAGCTTGTCCTCGGTCGGCTTCTTGATCTCGCGGTCGTTGCGGATGGCATCCACGATCTCGGGCGCGGAGGCCTTGATCTCGGAGAGCATGCGGCGCTCGAACTCACCCACGGCGCTGACCGGGATGCCATCGAGATAGCCGCGCGTGCCGGCGAAGATGGCGAGCACCTGCTCCTCAACCGGCACTGGCTTGAACTGAGGCTGCTTCAGCAGCTCGGTCAGCCGAGCGCCGCGGGCCAGCAGGGCCTGGGTGGAGGCGTCGAGGTCCGAGGCGAACTGGGCGAAGGCGGCCATTTCACGGTACTGCGCGAGCTCCAGCTTGATCTTGCCGGCGACCTGCTTCATCGCCTTGATCTGGGCGGCGGAGCCGACGCGCGACACGCTCAGGCCGACGTTCACGGCGGGGCGGATGCCCTTGAAGAACAGCTCGGTCTCCAGGAAGATCTGGCCGTCGGTGATCGAGATCACGTTGGTCGGGATGTACGCCGAGACGTCACCGGCCTGCGTCTCAATGACGGGCAGGGCGGTCAGCGAACCCAGACCGAAGTCTTCGTTCATCTTCGCCGCACGCTCGAGCAGGCGCGAGTGAATGTAGAACACGTCGCCCGGATAGGCCTCGCGGCCCGGCGGGCGGCGCAGCAGCAGCGACATCTGGCGATAGGCGACGGCCTGCTTGGACAGATCGTCATAGAAGATGACGGCGTGCATGCCATTGTCGCGGAAATATTCGCCCATGGCGCAGCCCGTGTAGGGTGCGAGGAACTGCATCGGCGCCGGGTCGGAAGCGGTGGCGGCCACGATGATGGAGTATTCGAGCGCGCCGCTCTCCTCCAGCTGCTTCACCAGCTGGGCGACGGTGGAGCGCTTCTGGCCGATTGCGACATAGATGCAATAGAGCTTCTTGCTCTCATCATCCTGCGCGTTGATCGGCTTCTGGTTGATGATGGTGTCCAGGATCACGGCGGTCTTGCCGGTCTGGCGGTCACCGATGATCAGCTCGCGCTGGCCGCGGCCGATCGGGATCAGGCTGTCGATCGCCTTGATGCCGGTCTGCATCGGCTCATGCACCGACTTGCGGGGGATGACGCCGGGCGCCTTCACCTCGACCAGGCGGCGGTCGCCCACGATCGGGCCCTTGCCGTCGATCGGGTTGCCCAGGCCGTCCACAACGCGGCCGAGCAGGCCCTTGCCGACGGGGACGTCCACGATGTTGCCGGTGCGGCTGACCGTGTCGCCTTCCTTGACGTTCTTATCGTCGCCGAAGATCACGACACCGACATTGTCGGTCTCGAGGTTCAGGGCCATGCCCTTGAGGCCGGCATTCGGGAACTCGACCAACTCGCCGGCCATGACGTTCTGCAGGCCATAGACGCGGGCGATGCCGTCACCGACGGTGAGCACGGTGCCGACTTCAGCGACATTGGCCTCGCTGTCGAAGTTGGCGATCTGGCCCTTCAGGATCTCGGAAATTTCGGCGGGACGAATGTCCATGGCTCAGGCGGCCCCCTTCATGGCGTATTGCAGACGCTGCAATTTGGATTTGATGGAATTGTCGTAGAGGCGCGAGCCGATCCGCACGATCAGCCCACCCAATATGGTGGTGTCCAGGGTTTCGCGCAGGCGAACACCGGAATAGCCGGCCTCGGTCAGCCGGGCCGTGATCTGGGCACGCTGGGTGTCGGTCAGCGCATGCGCCGTGATCACGTCGGCCACCTGCTGACCGCGGCGCTCGGCCAGCTTCGCGCCGAAGGCGGTGGCCACCGCGGCCAGCTGGCTGAGGCGCCGATTGGTGATCATGACGCCGATGAGGTTGCGGACCTCGATGCCGATGCTGGCGCGCTCGAGAATGGCGAAGGCGCCATTGCGCTGGTCGATGGCCGCAAGCCGCGGATCGGCGACGAAGAACCTGAAACCGGCATCATGGCGCCAGAGGTCGAGCACGCCTTCGAGGTCGGTCGCAATCCGGTCGAGCGCGCCGGGCTCAGCCTGCCGCATGTCATCCGCCAGGCCGAGAAGGGCCAGCGCATACCGCTCCGCCAGGCCTGTCGGGTTCGGCGCAATCTGGGCGGAAGTGCTGTCAACCACTGGGAATTCCCGGACTCTGAGGCGTTGAAACGCGACGGGAGGATGTCCTGTCACGGCGGCGCGGCCTTACCATGCTGTTACCAGCCCCGCAACTGAGGGAAGGCGTGTGCAGCGCAACAAACTGCGCCGTTAGGCCCTCATTCACCTCGCCCGGGCATTCTGCGCCTGCGGCTGTGCGCCCTATCGCGCGGCTTTTGCCTCGCGCGGCGGTCGGCCAGCCAGGAACAGGACGGGATATCGCATGGCCAAGGGCAAGAAGCGCGAGGGTGGCACGATCGTCATCAAGCGCATCGAGGAAGGCGGGCACGGCCATCACGGCGGCGCCTGGAAGGTGGCCTATGCCGATTTCGTGACGGCGATGATGGCCTTCTTCCTGCTGATGTGGCTGCTGAACGCGACGACCGAGCAGCAGCGCCGTGGCCTTGCGGATTATTTTAACCCCAGCAACGCGATGTCGTCGGGTTCGTCCGGCATGGGAATGCCCTTTGGCGGAATGACCATCAACAGCGCCGGGAACATGTCGCGCGACGCCGGGTCGGTGCGGCTCGAACGTGGCCATCGCCCCACCCGGCTCGACCTCGAGGATGACGAGGATGAGTTGGAGGCACCGCCGACAAGTCGGCGGCAGGGGCCACCCGGCACGGAGGAGGAGATCCAGGCGCTGGTTGCCCGCACGCAGCCCGGCGCGGCCGAGGGCGACCATCCCCGCAGGGGAGACCCAGAGCCGCGGGAGGGCGCCCAGCGCGACAATGACGCGGCAAGGATGACCGATGCCGCGCTGCGCTTCGAACTGGCGCGGCGCGAGCAGCAGGCCATGGAGCAGGCCGCGGATGCGCTGCGCCAGGCCATCGGCGGTGACCCTGCCACCGCCGACCTTGCCCGCCAGGTCAGCGTGGAGGTGACGCCCGAAGGCCTGAGGATCCAGCTGCTCGATTCCGATGGACGGCCGATGTTCGTCAGCGGCAACGCCCAGCCCAACGAACGCACGAGGGTCCTTATCCGGGCCGTGGCGGTCGCCGCGGCGCGGCTGCCGAACCCCATCCAGATCACCGGGCACACCGATTCGACACCCTTCCGGGGCGAGGGGCGGAGCAATTGGGAACTCTCGGTCGAACGTGCCAACGCCGCGCGGCGGCTGTTGCTGGAAGCCGGTGTCGCGGAGGGGCGGATTCGCAGCGTCGCTGGGGCTGCGGATCGTGAGCCGCATTTGCCCGAGCAACCCGCCGCTGCGGCCAACCGCCGTGTGGCCATCACGCTGATGCGCCAGGTCGAGGCGCCGCGCGCAGCGCCGGGGACGCCGCGATGACCACGATCGGCGGCTTGGTTTTTCTTCTGGTCACGGTGTTCGGCGGCTACATGATCGCCGGCGGAAAATTCGGCATCATCCTCAAATCCTTACCCTATGAGATGATGATGATCGGCGGTGCCGCCATTGGCACCTTCGTGATGTCGAATTCAATGCATGACATTAAGCATACGCTGGGCGCTTTTGGAAAAATACTGAAAGGCAGCCGGTTCCACAAATCAGACTATACAGAGCTTTTGTCGCTGCTGTACTACTTTGTCCGACTGGCGCAGACAAAAGGTGCGATGGCGCTGGAGCCGCATATCGAGCGGCCGGAGGAGAGCGCTGCCTTCAACAACTTCCCCAAAATCGCCAAGGACCACCACGCGGTGGTGATGATCTGCGATTACCTGCGGATGGTCGGGATGAATGCCGATGATCCGCACCAGATTGAGGACATCATGGCGCGCGAGCTTAAAAAAATGAAGGAGGAGGAGATGCACCCCTCCCACGCCATGCAGTCGATGGCCGATGCCCTGCCGGCGCTGGGAATCGTCGCCGCGGTGCTGGGCGTGATCAAGACCATGGCGTCGATCGACCAGCCGCCCGCGGTTCTGGGCGGGATGATCGGCGGAGCATTGGTGGGAACCTTCCTGGGCGTCCTGCTCGCCTATGGCCTGATGGGCCCGATGGCGTCACGGCTGAAGGGCGTCGTGGACGAAGAATCGCTGTATTACGAGGTGATACGCGCCGTTCTGGTCGCCCATCTCCACGGCAATGCGCCGCAGGTGAGTGTGGAGACGGGCCGCAAGGTTGCCCCCACCTCGCTGATGCCGACGTTTCAGGAGCTTGAAGCGTCTCTGCAGGAACTGGCCATCGCGTAACGCCGGCACCATTTCGGCGGGTGGATCGCGATACACCCGCCTCCGCCTGGGGCGCCAAGCGGAAGCGGGCAGAGCTTCGGCCGCGGAGAGGCGCTACTCCGCCGCGGCAGCCTCCTCGGCATCGGGCGTGGTCATCATGGCGTTCGCGACCACGCCGGCCTGATCGCGTACTTTCTTCTCGATGGCATTGGCAACCGCGGGATTATCCCGCAGGAACTGCTTGGCGTTCTCGCGTCCCTGGCCGATCCGCTGGCCCTCGGCGCTGAACCAGGCGCCCGACTTTTCGACCACGCCGGCCTTCACGCCGAGATCGATCAGCTCGCCCACCTTCGAAATACCCTCGCCATACATGATGTCGAACTCGACCTGGCGGAAAGGCGGCGCCATCTTGTTCTTCACGACCTTCACGCGGGTGGCGTTGCCGACCACCTCCTCACGCTCCTTGATCGCGCCGGTGCGGCGGATTTCCAGGCGGACCGAGGCGTAGAATTTCAGCGCATTGCCGCCCGTCGTCGTTTCCGGGTTGCCGAACATCACGCCGATCTTCAGGCGGATCTGGTTCAGGAAGACCAGCAGGCAGCCCGAGCGGCTGATGTTGCCGGTCAGCTTCCGCAATGCCTGCGACATCAGCCGGGCATGCAGGCCAACATGGGTATCGCCCATCTCGCCTTCGAGTTCGGCCTTGGGAACAAGGGCGGCGACCGAATCGACCACCAGCACATCGATGGCACCTGAGCGGACGAGGGTGTCGGCGATTTCCAGGGCCTGCTCGCCGGCGTCGGGCTGGCTGATCAGGAGGTCATCGACATTCACGCCGAGCTTCCGGGCGTAGCCGGGGTCGAGCGCGTGCTCGGCATCGATGAAGGCACAAGTCCCGCCGGCCCGCTGCGCTTCGGCGATGACATGCAGCGCCAGCGTGGTCTTGCCCGAGCTTTCCGGCCCGTAGATTTCAACGATGCGCCCCTTGGGCAAGCCGCCGATACCAAGACCAATGTCCAGACCCAGCGAGCCGGTCGAAATGATCTCGATATCCTCGATCAGGCTCTTCGAGCCCATCCGCATGATCGAGCCCTTCCCGAAGGAACGCTCGATCTGGCTGAGCGCTGCTTCGAGCGCCTTACCCTTGTCCATGCCCGAAACCCCTTTTTGGCTTGCAACTCTGGCGCGCAATTCAGCTCTCGCACTCGCCTTGACAACCCTAAGCATGGGCCGCGTCACAGCCAAGTGAATAAAGCCTGAATCGACCTTGTTCTGATAATGTTCTTTTCAGGCCGGTTTGGCAAGCGCGGCGGCGACGGCGGCGTGAAGCGCCTCGGCACGGCAAGGCTTGGCGAGGAAGTGCCAGCCCTCGATGGTCAGATCGACGGCGAGCGTCGCCGCGGCGTAACCCGACAGCAGCAGCACCGGCAGGCCAGGATGAAGCGCGCGGGCGGCGCGGGCGAGCGCCACACCATCCATCCCCGGCATCGAAACGTCGGAGATCAGCAGATCCGGACGCGCGCCTGCCTCGAGCAGCTCCATCGCCGCATAGGCGTCTTCGGCGGGCAGGACATGATGGCCTTGCTCGGACAGGCTGGCGCTTCCCAGGCGCAGCAGGGCCGGCTCATCCTCGGCCAGCAGGATTGTGGCCGGTGGGGCCGCGGCCGGCTCGGCGGGGGGCGACGCTTTCGGCACCTCGCCCTCATGTCGCGGCAGCAGGATGGTGAAGCGGCTGCCGCCTGACGCCACCGCCTCGGCCAGGATATGGCCACCGCTCTGCGCCACGATGCCCTGGACCATGGCCAGGCCCAGCCCCGTGCCGCCCTGGTCGATCTTGGTGGTGAAGAATGGCTCGAAGATGCGGGGGAGCATGGCGGCCGGGATGCCGGGCCCGTCATCCTCGACGATGATCGTGGCGTATCGGCCGGGGGGAATTCCCGCCTCGCCATCCCTCTGCAGCACCACCCTGCGGCCGGTTGCCAGAAGGATGCGGCCCCCCCTGCCGGATTGGCGAATCGCATCGCGCGCATTGGCGACGAGGTTGACAATGACCTGGTCGAGCTGCGTGGGGTCGGCCAGCACGGTCCTGCCCGGCTCCTCCAGGGCCAGTTCCAATCCAACGCCCTGGCCCAGCAGCCGCGGCAGCAGCATGCCGATCGCGCCCACCGTCTCGTTCAGCGCCAGGATTCGTGGCGCCATGACCTGCTGCCGCGAAAAGGCGAGCAACTGACGCACCAGCCCCGCGCCACGTTCCGCGGCAGCATCGACCGTGGCCAGTTCACGCGCCAGCGCCTCCGGACCGGTCGCACCGGCGGCGGCGGCGCTGGCGCCCATGACGATGCTCAGCAGATTGTTGAAATCATGCGCCACGCCGCCGGCCATGCGGCCCAGCAAAGCCAGGCGATCCTCCTGGCCCTGGGGCAGGCTGCGTCGGAGGCACAAGAGAAGTGTCTCAGCCTCCACCCGCTGCAGCACCGCGGACACCATCCGCGGGGCCTCCAGGGGGCCGGTCAGCGTGAGGGTGAGGCGCCCGCTGCCCTGTGAGATCGCCGCCTGAAAGCCAGCCTGTTCGGCCGCTGGAAACCACAACCGGGCCTCATCCCCGGCGCGCAGCGGCAATCCCGGGCTCAGCAAAGACCGGCCCAGCGGGTTGAGCGCGATCAGCCTTCCCCGCCGGTCCAGCAGCGCCGCCGGTTCCGGCCAGGCCGCCAGCATGGCCACCGCCCCGGCCTGCCAGTCATGTCGACCGTGGCGCGTCATGCGTGGGGCTGGGCGCCGCGGGGGCGCATCACGAAGGCGATGATTTCGGCCACCGCTTCCCAATGCTCCGGAGGGATTTCCGTGTCCACGTCCAATTTCCACAAGGCCCGGGCCAGGGGCGGGTTCGGCAGCAACGGCACCCCTGCCTCCCGCGCGGCCTCGCGGATACGTTCGGCGACGCGATCCACGCCCTTGGCCACGACCCTGGGGGCGGCAGATTCCTCCGGCACATAGCGCAGGGCCACCGCGTAATGCGTCGGGTTGGTGATCACCACGGTGGCGGTCGGCACCGCAGCCATCATCCGCTGCCGGCCCAGCGTCTCGCGCAATTGCCGCATCCTGGCGCGGATCATGGGGTCGCCGTCGCTCTCCTTCATCTCCTCCTTGATGTCCTGACGGGACATGCGGAGCTGGCGGAGGTGGCGACGGCGGCTGATCAGCACATCAGCCGCCGCCAGCAGGGCGAAGGCCGCCAGCGCCACCATGAGAAGCCGCCGCGTGGCCGAACCCATGGCCGACAGCAGCTCCGCCTCATTCGCCTGCAGGCTCGCGGTCAGGCCCGCCACATCGCCGGCGACGAAGGCGATGGCCGCGCCCACGATGATGATCTTCAGCAGGCTGCGACCGGTCTCGGCCAGATGCTCGGCCCCGACCATGCGCTTCGCGGCGGTCCAGGGGTTCAGCCGGTCGAGCTTCGGCGCCAGCAGGCTGAGCGTCACCAGGCCACGGGTCTGCAGCATGGTGGCCGCCACAGCCCCCAGGGCCGCACAACCGATCACCGGCAGGCATATTCGCAGAAAAACCATCAGGAAGGCCTGCGCCGCCGAGGATGCGGTCATGGTGTGGCTGCTGGCCAGAACGCCGCGCAGCGCCAGAAGCCCGTCCTGAAGCGCGCCTGGCAGCACCATCACCAGCGCCAGGGCTGCGGCGGATAATGCGCCGAAGGCCACGGCCTCCTTGCTGAGGGCGACCTGGCCCTGCTGGCGTGCCCGCTGCAGGCGCCGGAAGGACGGCGCCTCGGTTTTTTGCGATTTATCCTCCTCGGCCACGGCTCAGGGCGCGCCGGGCAGGGTGTTGAAGCCCACCGCCATCGCGCCCTGCCACATCTGCAGGATGGCCGGCAGCAGCAGGATGAGAAGACCGAAGCCGGCCAGGATCTGCGCCGGCGCCGCGATGACGAAGATCTGGATCTGCGGCGCGACCCGCGCCACCAGCCCCAGGCCCAGATTGAACAGCACGCCGGCCAGGATGAAGGGCGCGGCCAGCCGCAACGCCAGCGAGAAGCTGTGCGCCACCATGCCCGCCATGGCCTCGGCCGCGATGCCCCCGGGGAGGGTGCCGCCGGGCGGCAGCACGGTATAGCTGTGCAGCAGGGCAGCCAGCGGCAGGGCATAGAGCCCGGTCGCGAGAATCAGCACCGTCGCCGCGAAGCCGAAAAGCCGCCCCAGCGGCGTGCCCTGCGCGCCCAGCACCATGTCGCCCTGCAGCGGCGTGGTCAGGCCCATCATCGTGCCGATCACCTGCCCCGCCTGCGCCAGGGTGCTGGTCAGCAGCCGCGCCAGGCTCCCCAGCCAGAGCCCCACCGCGATCTCGATGAGGATGAGCCGGAAGAGTTCGAGCACCGCCTCGGGCGGCGGGGGCAGCAGCGGCGCGAGCAGCGGCAGCAGCAGAAACGTGATCATCAGTGCAAGGGCCAGCCTGACATTGGCCGGCACTTCCTGTTCGCCCAGGCCCGGCAGCAGCATGGTGGCGGCCGCCATCCGGCAAAAGACCAGGCTGGCCTGGAAGGCCAGGGCCGGGAGGCTGGCGAGAAAAGCCAGATCATCGGAGGTCATTCCGAAACCACTCTCAACGGCTTCCGCCCAGTGCCACGATCTGGTCAAAGAGTTGCAGGCCCCAGGCCTGCAGCACCTGCCCCATGAAGGGCCCAAGCCACAAAAGAATGCCGCCCATCACCGCGATCTTGGGCAGGAAGGCCACGGTGCTTTCCTGAATCTGGGTCAGGGTCTGGATGAGGGAGATCACCACGCCCACGGCCAGCATCGCGAAAAGCGGCGGCCCGCCGAGTTGCAGGCAGACCCAGATGGCATGGCGCATGGCCTGCGCCGCCGGTTCCTCCAGCATGGTTCCACCTCCTGTGGGTTTGGACGGGGCGGGCGTGCGAATGCAGGCTCAGATCGGCATGCGCATCACCTCCTGATAGGCGGTCACCACACGGTCGCGCAGGGTGGTCGCGGTCTGCAGCGCGAGTTCGGCGCGGGATACCGCCAGCACCACATCCGTCACGCTGCCCTGGCCCTGGAGCGCCTGGGTGGAGGCGGCATCGGCGCTGCGCTGGACCTGGACCACGCCTTCCACGGCGCGTTGCAGCGCGGCGCCGAAGCCCTCGCTCGCGCCGGCCGCCATGCCCTGCGCCGCACGATAGGCCGCCGCGGCGCCGGTGGCGGCGAGGATGGGCGCGGGCATCAGCGCAGCGCCTCGATCGCGCGGCTCAGCATGCCACGGGTCGTTTCCAGAACTGCGAGATTGGCGCTGTAGCTGCGCTGCGCCTCACGCATGTCCATGCTTTCGATCAGGCTGTCGACATTGGGGCGGCGGACATAGCCGCGCGCATCGGCGGCGGGGTGGCCCGGATCGTATTCCTCCGGAAACTCGCCCTGAGCCTCGCCCACGCGGGCGACCTGAACCATGCGGGCGCCCATGGCGCGGTCCAGCCGGTTGTCGAAGGTGATGGTCTTGCGACGATAGGGCTCCGCGCCCGGTGCCTGGCCGGTGCTGTCGCGGTTGGCGATGTTCTCGGCCACCACCCGCAGCCGGGCGGATTGCGCCGCCATGCCTGCTGCGGAGATGCTGAGTGCGCGATCGAGGTCCATGCGAGAGCTCCTAGCTGTTGCGGCCCAGCGCCGTGCGGAACAGCGCCAGGTATTTTCGGTGCAGGCTCATGGCCAGGCTGTGCTGGCTGTCGGTCTCGGCGATGCGAAGGGCCTGCTCGTCGAGGGAGACGGCATTGCCGTTGGGCGTGCGCTCGATCGCCGATCGATCCGCCCGGGCGCGCAGCCCAGCGCCTTTCGGGGCGAGATGGCGTGCATGGCTGATGGCCAGATCAGGCCCGGCGGCATCGGCCAGCAGGCGTGCGAAGGGCGCCACGTCCCGCGGCTGGTAGCGCGGCGTATCGGCATTGGCCACATTCTCGGCCAGGACGCGTTGCCGGCGGTCCAGCCAGGCGAGGCGGCGTTCTGCCAGGGAGATCGGGCCGTTCGAGGCGGTGTCCATGCGTGCAGTTTGGCCCTGAAGCCTTAAAACAAAATGAAGCGCAGGGATTGACCGGCGCCGGCTTCCTGCGGGCCTCGCGTTAACCCGATGGCAGGTTTTTGCCCGGCAAAATGTGCCCATGCCGAAGCCCCCCCCAACCATTCGCCTCGATGGCGTCAGCCTCGACCCCGCGATGCTGCCGGACGGGGCGCAGTCGATGCCCAGCCTCGCCGCACTCGCCAGCATCGAGGCATTGCGGGGTACCCTGGCCATGGCCCGCGCCCTGGTGGAGGGAGGGCGCGACATCGATCTCGCAGGGCTTGAGCAGGACGCCGCCGCCATCTGCCAGGCGCTGGATGGCCTGCCCGACCATGCCGCCCGCATGATGCGCCCTGCCATGCTCTCGCTGATGCGGGAGGTGGAGGCGCTGGCCATCATCCTGCCCGGCGAATGACCATGGAATTGGTTCTGCCACTGCTGCAGGCCGTGGGCGCGCTCATCGCCGTGCTCGGCCTGGCCTGGCTGCTCGCCCGCCTGGCCCGCCGGACGGGACTGGCCGCTGCCGCAAACCCCCAGGGGCGGCTTGGGCTTCAGGCCAGCCTGCCGCTGGATGCGAAGCGGCGTGTCATGGTGCTGCGCGTCGATGGCCGCGAGGTGCTGCTGGTCGCAGGGCCGCAGGGTGAAACGCTGCTGGGTTGGCTGCCGCCGCCATGATGCGCGCATTGATCATCATCGGCATGCTGCTGGCGGGGCCGGTTGCCGCGCAATCCGTCGCCATCGACATGGGGGGCAGCCAGCCCGGCGTCAGCGGCAAGCTGCTGCAACTGGCCGCGCTGGTGGGGCTGTTGTCGCTGGCGCCATCGCTGCTGGTGATGGCCACCGCCTTCACCCGGATCGTCATCGTGCTGGCCCTGCTGCGCAGCGCCCTCGGCGCGCAGGGCGTGCCGCCGAACCCGGTCCTGATCGGCCTGGCGCTGTTCCTCACCTTCTTCGTGATGCAACCGGTCTTCGAGGCCGCCTGGGTCGCCGGCATCCTGCCGATGAATGATGGCCGCCTGGAACCCATGGATGGTATCGCCGCGGCCGCCGAGCCGTTCCGCCGCTTCATGGCGGCCCAGGTGCGCGAGGTGGATCTCAACCTCTTCCTCAGCATGGCGCAATTGCCGCAATCCGCGCCGGCCGAGGCACCCTATCGCGCCCTGATGCCCGCCTTCCTGGTCAGCGAGTTGAAGCGCGCCTTCGAGATCGGCTTCATCATCTTCCTCCCCTTCCTCGTCATCGACATGGTCGTGGCGTCGCTGCTGATGTCGCTGGGCATGATGATGCTGCCGCCCTCGGTGGTCGCACTTCCCTTCAAGCTGATCTTCTTCGTCCTGGTTGATGGCTGGAGGCTGCTGTCGGGCAGCCTCGTCCAGGGCTTCCTGCCGATCTGATCAGTAGCCCTCCTTTAACAGCGGAAAGGCGCTGTGGACATTGGGAAAGACCACCGGCGGCGCGCCGGCATGGACATGGCTGCGGTTGAGCTCGGCAAAGGAATTCACCCCCGTCAGGCCCAGCGCCTTCACCACCTCATCCTCCAGGATCTCCAGCAGCCGTGTCACGCCGGCGGCGCCATCGGCCGCCAAGGCGTAAAGATACAGCCGGCCGATCCCCACCCAGTCGGCACCGAGCGCGATCGCCTTCACGATGTCGGTTCCGCGGCTGACGCTGCCATCCACCATCACCTTGGCGCGCCCGGCCACCGCCTGCACCACCTCGGGCAGCACATCCAGGCTGCCGCGCCCATGGTCCAGCTGCCGCCCGCCATGGTTGGAGACATAGACCACCTCGATGCCATGCCGCATGGCGATCTCGGCATCCTCGCCCGTGCCGATCCCCTTCAGGATCAGCGGTATCCTGTGCTTGTCATGGAAGCGCTTGATGTCATCCCAGGACAGCGCCGCCTGGATATCCATGCCCGTATTGGCCGCGCGCCATGTCTTCACGAAGCGCTTGGAGATATCGCGCTCGCGCCGCGAGTAATGCGCGGTGTCGACCGTGATCGCGAAGGCGTCGTAGCCCGCGGCGATCACCCTGCGGGCGATCGCATCCTGCCAGTCATGATCGCCACGGACATAGAGCTGGAAAACCTTCGGCCCCGTCGCCGCGGCCGCGGTTTCCTCGATCCCGGGCTGGCTCACGCTGCTCAGCATGAACGGCACGCCGAAGGCGCCGGCACCCCGGGCGACCGAGGCACCGCCGCCGGCCTCGAAGGATTCCAGCGAACCCACCGGCGCCAGGATCACCGGCAGCCTGATGCGATGGCCGTAGAAATCGACGCTGGCATCGACATGGCTGACATCGCCCAGCACCCGCGGCCGCAGGGCCACCGTGTCGAGCGCCATGCGGTTGCGCGCCAGCGTGGTCTCGCTCTCGGTCGCACCCACGAGGTAGTCCCAGGTGTTGTGGTTCAGCTTCTTGCGCGCTTCCTTGATGAACTCATGCAGCACCAGGTATTTTTCTTCACCCGCCTCGTTGCGATGAAATTTGTCGCTCATGGCGCCCCTCCGTGTTTCCCCGCCACGCTATGCGCGCCATCATGACCCGTCCATATGGGGAGGGCAGGCGATGAAGTGGCAGAAGCGGCGCGAGGCGGCCCGGGCGGTCCTGGCGGGAAAGGCCTGCATTCACCCGGCCTCGGTCCATGACCCGCTGACGGGCCGGATCGCCGAGGATCTCGGCTTCGAACTGGGCATGTTCGCGGGCTCCATCGCCTCGCTCACCGTGCTGGCGGCACCCGACCTCATCACCCTCACCCTCACCGAATTCGCCGAGCAGGCGCTGCGCATCAACCGCGCCTGCGGCCTGCCGCTGGTGGTCGATGCCGATCATGGCTACGGCAATGCGCTGAACGTGATGCGCACGGTGGAGGAGCTGGAGGTCGCGGGCGTCAGTGCGCTGTCGATCGAGGACACCGAGCTGCCGCGGGCCTATGGGCATGAAAAGCCCCGTCTCATCAGCATCGAGGAAGGTGTCGGCAAGATCCGCGCCGCGCTCGATGCGCGGGTCGACCCCTCGCTCGGCATTCTCGCCCGCACCGGCGCCACCTCGATCACCGGGCTCGACGACGCGCTGTTCCGCGCGCGGGCCTATTGCAGGACGGGTGCGGATGGCCTGTTCCTGACCGGCGTCACCACCCGCGCGGAGCTCGACGCCCTGGCCGAGGTGGCGACGCTGCCGCTGATCCTGGGCACGCTCACGCCAGCCATCGCCGACCGCGACTATCTCGCCAGCCGCGGCGTGCGCATCGCCCTGCAGGGCCACCTGCCGATCCAGGCCGCGATCCAGGCGGTCCACGCCACGCTCAAGGCGCTTCGCGAGGGCATGAAACCTTCGGAGATCACCGGCACGGCGCCGGCACCGCTGGCCAGGATGGCCAGCCGTGGCGCCGATCACGATGCCTGGACCAAGGCGTACCTGGGGTAGGGGCCGCGCCGTCGCGGGGCTCAGAACATCGCCAGAACCGTATCTTCCAGCGCGGTGTCGTCGCGCATGGCCAGCGGGTCGCGCGGCGCGAGGCGATGGTGGAGCACAAGCTCCGCCAAGGCGGCGCGGGCAGGGCAGGGGAGCCTCTCGCCCTCCCAATGCAGCGCCGCCGCCGTGGTGACGTGATACATCGCACTGGCGGCCTGCCGGGCCAGGGCCGGGTTGCCGAGCGCGGCCTGAACCAGCCCCTGCGCGCGCGCCAGCGCGGCATGCAAGTCCGGCCGCGCATTGCCCAGCAGGCCGGCGACATGGGCGCTGAGCACCGGCAGGGCGCCCTCGCGCTCCGCCGCCCGCAATACATCCAGCGCCACGATGTTCGAGGTGCCTTCCCAGATCGATCCGAGATGGCTGTCCCGCACCAGCCGGGCATCGCCGAAATCCTCGATGTAGCCGCAGCCGCCGCGCACCTCCATCGCATCGCCGGTGACCCGGCGGGCGTCGCGGCAGGCGCGGAACTTGATCAGCGGGGTGAGGATGCGGAGCAGCTTCCTTGCCCCCTCGTCACCCGCATCGGCGCGCGCCATGGCCTCAGCGGTCTGGAACATCATGCTGCGCGCCTGCTCGGCCGGCATGATCATCTTGACGAGTTGCCGGCGCATCAGTGGCATCTCGACCAGCCGCTTGCCGAAGGCCACCCGGCGCTGCGCGATGTAGATCGCCTCGGCGCAGGCCCTGCGCATCATCCCCGCCGCCCGCACGCCATTGGACAGGCGCGATGAATTCACCATGTCGGCCATCTGCTTGAACCCTGCATCAGGCTCGCCGATCAGCCAGGCCGTGGCGCCGGCCAGCGAAATCTCGCCCGAGGCCATGCTGCGTGTGCCCAGCTTGTCCTTCAGCCGGACGATCCGGTAGCTGTTCGGCGTGCCATCGGGCAGCTCGCGCGGCAGCAGGAACAGCGAGACCCCGCGCAGCCCGGGGGCATCGATGTCACCGCCCACCCGGCGCCTGGCCAGGACAAGCGCCAGCCCGGCATCGGGGTTGGAGCAGAACCATTTCTCGCCGCTCAGCCGCCAGCTCCCATCCGCCGCGGGCTCGGCCACGACCGTGGTCGCGGAGATGTCGCTGCCCGCGCCCTGCTCGGTCATGAACATCGCACCCTGGCGGAGGGTGTCCATGTCCGTGCTGGTCAGCGCCGGCAGATAGCGCGCGACCAGATCAGGCGCGCCGAAGCGGCGCAGCGTGCGGGCCAGGCTGTCGGTCATGTTGACCGGACACATCAGGCCGAATTCGCTCTGCACGAACAGGTAGGTCAGCGCGTATTTCGCCGCCGGCGGCATGGTCGAGGGCCAGCCCAGCACGCCCGGCCGATGGCTCATCGCGGCGAAACCGTAATCGGCGAAGGCGCGGCGGGTCATGCTGAGATAGGCCGGGTGGTAGGCGATGTGCTGGCGGTCCTCGCCGCGGCGGTTGCGGTGGTGCAGCACGGGCGGGTTGCGGTCGGCCAGTGCCGCCTCCTCATCCAGCGCGCCGCCCACCAGCGCGCCGAGCGCCGCGAAATGCGGCGCCAGATGGTCGCACAGCGCCGGCGGCAGGTAGAGCCCTGCCATGGCGGCGCCCCACGGGTCCACCGTAAAGAAATTGACATATTGGCTGTCTGGGACGGCGGCGGCGCCTTGCGGAGCGATATGCATGGCGCAAGCATGGCCCAAATCACCGTCGCAAGGAAACACCGATGACCTGGACCCCCAGCGCGCGCTATCCCGATCCGGCGATCCGCGTGCTCGACCCGAGCTTCCGGGCCTACCATATCGCGCTCTCGGCGGTGGAACGGCTTTATACCGGCACGCGCTGGGGCGAGGGGCCGGTCTGGTTCGGCGACCAGCGCTGCCTGCTCTGGAGCGACATCCCCAACAACCGCATCCTGCGCTGGGATGAGGAGACCGGGGCGGTCACCCATTTCCGCAAACCCTCCCGCCAGGCCAATGGCCATACCCGGGACCGCAAGGGGCGGCTGATCTCCGCCGAGCATGGCGGCCGCTGCATCAGCCGCACCGAGCATGACGGCACGATCACCGATCTCGTGACGCATTTTCGTGGCAAGCGGCTGAATTCGCCCAATGATGTGGTGGTGAAGAGCGATGGCAGCATCTGGTTCACCGACCCGCCCTTCGGCATTGCCGGCTATTACGAGGGCGAGAAGGCCGATCCCGAATTGCCTGGCAATGTCTATCGCATCGATGGCCATAGCGGCGAGGTGACGCTGGTGGCCGAGGGCATTCCCGGCCCCAATGGCCTGGCCTTCAGCCCCGATGAATCGAAGCTCTATATCGTCGCCTCACGCGCCGAGCCGCGGGAATTCCTGGTCTGCGACGTGCGCGGCACCACGCTGGCCGCGCCGCGTGTCTTCATCCGCTGCGCGCCGGGCGAGACGCCGGACGGTTTTCGGGTGGATGTCGACGGCAACCTCTGGTGCGGCTGGGGCATGGGCAGTGATGAATGGGATGGGGTGCGGGTCTTCAACAAGGCCGGCGCGCCGATCGGCCATATCAGCCTGCCCGAGCGCTGCGCCAATGTGGCCTTTGGCGGGCGGCACCGGAACCGGCTGTTCATGGCGGCGGCGCAAGGGCTTTACGCGGTTTACACGCATGCGCAGGGGTGCCCCTATCCGCGCTGAGCGTTATTTCCCGCCATCCACCACCAGCACCTGGCCATTGACGTAGCTGGCCAGCGGGCTGGCCAGGAACAGCACCGCATTGGCGATGTCGCTGGCCACGCCCAGCCGGCGCGCGGCGATGCTGCTCATCACCCTGGCCTGGCCCTCGGGCCCATAGGCCTCCCATTGCGCGGTCGAGGCCGGGTTGGTCAGCATCAGCCCCGGCGCCACCGAATTGGCGGTGATGCCATGCGGCCCCAGCTCATGCGCGAGCTGCCGCGTCAGGCCGATCAGCCCGTGCTTGGCGCTGGTATAGGCCTGGATGCCGGTGCGGCTGGGCTGCAGCCCGGCACCTGAGGAAATCGTCACGATCCGTCCGGACTTCGCCGCCTTCATTCCCGGCGCCACCGCCTTTGCCAGCAGAAAATGGGCATGGAGGTTGATGTCGATGATGGCGTGCCAATCCGCCTCCGGCACCTCCTCCAGCGGCCGCATGACCTGGCCGCGCACGCCGCCGGCATTGCTGACCAGCACATCGACAGGGCGGCCGATCGCCGCCACCCAGCGCGCGGCCTCGCCCGGCGCCGTCAGGTCGGCGGCGTGGCCATGCCCGGGCAGGTCCTCGCCGCGCAGGTCGGTGCTGTGCACGATGGCGCCCAGGCTGAGGAAAAGCTCCGCCGTGGCGCGGCCGAAGCCATGGCCGGCGCCGGTCACGGCGACAATCTTGTTGTCGAAGCGAAGGTTCATGCGGCCAGTTCCAGAAGATTGTCGTCGGACATCGGGCGCGCGCGGGTCTCGCATTCGCCGATCATCGCCACCAGGCGGATCAGGGTGGGGCAGGGAATGCCATGGCCAGCACCGATTTCCGCCACCGGAAGGATTTGCGCCCGCGCGGCCGAGACGCGGCCCCGGACCCAGATGTCGCGCCACACCCCGCTATGGGATTTGGCCGAGGCGGCGTTGAAAGCGACCATGTCGCCCACCGAGGCCCGCGCCGCGGCCTCGTTGCCCGCGGGGCCGAAGGCGGCCGGGACGAAACCGTTGAAGCCGAGCGGCGTGACACCCTCGGCCGCCGCCACCGCCAGCACCTCGCCGGCGAGGCGCCGCCACAGCCCCAGCAGCTCCGGCCGGGCCAGCGTCTCGGCGATGCCGCGCTCGGCCAGCGCCTGGGCGAAGAGATAGCTGGAATAGCAGAGCTTGCCCCAGAGATAGGCGAAGATCTCGGGGGTCATGATCGCGTCGGGCTCGAACAGCCGCATGGTCTCGTGCAGCGCCGCCAGGCGGGGCGTCATGGCGCCATCCACCTCGCCCAGCACCACCGCGCCGCGATTGCCCAGCATGACGCGCCCCGGCGCCTGCCAATCCGCGCCGAAATTGACGAAGGCGCCGATCACCCGCGCCTCGCCCAGCACAGGCGCCATCAGCCTTTCGCAAAGCCCGTTCTGGAATGAGGCGGCAAAGCCATCGGGCGCCAGATGCGGGGCCATCTGCCGGCAGGCTTCCTCGGTGTGCTGGCCCTTCACGCAGAGCAGCGCGCGGGAGAAGACGCCCCGCACCTCACCGGGCAGGGCCGCCCGCACGGGCACGTGAAATTGCGCGACGGGGCCTTCGACCAGCAGCCCGGCGGCGTTCATCGCGGCCACATGCGCCTCGTCGACATCGACCAGCAGGCAGGGCTGGCCGGCGCGTTCGAGAAAGGCGCCCACGGTGGCGCCGATGCCCCCCGCGCCCCAGATCAACAAAGGTTCCATCGCGCGAGTGCAATGCATCCCCGCCATGCGCGCAAGGGGAGGGCGAAATCCAGCTGCGGCATGCAGACTGCCGCGATGAATCGCTCCGGCAATCTCCGCGGCGCCGGCTTCATGGCTGGAGCGGCCTGCATCTTCGCCTTCGAGGCCTTGCTGGTGCGCGAGATGATCGCCCGCGGCATCCCCATCGAGACCCAGGTGATGGCCCGCGCCCTGGGGCAGGTGGTCTGGACCTTGCCCTTCCTGGTGGCGCGCGGGCCGGCACTTTTCGCCACGAGCCGCGCGCCGCTGCATGTGCTGCGCGGCGCCTGCTCGGCGCTGACCTGGGGGCTCTATTACTGGTCCTTCGCCTATCTCGACCTCGCCACCGCCACCGTCCTTTCCTTCACCAATGTGATGTTCACCACGCTGCTGGCGCAGCCCCTGCTGGGTGAGCGCGTGGGGCTCGCGCGCTGGGCCGGCACGCTGGCGGGCTTCGCGGGTGTCGCGGTGATGCTGCGGCCGGGTGCCGAGGTCTCGCTGCCCGGGGCCGCCATCGCCATCGCCGCGGCGCTGGCCTGGTGCGGCATCACGCTGACCACGCGCCGGCTGACCAGCACGGATGGCACGCCCACCATTCTGGCCTGGCTGGCGGTGGTGACGGTGCTGCTGGCGGCGCCCTTCGCCGCGCTGGCCTGGCAACCGCTGGGGCTGGGCGATGTGCTCTGGCTGCTGGCTTTCGCCACCATCTGCCCCGCCATCATCCTGCTGGTGACCGAGGCCCTGCGGGCGGGCGAGGCCAGCGCTGTCGCGCCCTTCCAGTATCTGCGGCTGATCATCATCGGCGCGCTGGGCTGGCTGATCCATGCCGAGGTGCCGGACGCCTGGGCCTTTCTCGGTGCCGGCTTCATCCTGCTCGGCGCCGTCATCATCACGGTGGCGGAGGCGCGGGCGTGATCCTGCTGGAACTCGCCCCGCTGCTTGTGCTGCTGGGATTGCTGGCCAGCGGCCGGGTCACGCCGATTGCGGCCTGCGGCGGCGCGCTGCTGGCCAGCCTGCCGGCGCTGCTCGTCCTGCAGGGGGCGGGGCTGCCGGGATTTCTCGTCCGCGAGAGCCTGCTGGCCGGCTTCCTGGCCATGCAGCCGGTGGCGGTGGTGGCGGGCGGGCTGCTCTTCCACGCCGCCGTCTCGGCGCCGGGTGCGGCCGAGGCACGCCCGCTCAGCGCCGCGCGGATTTTCGCGGTGAGCCTGCCGCTCGGCGCCTTCCTGGAATCCGTCACCGGCTTTTCGGTGGGCGCGGTCTTCGCCCTGACGGCGCTTCGCGCCATGGGTGTGCGTGGCGCGCTGGCGGCCGCGTTGGCCGTGCAGGCGCTGACCCTGGTGCCATGGGGCGGGCTGGGGCCGGGCACGGCCTTGGGCAGCGCCATCGCCGGCGTGGCGCCGCAGGAGGTGGCGCGCATCGCCGCCTGGCCCACCGCCCTGTGGCTGCTGCTGCTGGCGCCGCTGCTCTGGCGTTTCATGGCGATGGCGGGTGCCGCGCCTGATCGGCGGGAAAAACTTGTCCAGCTCGGCCTTCTCGCGCTGCTGGGCGGGCTGCTGCTGCTGGCCAATGCGCTGGGGCCCTTCGAGGTCGCGGGCGTCATCGCCTCGGGCATCGTGGCGGCGCTGGCGCTGTGGCGGGCGGACCCGCCCGATGATCTGCGCCGCGCGCTGCGGGCGGCGGCGCCCTATCTGCTGCTGGTCGCGGCCCTGCTCAGCGCGCGGCTCTGGCCGCAGCCGCCGGGCTGGAAGCCCTTCGAGGCCTTTCCGGCCTTCCCCATCACCCATGTCGCGGTGGTGCTGGTGCTGGTCGCGACGGGCCTGATGCTGGGCTTGGGCCGGCTTGGCGAGGCCAGGCCCGCCCTGCGCCGCGCGGCGCGGCCGGCGCTGGCGATGTTCCTCTATGTGCTGCTCGGGCGCTGGCTGGCCGGCAGCGGCATCGCGGCCGCGCTGGCGGAGGATCTCGCCCATGCGCTGGGCCCGGCCGCGCCCTATGCCATCCTGCCCATGGCGGTGGTCTCGGGCATCATCACCGGCACCAATGTGGGCAGCAATGCCGCGTTGATGCCGGTGCAGGTGGCACTCGGCCACGAGGCCGGGCTGCCGCCGGCCCTGGTCGCCGGGCTGCACAATTTCGGCGGCGGCGCCGGCGCGGGCATGGGGGCTTCGGGCTTTGCCATGCTCTGCGGGCTGCTGGCGGATGGCACCAGGCCGGCGGCGATCTGGCGGCTTTTGCTGCCCAGCATTGCGGCGGTGCTGCTCTGCGGGACGTTGGCGCTGATGGTGCTGCGGTAGCGGGTGTGTTGAGTTGTGGCCCCTGGAGCGCCGGGCGTGCTGGGGCGGTACACGAGGGGCCAGGCGCTCGCATCCCTGATCAGGGACGCGACACGGCCTCCGCCTCATGCGCCATTTTCGCCGGGATCAAAGGGCCTGTCGAACCTTTGTGGCTGGGGTTTGGGGAGGCACCCAGCGTCCCTTACCCAGCCTTGGCCTGCAACGCCCGCCAGACCACCTCCGGCGTCGCCGGCATGTCGATATGCGCGACGCCCAGCGCGTCGCACAGCGCGTTCATCACCGCGGGCATCGAGCCCGCGCAGCCCGCCTCGCCGCAGCCCTTGGCGCCGAGCGGGTTGGTCGTCGCCGGCACTGGCCGGCTGGCGAAGCCGATATTGGGCAGGTCATCCGCCCGCGGCAGGCAGTAATCCATGTAGCTGCCCGAGAGCGGCTGGCCTTCCTCGCTGTAGGACACCCGCTCGTACAGTGCCTGGCCGATGCCCTGGGCGATGCCGCCCTGCGCCTGGCCCTCGACCAGCAGCGGGTTCACCACCACGCCGAAATCATTGACGGTGGTGTAGGCCACGACCTGGGCGATCCCGGTCTCGGGGTCGACCTCGACCTCGCAGAGGTGGCAGCCATTGGGATAGGCCTGCGGCGCCTCCTCGAAGACGTGCCGCACATCCAGCCCGCCGGGATTCTTCGCGGCCAACTCCATGATGCCGATCGCCCGGTCGGTCCCGGCGATGGAGAACTGCCCGGCGGCGAATTCGATATCCACCACCGAGGCTTCCAGCGCCTCGGCCGCCAGCGGGCGGCCCTTCTCGATGACGAGTGCCGAGGCCTCGACGATCGCAGCCCCCGAGGCCATCAGCGATTTCGAACCGCCGGTGCCACCGCCGGCGATCAGCAGATCGCTGTCGCCCTGCATCAGCCGCACGCTTTCGAAGGGCACGCCGAGCGTGCTGTGCAGCACCTGGGCGAAGGCGCTCCAATGCCCCTGGCCGTAATCGAGCGTGCCGGTGATGATCGTCACCAGCCCGTCCTTCTCGAAGCGCAGCTCGCCCTGTTCCTTCGAGGGCGGCGCGGTGCATTCGAGGAAATTGCCGACGCCGATGCCGCGCAGTTTTCCGCGCGCGGCCGCCTCGGCACGGCGCGCCGGGAAGCCGTTGAAATCGCCGGCCTCCAGCGCCTGATCGAGCAGCGCCGAGAATTCGCCGCCATCATAGACGCTGCCCGAGGCCGCCTTGTAGGGCATGGCGCTGGCGGGGATGTGGTTGAGCCGGCGCAGCGCCAGCGCGTCGCGGCCCATTTCCTTGGCCGCCGTCTCGATCAGCCGCTCAAAGAAGTAATTGCCCTCCGGCCGCCCGGCGCCGCGATAGGCCGAGACCGGCGTGGTGTTGGTGAGCATGCAGCGCGTGTTCACCTCGATCAGCGGTGTCGCGTAGTTGCTCTGCACGTTCTTGACGAAATTGCCGGTGCCCATCAGCGGGCCCACAGTCGCCAGATAGGCGCCCATATTGGCGAAGCTGGTCAGCCGCACGGCGAGGAATTTTCCCTGACCGTCCAACGCCAGCTCGGCCGTCACCTCATGGTCGCGGCCATGCTGATCCGACAGAAAGCTTCCCGAGCGGTCATCGGTCCATTTCACCGGCCGGCCCAGGGCCTTAGCGGCATGCAGCAGGCAGGCATATTCCGGATAGGCGCTGGCCTTCATGCCGAAGCTGCCGCCGACATTGCCGGTCATCACCCGGAACTCGGCGGTCGGCACGCCCATGATGCCGGCCATCTGCGCACGCAGGCCAAAAACGCCCTGGCTGCCGACATGCAGCGTCCAGCGGCCATCCTCCCATTCGCCGATCGCGGCGCGGGGCTCCATGGCGCAGACCACGATGCGGGAATTGCGGATGTCCAGCCGTGTCACATGCGCCGCGGCGGCGAAGGCCTCTGCGACCTTGGCGCTGTCGCCGAAGTGGAAATCCAGCACGCAATTGTCGGGGATCTCGTCGTAAAGCGCCGGCGAGGCGGCGGCGGCCGAAGCCTCGGTCACGGCCTGCAGCGTCTCGATGTCGAGCTCCACCGCCTCCGCCGCGTCGCGCGCGGCCATGCGGCTTTCGGCCACCACGAAGGCCACCGGGTCGCCGACGAAGCGCACGCGGTCGGCCGCCAGCGGCGGGCGGGCGGTGTTGCGGATCGGGCTGCCGTCCTGGTTCTTCAGCGGCAAAACGCAACCCATGGTGCCGTAGCCCGCCAGGTCGGCCGCGGTATAGACGCCCAGCACGCCCGGCATCGCCTTCGCCGCCGCCGTGTCGATCCCGCGGATCAGGCCATGGGCATAGGGGCTGCGCACCATCACGGCATAGACCTGACCGGGGCGGGCGAGGTCATCGGTGTAACGGCCCTGGCCCTGCAGCAGCGTCGGGTCCTCCTGCCGGGGGACGGGCTGGCCAATGCCGAATTTCAGATTGGGCATGTTGGTATCGGGCATGGGGCTCTCCGCGCGTTCGGTGGGAGGGTAATGCCAGATGGGGCTTCCGCAAGGGCAGAGGGCGGCGCAATTTGCGTGCGATGAACCCGCTGGCCAGACTGCCGGGCGCGGCGCAGGGCGTGGCCTATGCCATCCTCGCCGGGCTGATCCTGACGACGTTGAACGCGGTGATGCGCGTGGCGACCCTGCAGATGGACGTCTATCAGGCGCAGTTCCTGCGCTATCTGCTGGGTTTTGTGGTGATGTGGCCGCTGATCTGGCGGGAGGGAATCGCCAGTTATCGCCCGAAGGGGCTGGGCGGCCAGGTCTGGCGCGGCATCGTGCACACGCTGGGCCTGACGCTGTGGTTCACGGCTTTGCCACATATCCCGCTGGCCGATCTTACGGCACTGGGCTTCACCACGCCGATTTTCATCATGCTGGGCGCGGTGGTGTTCCTGAAGGAACGCTCGGTGTGGCAGCGCTGGGTCGCGGCCGGCATCGGTTTTCTGGGGGTGATCGTCGTGGTCGCGCCGAACCTGGCGGGGACAAGCGGCGTCTATAATCTCATCATGCTGGCCTCGGCGCCGCTTTTCGCCGCCTCCTTCCTCATCACCAAGGCGCTGACGCGCCGCGATTCGCCGCAGGTCATCGTGGTGTGGCAGGCGATCACCGTCTCGGTCTTCAGCCTTCCCCTGGCGATTCCAGGGTGGGAGTGGCCCAGCGCCTGGCTTTGGTTCCTGCTGGTGCTCTGCGGCCTGCTGGGCTCGCTCGGCCATCTCGCGATGACGCGGGCTTTTGCGCTGGCCGATATCTCGGCCGCGCAGCCACTGAAATTCCTCGACCTGATCTGGGCGGCCTGTTTTGGCTTCCTGATCTTCGCCGAGGTGCCCAGCCACACCACGCTCGCCGGGGCGCTCATCATCTTTGCTGCGACCACCTGGATCACCCGCAGCGAAGCCCGCCGTGCCCGAACGATGAAAGACACCTGATGCTCGACGATCTCCACCGCACCGCCACCCGCCTGACAACGCCATGCGGTGATGGCGAACTGGTTTGGCACCGTTGGGGTGCCGGCCCTATGCTGGTGCTGCTGCATGGCGGCACCGGGTCATGGCGGCATTGGGTGCGCAATGTCGGATTTCTCGCGCGGCACTTCACGGTGATGGCGGCCGACATGCCGGGCCTGGGCGAAAGTGCGATGGCGCCAGGGCCGGCCGAGCCGCACAGCGTGGCCGCTTCCCTCTCGGCCAGCCTGGCCGAGTTGCTGGGGCCAGAGCGGCAATACGACCTCGCCGGCTTCTCCTTCGGCGCCAATATCGGCACCCATCTCGCGGCGATCGAGGGTGACCATGTGCGCAGCCACACCATCATCGGCGCCGCCTCTCTGGGCTTTGCGCGCCAACCCGTCGAATTGCTGAAGATCCGTGACAAGACGGGCGAGGAGCGGGTGGCGACCCATCGCCTCAACCTCAACGCGCTGATGCTGAAGGACCCCGCCGCCATCGATGACGAGGCGGTGCGGATCCAGGAATGGAATACCGTGCATGCCCGACTTCGCAGCCGAGGCTTCGCCTCGGGCTCCTCCCTGAAGGACCGGCTCCCCCATGTCAGGGCGCCGATGCGGGCGATCTGGGGCGAATTCGACCAGGTGGCATGGCCGCATATCTCTGACCGTTTGGCCATGCTGCATGCGGCGCGGCCGGAGCTGATCTCGGACGTGATTCCCGGCGCCGGGCATTGGGTGATGTATGAGGCGCCCGATGCCCTCAATGCGGCGCTGCTGCGGATGCTGCGGGGCGGCTGATCCCCGGCCTATCTGGGATAATGGATGGCGAGGATCTCCAGCTCCTCGGCCCCCGTGGGCAGGACCACGCGCGCCACGTCACCCACGCCCTTGCCCAGCAGCGCGCGGGCAATGGGCGCCAGCCAGGAAATCCGGCCCTGCTCGGCATTCGCCTCCTCGCTGCCGACGATCATCACCGTGGTCTCGCTGTCCTGCGGCGCGGCCGGTGCAGTCCCCTGGCCTCCGGCTGCCGGCGGCAGGACGCGGTCCCGGGCATAGGTGACGGTGGCGCCGAAAAACACCCGGTCGCGCCTGGTCTGCGCCGCCGGGTCCACGACCTGGGCATTGTCCACCCGCTTGCGGAGAAAACGCACCCGGCGGTCGATCTCGCGCAGCCGGCGCTTGCCGTATTGGTAGTCGGCATTCTCCGAACGGTCGCCCAGTGCCGCGGCCCAGGAGACGATCTCGACCACCTTCGTGCGCTCATCATACCAGAGGGCGCGCAGCTCCTCCTGGATCGCGGCATAGCCCTGGGGGGTCATGTAGAACGGCGTGCCGGCGGGGATGGGGGCGCCATCCTCCTCCTCGTCCTCATCAGCCATCGAGGGCGGCCAGCGCCTCGGCCACCGCGGCGCGGCCGGTGGCCGAGAGCGGCGCCTGTGGCGGCAGCGGGTCGCCCACCGCGAAACCCTGCCATTCCAGCGCGCCCTTGATGCAGGCGGCCAGGGCGTATTGCGCGAAGAGCTCGTTGATCCGCCAGAGTTTTCGTTGCAGTGGCAGCGCCGCCGCCCAATCCCCGGCGCGGCAAAGCTCATACAGCTTCACCGATTGTTTCGGGATGACGCAGGCCGGCCCCGCCATCCAGCCGACGCCGCCGATCAGCATCACGGCGGCCGGAATATGCGCCGAGGCCGCGAAGACATCCATCCGCCCCTCCACCCGGTTCAGGATGGACAGCAGCCGGCCGGTATTGGTCGAGGCATCCTTGATCGCCACAATCCGGGGATGGTGGCTCAGCGCCTCGATCACCGGCAGCGAGAGGTCGCTGCGCTGGAAATTCGGGTTGGTGTAGAGCACGACCGGCAGCGCCGTCGCATCCGCGATGGCGGTGAAATAGGCGCGAACCCCATCCTCGGCGATGGGGAAATAGGCCTCCATCAGCGCCAGGATGCCATCCACGCCCAAGGCAGCGTAGTCCCGCGCCTGGCCCTGGGCATCGGCAGTCGTGGTGGCCGCGACACCCGCCACCACCGGCACCCGGCCCGCGGCCTGCTCGACGGTGATGCGCACGATCTCACGCCGCTGCTGCGCGTTGAGATAGGCGAACTCGCCCGTGGAGCCGAGCGGCGTCAGCCCATGCACACCACAGCCGATGAGATGTTCGACCAGGGCGCGCAGCGGGCCCTCCAGCACGGCACCATCGGCGGCGATGGGCGAGACGAGATAGGGAAAGACGCCGGCGAAACTACGCAAGATACATTCCGCCATTGATGTGCCAGACCTGCCCCGTGACGAAGCCGGCCTTGTCGGAGGCCAGGAAGACGGCGAGTTCGGCGATCTCGGAGGGTTGGCCCATCCGGCCCAGCGGGAAGCTTTTCGCCCGCTGCTGGATCTCGGCCTCGGTATTGCCGTGGCGTGGCTGGGCGGTGTCGGTCAGGCCAGGGGCGATGGCATTCACCCGGATGCCCAGCGGCGCCAGCGCCAACGCCGTGGCGCGCGTCAGCCCGATGATCCCGTTCTTGCTCGAGGAATAATGCACCCCGCGCGGGTCGCCCCGCACCGCGGAGGAGGAGAGGTTCACCACCGAACCCGGCCTGCCCGCCAGGGCGCGGGCAAAAGCCTGCGTCAGAAAGGCACCGGCCTTGAGGTTGAGGCCCAGCACCGCGTCCCACTCCGCCTCCTCCATCTCGAGGAAGTCGCAGCGGGGGAAGATGCCGGCATTGTTGACCAGGATATCGGGCACGCCGAGGGCTGCCGCCGCCGCCGCATGCAGCGCCCGGCCACCGGCCACCGTCGCCACATCGCCCTGCAGCAGAACGCAGCGGCGGCCCAACCCGCGGATGCGGTCCGCCAACTCCAGCGGCTCATGGTCGAGCCAGTTGATCGCGACATCCGCCCCGGCCTCGGCCATCGCCCAGGCGCATGCCGCACCAATGCCCTGCTGGGCGCCCGTGATCAGCGCGATGCGCCCTGAGAGACCTGTCATGGGCTGAGAATGAACCGCCGCGGCCGCCCCGTCACGCCCCCATCAATCGGCTCTTGCAGTGACTCGAATTTCCGCTTCAGCGTGCGGCCAATCGAAGCAGGGAAAACACCGGCCATGCTGGCCATCCGCACATTGAAGACGATCGGGTTGATGAGCGGCACGAGCCTGGATGGCGTGGATGCCGCGTGGGTCGAGACCGATGGCGAGCGGGTCTCGCGACTCGGGCCCTCGCTCACGCTGCCCTATGCGCCTGAGCTTCGGCGGGACCTGCGCGCGCTGCTCGACGCCGCCCCTGGCCTGGATGCCGAGGACCCCTGGCTCTGCGATGTCGTCCGCCGCCTGACGGAGCGCCATGCCGAGGCGGTGATGAAGGTGCGGGCCGAGACCCAGAAGATTCTGGGCGAGGATACCGAGCTGCTGGGCTTCCACGGCCAGACCATCCTGCACCGCCCCGCCGAGGGCCGCACCTGGCAGGTCGGTGACCCGGCGCTGCTGGCGCAGATGACCGGCATTTCGGTGGCCTTCGACTTTCGATCGGCCGATGTCGCCGCGGGCGGGCAGGGTGCGCCGCTGGTGCCCATCGCCCATGCCGCACTCGCCGCCGGCCTGCCCAAGCCCCTGGCCATCCTGAACCTGGGCGGGGTCGGCAATGTCACCTATCTCGGCGCGGATGGCGGCCTGATGGCCTTCGACACCGGCCCGGCCAATGGTCCGCTCGATGATTGGGCGCGCAAATCCATCAACATGGGCTACGACAAGGATGGCAGGCTGGCCAGCGCCGGAACCGCCGATGGCGCGGTGCTCAGCCGGCTCATGCAGCACCCCTACCTCGCCGCGCCGCCGCCCAAATCGCTCGACCGGCTGGATTTCTGCCAGGCCTTCAAGGATTCCGGGGCGGATATGCTCTCGCCGCAGGATGGAGCGGCCACGCTGGTGGCCTTCGCCGCCGTCTGCTGCGCGATCGCCGCGCGCCACTTCCCCGAACCACCCCTGCAATGGCTGGTGACCGGCGGCGGGCGGCGCAACCCCGCCATCATGAAGGCCTTGTCGGCCGTGCTGTCCGAGCCGGTGCGCGGGGTTGAGGTGGCGGGCTGGAACGGGGACGCGCTGGAGGCGCAATGCTTCGCCGTCCTGGCCGCGCGGGTCACCCGCGGGCTGCCGCTCTCCTATCCCTCCACCACCGGCGTGGCCACGCCGATGCGCGGCGGGCAGGTCCTTGGGGCCTTGCTGTAGCGCCCGGCGGGGCATACCAGGGACGGGTTGTTCTTTTGGGGGCCGCCATATGCGACGCCGTAGTGTTCTGACCTCATCCCTCCTGCTGGCCATGCCGGCCCTGGCGCAGACGCGGCCAGCGCCGCCGCATGAGTGGATTTTCGGCAGCTGGATTGGCGGCCAGTTCCCGCCGGGCGAGATTGCCGGCCAGGAATGCCTGGGCGGCGCGACCGTGATTTTTCTGCGCGATGTGGTGCTGCGGGCCTCGGCCATCGATGTGGCCTATCGGCAGCGGCTGATCGAAACGGTGGCGCTCATTCCCGATGGGCTGGAATTTCGCTTCGTGCCGGCCACGCCGGCCGGTGGCGCCTTCGCGGGGCGGCCGCCGCCCGATGCCGGGTTCGGCTGCGACGGCAATCCCAACCTGCTGCGGGTCCGCAGGCGTGGGCCGGACGAGATTGTGTTTCCCGCCTGCAATGAGTTTCCCTCGGCACTCCGCCGTTGCCGGCCGGCCTGATGCGCATCGCCCTGATCCACGCCCTTCGGCACAGCCCGCCGCCGGTTGAGCAAGCCTTCGCCCGGCTCTGGCCCGAGGCCAGGCTGATGAACCTGCTCGACACCAGCCTGGCGGCCGATCTGGCCGAGGCTGGTTCCTTGACGCCGGCGATGACAGAGCGGTTCCTGACCCTGTCGCGCTATGCCGCGGGCACCGGGGCGGATGCCATCCTGTTCACCTGCTCCGCCTTCGGCCCCTGCATCGAGGCGGTGGCTGGGGATCTGTCGCCCATGCCGGTTCTCAAGCCCAATGAGGCGATGATCGAGGATGCGGCGGCCGGGCACACCCGCCTGGGCCTGCTGTCCAGCTTCGCGCCCACCCTGGCCTCCATGCCGCCGGAGTTTCCGGGCCATGTCACCTTGAAGCTCTCACTGGCCGAGGGCGCGCTGGCGGCGCTGGACCGGGGCGATGTGGCCCTGCATGACCATCTCGTGCTGGAGGCGGCACGGTCCCTGGCCGATTGTGATGCGATTTGCCTGGCGCAGTTCAGCCTGGCGCATTGCGCGGCCGCGGTCGCGTCGATCACCGGCAAGCCGGTCTACACCACGCCTGACAGCGCGGTGCGCAAGCTGCGCCGGCTGCTGGCGGCCTGAGGTCGGAGTCTTGGACACAAGCAGCCCTGACTGTGTCAGGGCTGCTTGTGTCCAGTTTTGCCTGGCCCGGCCATTGGCGCTCTGGGGGGGCCACCCAGAGCGATTGCGGGCTCAGCCCGTCACCATCACGATTTTCCCGAAATGCGCATTGGCCTTCATATGGGCCAGCGCCTCGACCACATCGTCGAGATGGAAGCTGCGGTCGATCGGCAGCGCGAGCTGCCCCGCCTCCAGCGCCGGCCAGAGATCGGCGCGCATCCGACGCACGATCTCGCGCACCTCCTCGGTGCTGCGGGTGCGGAAGGTGACCCCGATATAGGAAATCCTGCGCGCGGCATGCAGGTCGAAGTCGAACTCGGCGCGGGCACCGCCCAGGCGGCCGACATTGACGATCCGCCCCAGGATCCGGGTCGCCGCCAGCGTCTGGCTGACCAGGGGGCCACTGATCATGTCGACCACCGAATCGACACCCCTTCCATCGGTCGCGTCGAGCACCTGCTTCACCCAGGCGGGATCGTTGGTATCGACCGCCAGGGTCGCGCCAAATTCGCCCAGGCGCGCACGCTTCAGCGGATTGGTCGAGCTGCCGACCACCACCGCGGCCCCCATCATCTTCGCGATCTGCAGGCCCATCAGCCCCACGCCGGAGCTGGCACCCTGGATCATGACGGCATGCCCAGGCGCGGCCAGCCCATGGGTCACCACGGCGTCATGCATGGTCTGCATCGCAACCGGCAGGGTCGCCGCCACTTCCCATGACATGTTGGTGTCGGGCACCGGGTTCACCCGGCCCCAATCGGTGACGGTGTATTCGGCATAGCTCGAATTCATGCCGCCCATCACCCGCATGCCCGGCTTGATGTGGTCGGGCACGTCGGCGCCGCATTCCACCACCTCACCGGCGGCCTCCAGGCCAGGAATGGCGCCCAGCCCGCCAACGGCGCCATGGGCATGGCCCGCGGCGATGCCGAGATCGGCCCGGTTCAGGCCGATGGTGCGCAGCCGGACCAGGATCTGCTCCGGCCCGGGCTTCGGGATGGCGATATCACGCAGGGCGAGCCCCTGCTCGGTCACGATGGCGGCCTTCATCACGGTGTTCCTGGTTCAGCGCAGCGTGATGTCGACGCGGCGGGATTGTGGGTCTTGCGGCCCCGCGCCGCCGGTGCTGGAGACCGAAATGGCGTTGCGCGGGATGCCCTGACGCACCAGCTCGGCCACCACGGCCTGGGCGCGCCGTGCCGCCAGCGAGCGGTTGCTGGCATTGTCGGCGCCATCGGCCGAACCGACCACGTCAAGGACCGATGCCCCGGCATTGCGGGCCGTCCGGGCCGCCTCCGCCACCGTGCCGCGGGCGGGGGTGTCGAGGTTTGCATTGCTGAGCGGGAAGAACACCGCGAAATTCGCGCTGCGCGGCTGGCTGGCAAATTGCGGCACCGCATAGCCCAGGGCGACCGGGGCCGCCGCCGGCACGTCCTGCGGCGTGTTGAAGGCATAGCGGAAGCCGACCGTGAAGTTGTGGCTGCCGATGCCCGGGCTGACACTGCGGTTCAGGTTGGTCAGGGTGAAGGGCGGCTGATTGTTCGTCGGAATTGTCGAGGTCGTGACCGAAAGACGCGGCGCGCCGGCGCCGAAATAACGGTACTCGGCCGTGAAGGCGAGGCCGGGGGTGACATAATCCATCGGCACGGCGGCACCGACGATGCCCTGATAGCCCACGGTGCTCGCCGATCCGCCAATATTCGTCCGCAGGCTGCCGAAGGCATCCACCGAGATGTTGCGATACTCGGAATAGGCGAGGCCGACACCGATACCGACATAGGGCTGCACCCAGCGGAAGAATGAGCCCAGCGAGGTCAGATCGAAGTCATAATAGGCATTGGCCATGAAGCCATAGATCTGCACGCTGCCCTGACGGCTGACCAGCCCGCCCGAGAAGCTGCCATTGCCGAAGAGCGTGACATTGTCGAGGCCAGGGCGACGGACATAGCCCTCCATCTCGGCGCGGATGCCATTGCCGAATGCCCAGCCCACGGCACCCTGGCCGACGAAGCCCGGCTTGTAGCTGAACTGGCTGCCATTGCCCTGGCCGAAGAAGCCGGTGGGCGAGCGCCGGTTGATGGTTTCGTTCAGCATCGTCCCGCCGATTCCCGCGCCGATATAGACGCCGCTGATGGGCTGAATTTGCGCCCTCGCCTCGGTGGTGACGAAAATGGCCGCCAGCGTTGCGCCGAGAATGATGCGATGTCGCATGGGGGGAGAGCTCCGAAACCTGACGCTCCCTGCATAGCAAAGCCGGCTGGGATGAACAGGGCGGTTCTACAGCCCGTATTGGTTTGTGCTAACTATGCCACTGCCGGGGCGTGGTGCCGGGCGGCGGATTGTAACAAGGCCGATCAACCCGCTCGGGTCACATCAGCGCCGTCTCGATTCGCAGCGCCGTGGCCAGGGCGGCGCGGGCGACTGCGGCATGGGCCTCCACCGGCGCCGCGTGCTGGATGGAGGCGATGAAGGCGCGCTGCTCGGCCTCCAGGCTGTCATGATCGGTCCAAGTCGCCGCATCCCGGCCCCAGCCCGGCATGTTGTCGTCAGGGGTGGCGGCCGTGCTCAACTGGGGCAGGGGGCGCAGCGCGCGCAATTCGCGGGCGAGGAAATCGACTCGGATCTCGCCGCCATCGCCCAGCAGCCGCAGGCGGCGTTCCATGGCCACCGCGACGCGGCTGGCGGTGATCTGCGCCTGGGCGCCGTTTTCGAAGACCAGCTGGGCCACGACATAATCGGCCCGGCCACTGACCACGGATGCGCCCACGGCGCGGACATCCAGGAGCGGCGCCTCGACCAGCGACAGCACGAGGTCGATATCGTGGATCATCAGGTCCAGCACCACGGAGATGTCCAGGCTGCGGGGCCGGAAGGGGGCCACGCGGGTCGCCTCCAGCGCGCGCGGCACGAAGCCGCTCATCTCCCGCCGCAAGGTCTGGATGGCGGCGGAATACCGTTCGATATGGCCGACCTGCAGCACGAGGCCGCCGTGTTCGGCCAGCGCGATCAGCGCATCGGCCTCGGCCAGGGTCGCGGCGATCGGTTTTTCGATGAAGACGTGTCGGCCGGATCGGAGCGCGAGTTCGGCCACGGCGAAGTGATGCGCGGTCGGCGTCGCCACCACCACGGCATCACTGCGTTCGAGCAGGGTGGTGACGGACAGCGCCTCGGATTCGCATTCCCTGGCCACCATCGCCGCCCGCTCCGCCGAGGCATCGGCGATGCCCGACAGCACGCCGAAGCCGGCGAGTTTCAGCGCGTGGAAACGGCCGAAATGCCCGGCTCCGACCACGCCTATCCGTAAGGCTTGCATCCCCAAATCCCCCGACGCATCTTCCCGCCGCTTCGGGCACCCATGGGTTCCCGTCAACCCTCCCGCGATCCATCGCCCTGGCCGGCCCCGGCCGGGGCGGGGGCCGGGCTTGAGAATGATCGCTTCGCTCCATGGTTTGCGCCGTCCAATGATGTTCTTCTCCCGCTGGAAAACCATCGGCATCCTGGTCGTCTGCCTGTTCGGGGTGCTGACCAGCATGCCGAATCTTCTGCCGCGTGCGGCCTTCCCCGACTGGTTTCCGGTGCGGCAGGTCAATCTCGGCCTCGACCTGCGAGGCGGCTCCTATCTTCTGCTTGAGGTCGATACCACGGCCCTGCTGCGGGACAGGCTGGAGGCGCTGGTGGAGGGAACCCGGCGCAATCTTGGCCAGGCGACACCGCGTATCCTCTATACCGGCTTGCAGGCGCAGGCCGATCAGCGCCGGATGGTGGTGCGTATCACGGATCCCGCCAGCCGCGAGGCCGCGCTGCGAATCGTGCGTGAGCAGGGGCTGGATGTGGCCCTGGGCGGCGGTGCCCGGGCGCCTGATATCGAGGTTGCGGTCTCCGCCGATGGGCTCCTGACCGCCACGGTCACCGAAGCCGGCCTGCGCGCCAAGGCCAGCGCCGCGGTGGAGCAATCCATCGAAATCGTCCGCCGCCGAATCGATGAGACTGGCGTGGTGGAGGCGCTGATCGCCCGCCAGGGCGCCAATCGTATCCTCGTGCAGCTGCCGGGCATCGATGACCCCGATCGCATCAAGACGCTGCTCGGCCGCACCGCGCGCATGACCTTCCATCTCGTCGACGAGGCTGCGAACCTGACCGCCGCCACGCCGCCGCCGGGCGTGATGTTCCTCAACGGCGAACGTGCGGGCGAGCGCTATGCCGTCCGTCGGCGGGTCGAGGTCGATGGCGCCAACCTGACCGATGCCCGCGCGTCGCAGGATAGCCGCACTGGCGAATGGGTGGTGAATTTCACCTTCGATTCGGTGGGCACGCGGCGCTTCTCGGAAATCACGCGCGCCAATGTGGGCCGCCCCTTCGCGATCGTCCTCGACGAGAAGGTGATCACGGCGCCCAATATCCGCGAACCCATCACCGGTGGGCGCGGCCAGATCTCGGGCAATTTCACCGTGCGCTCGGCCAATGACCTGTCGGTGCTGTTGCGCGCCGGCGCGCTTCCCGCGCCGCTGACGGTGATCGAGGAACGCTCGGTCGGGCCTGAGCTGGGGGCGGATGCGATCCGGGCGGGTGTCATCTCGCTGGCGGCCGGCGCACTGTTCGTCTTCCTCTATATGGGCCTGGCCTATGGGCTGTTCGGCTGGTTCGCCAATATCGCCCTGCTGTTCAATCTCATCATCATGGTGGCCTGTCTCTCGCTGCTGGAGGCGACGCTGACGCTGCCGGGCATCGCCGGCATCGTCCTGACGCTGGGCACGGCGCTGGACGCGAATATCCTGATCAATGAGCGCATCCGCGAGGAGGTGAAGAACGGGCGACCGCCCCTCTCCGCGCTCGAGGCCGGATATACCAAGGCGTCAGGCACCATTCTCGACAGCAACCTGACCAACCTGATCGCGATGGCATGCCTCTATGGCTTCGGGTCGGGGCCGGTGAAGGGTTTTGCTGTGACGGTGGCGATCGGCACGATCGTGCAGATGTGGACGGCCACCGTTCTGACCCGGCTGATGGTGGTGTGGTGGTACCGCGCCCGTCGGCCGAAGGAATTGCCGGTGCTGCAGCGTCCGGGCCTGGGCGTGCTGCAACGCCTTGCCCGGCCCTTGTTCCGGATTTGCCCGGATGTCACGAAAATTCCCTTCATGCGCGGCGCGCGCGCCGGGCTGATGGTCTCCGCCGTGCTGTCCACCCTCTCGCTCGTCGGCGCTTTCTACCCCGGCCTGGAGAAGGGCATTGACTTCAAGGGCGGTATCGTGATGGAGGTGCGGACCCCGGCACCCACCGACCTCTCGGCTCTTCGTGGCACCGTCAGTGCCCTGAGCCTGGGCGATGTCGGCATTCAGCAATTCGGCGATGCGAACACGGCCCTGCTTCGCATGCCCGCCCCGCCGGAGGAGAACCAGGTTCAGGCCTCGGTGAACCGCGTCCGGGCCGCGCTGGAGCAGGCTTCGCCGGGCATCCGCATTCTGCGGGTCGAGGCTGTCGGGAACCGCATCTCGGACGAATTGTTCCGTGGCGGCATGATCGCGCTCGGCCTCTCGCTGATGGCCATGCTGCTCTACATCTGGTTCCGCTTCGAATGGCAGTTCGGTATCGCCGCCATCGTGACCTTGATTTTGGACACCACGAAAACGATCGGCTTCATGGTTCTTTTCCAGATCGAGTTCAATCTGACGTCCATTGCGGCGATCCTGACGGTCATCGGCTTTTCAGCCAATGACAAGGTCGTCGTATTCGACCGAATGCGGGAAAATCTCAGGAAGTTCAAGCAAATGCCGCTGGAGCAGCTGACCGATCTTTCGATCAATGAGACATTGAACCGGTCGCTTGGCACATCAATGACGCTGTTGCTGTCGGCGCTGCCGCTGGCGTTTTTCGGGGGCGATGCGCTGTCGGGCTTTGCCTGGGTGATGCTGTTCGGGATCTTCATCTCGGCAAGCTCGTCGGTGTTCATTGCCGCGCCGATCGTGCTGTACAGCGGCCGCCACAGGCTCCGGCGTGACGTCGCGGCACCTGGCGCGTCTTTGCCGGCCACCGCCAAATGATCCTGGGCCGCCGCGCTGGAATCGCGTTACCCGCGTTGCTGGCCGCGGCGCGGGCGAATGCGTCGCAGCCGGCGACTCTGCTGGTCGGCGCCCCGCCCGGCGCGGCGGCTGACATCTGGGCGCGCGGCGTCGCGCCATTTCTGGAGAGGCATTGGACCCGGGCGACCATCACCGTGGTCAATCGGCCGGGGCATGGTGGTGTTTCGGCGGCCCGCGCCCTGGCCGGTGCGGCGCCGGATGGGCTGACCCTGGCGGCCATCGGCACGCCAATCCTCTTGGCCCGTGCGGTCGAACAAGGTCAACTCGGCATGGTCGAAAGCTTCCGCTATGCCGGAACGGTGGCAGAGGAGCCGATTTTCCTGGTGGCCTCGGCCAGCAGCCCCTTGCAGACGCTCGATGACCTGCGGGGTTTGCCGGCCTCTTCCCTGCTTGGCACGCCACCGCCGGGGACCGCGGCGCAACTCGCTGGCAGCGCCGTGGCTCTACGGCTGGGCCTCAAGACATTTTCATTTTCGAATGCGGCGGCGGTGCGCCAGGCGGTGCAGGCCGGGCATGTGCCGGTGGCGATGCTGACGGCGCCGGATGTGATCGGATCCCTGCGTGAAGGCCGGATCGTTGCAATGGCGCTTGCCGGCCGCACGCGGGTGCCGCAGTTCCCCGATGTGCCGACCTTGGGTGAGCAGGGTGTCGCCTATAATTCCCTTGCCTGCCGCGGCTTTGCCCTTCCGCGTGATACCCCCGGGGCCATCGTGCAGGCGCTGTCTGCCGCGCTCGCCGCGATAGTCAATGATTTGGAATTTATTGCCCAAGCCCATACCTACGGTTATACGCCTCGTTTCCAGGGACCGGACGAATGGACCGCAGGGGTCCGCGCGATGTCGCTGGAACTGGTCAGGCGCTGGGAAAGCGATCCTTGGCTGCAAAGACCCGGTTGAAATGCCGGGCCGTTCCGTGCCATCAAAGAGCCATATCATTACAGCGTAAAGTTGAGGAATTTTGGACAGCCGCGCTGCCATCGTTTTGTCGCTTAAAGCCCGCAGGGGATGGTGAAGCGCGACTCTCCGTCGGGGGATATCCTGGTTCTGGCCAGGCATCCATTGGTGGTTGCCGCTGCCATCGATGCTGCGCGCCGCGTGTCGGGCCGTGAGCCCCGGCTTATCTCCAACGGCCTCGATGCGCTGCAAGCCTTGAGCAGCCCGGGCCTGCCACCACGCCGCGTGTTGCTGGAACCGGCCGCCGCCGGCAGCAGCTGGGCGGCACTTCTTTCGACCCTTGATGATCCCGCGCTCACCGATGCGATGATTTTCGTGGCCGCGGATGGAATCGGCGTGCCCGATGGCGTGGCTGTGCTTCCCGCCGAAGTCGCTCACCTCGAGGCTGCGCTTCAGGCCTTGCCGCGCCGCTCCCGCCGCAGCCTTCCCACGAGTGCCGAGGCCTTGGCGGCCGGGCTCGACCGCGGTGCCCTGCTGGTCCGCTACCAGCCCGTGGTGCGGATCGTCGATCGCCAGCTGGTGCTGGTCGAGGCTTTGGCCCGCTGGCGCGGCAGCCCAATGATGCATGGTCCGGACAGTTTTGTGCCGGCGGTGGAGCGCGCGGGCCTGTCGCGGGCGCTCGCTGTCGCGGTGGTGTCGCAGGCCTCCCGGGATATCGGGGCGCTGACCGAAAGCCTCGGCATCGGCGTATCGGTCAATGTCTCCCTCGACCAGCTCCAGCGGCATGACCTTGGAAGCTGGATCGCGCGCGCCCTGAAGACCGGCACCTTGCCCGCGCGCCACCTCTCGCTTGAGCTGACCGAAACCACGCCGGTTCACGATCTTTCCGTCGTCAGCCGCGCTGTCAGGCGATTGGCGGCTAAAGGCTTCCAGGTCTTCCTCGATGATCTGAGCATCGACGATGAGCGATCCGCCCTGCAGCGCCTGCCATTCGCGGGGGTGAAGCTGGACAAGGCTCTTGTTGCCCGACTTCCCGATGACGCGCGGGCACGCCGCTTTGTTCAGGGTGTGGTCAACACCGCGAATCGCTGCGGTCAGGTGGTGACGGCCGAGGGCGTTGCCGATGCCCGGCTCTGGTCAATTGTCGCGGCGCTGGGCGTGCACCGGGCGCAAGGTTTTTGGGTCGGGCGACCGCTGCCATCCCAGGTGCTCGGCGGATGGCAGCGGAGTTGGTCGCGCTGGTCCCGGGGCTAGCCCGCAATCGCTCGGGGTGGAAACACCCAGGACGCCAGTTGCCGTGCCGAGCCTAGACCATGCTGCGTTCACATGCGTTCACTGCGCATGGTCTAGCCATTGCTGAGAGATGATTCAGCGTGTTCGGCGATCCCGCCTCAACGCATCATGCTCTAGATGTCCCGGCAGCCCTGAAGCCCAGGATGGTGCGGGGGTGCTGCCGCGCATGGCGCGGCCAGGAAGGGCCTGGACGCCTGTCTCGTCAGACCTCAGCGTCCGTTGCATAGTCTTCCAAAACCTGGAGGAAAAACCATGCTTCGCCGTCACGCCATGCTGGCAGCGCCCTCGTTGCTGGCCTTCACCGCCACAGCGGCCACGCCCGAGCGGGAGACGCTCATCCAGGGCTTCTCTCCCGCCCGTCTCAACCGGATCGGCCCGGCCATGGCGCGCGAGATCGAGCGCCAGACCTTTGCCGGTTGCGTCACCTGCATCGCCCGCCATGGTCAGCTCGTGCACATGGCCGCCCACGGCCATCTCGACCCCGAGCGCAACCGGCCCATGCCGGCCAACGCCATCTTCATGCTCGCCAGCATGACCAAGCCGGTGATCGCGGCGCTCGCCATGACGCTGGTGGAGGAGGGGCTGATATCGCTGCGCGACCCCATCGGCCGGCATCTGCCGGAGCTGCGCGAATTGAAGGTGGAGCATCGCGAGCCCGGCCGCCCGGCGCAGGATGTGGCGCCGACCACCCCGCCCACGGTGCAGGATCTGCTGCGCCATACCGCGGGCTTCTTTTATTCCGGCCCCGCGGCACCCAGCCAGCGCCTCTCCCAACTGTATGAGGCGGCGGATATCGAGCAGCGCCGCGGCCCGCTCTCCACCGATGAATTCCTGCGCCGCCTCGCCACCATTCCGTTGGGCCACCAGCCCGGCACCACCTTCCACTACTCCATCTGCATCGATGTGCTGGGCGTGCTGTGCCAGCGCGTCGCCGGCATGCGGCTCGACCGGCTGCTGAAGGCGCGCATCCTCGACCCGCTGGGCATGACCGACACCGCCTGGTTCGTCACCCCGGACCGGATGCCCCGCCTGGCCATGGGCCTGCCGACGGACCCGCTGGTGGCCGGCATGTGGGCCAGCTACCGCATCGAGCAGGACCCGGGCGACACCGCCTATTTCAAGGGCGGTGCCGGCCTGGCCGGCACCACGCAGGACTGGCTGAAATTCGCCGAGATGATCAGCCATGGCGGCCTGGGCAACGGTCAACGCATCCTCTCGCCCGCCACGGTGCGCTTCATGTTGAGCGACCATACGATGGGCATGGCCGGCACCACCTTCGCCAGCACCGGCCCTGGCTATGGCATGGGCCTGGGCTTCGCCGTGCGCCGGCAGGAGGGGATGGGCTTCACCGCGGGTTCGGTGGGCGATGCGATGTGGGCCGGCGCCTGGGGCACCAGCTTCACCATCGACCCGGAAACGGGCGTGGTCGGCCTGCTGATGTCCAACGGCCCCTCCACCCGCGTGCACAGCCGGATGCTCTTCAAGAACCTGCTCTATGGCGCGCTGGTGGCCTGAGGCTTGGAGGCGCCGCCGGACTGGGTCAGCCTGCGCATCTTCCTGGCGGCGATCGACCGGGGCAGCCTGTCGCGCGCCGCCGATGCCTGCAGTATCGCCCTCTCCGCGGCCGCCCGGCGCATCCAGGAGCTGGAGGCCGAACAAGATCAGGCCCTTCTGCTGCGCGGCCCCCGGGGCGTGAAGCCAACCACGGCGGGTGAGGTCTTCGCCCGCCACGCCCGGCTGCTGCTGGAACAGGCGGGACGGCTGCGCGAGGACATGGCGGCGGTGGCGCAGGGCGCGATGGGCGGGGTGCGGCTGCTGGCCGCGGGCTCGGCGCTGGGCGGCCATCCCCTGGCCGAGGCCCTGGCCCGCTTCGCCGCCGCCCAGCCGCGCATCCGCGTCGAGCTGCGCGAGGGCCTCAGCCTGCCCATCCTGCGTGCGTTGGAGGAGGGCCAGGCCGAGCTTGGCATCGTCACCTCCTCGGTCCCGGTGCCGCGCGGGCTGCTGGCCACCGCCTGGGCAGCGGACCGGCTGCTGGTGCTGATGCCCGCCCGCCATCTCTTGGCCAGCCGCGCCGGGATCGGCTTCGCCGAGCTTCTCGACCACCCCCTGGTCGCCGTGCAGGAGGCCAGCGCCATGACCCTGCTGCTGCAGGCCGAGGCGGAAAAGCTCGGCCGCCGCCCCGATTTCCGCTTCATGGTCGAAAGCCTGGACCCCGCGCGACAACTCGTCGCCGCCGGCCATGGCCTGACCGTTATCCCCGATGGCATGGCGCAGCCCTATGCGGCCGCGCTGGGCATGCTGGGCGTGCCGCTCACCGAGGCATGGGCAAGTCGCCGCCTGCTGCTGGTCAGCCAGCCCGAGGCCGCGCTGTCACTGCCCGCCCAATTGTTGCGGGCGCACCTGCTGGCGACGGCGCCGCCGGCACGCGTCACTCCAGGCTGATATTCCCGCGCCGCGCCACCTCGCGCCATTTCGCCCGCTCGCTGGCCAGGAAGCTCGCAAAAACCTCCGGCCCTTCGGAGACGGCGACGGTGCCGAGCTGGGCGAAGCGTTCCAGCACCTGCGCGTCGGCCATGGCGGCGGCGAAGCCGGCATGCAGCTCCTCGATCACCGGCTGCGGCGTGCGCGCCGGCGCCAGCAACCCGCCTGCCCCCAGCACCTGGAAGCCCGGCAGCCCCGCCGCCTCGGCCACAGTGGGCACATCGGGGAAGGCCGGCAGCCGCGCGGCCGAGGTGGTGGCCAACGCGCGGACCTGCCCGGCGCGGATCAGCGGCGTGGCGGAGGTGACGCTCTCCAGCACCACCTCGATGCTGCCCGCCACCAAATCGGTCAGCGCCGGCCCGCTGCCGCGATAGGGCACATGGGTGGCGGTGATGCCCGTGGCCTGAAGCAGGAATTCCGTGCCGACATGCTGGGTGGAGCCAGGGCCCGACGAGCCATAGGTCACGCCGCCGCGCCTGAGATGCGCCAGCAGCCCGCCCAGATCCCGATGCGGGCTGGCGGCCGGCACCAGCACCAGCAGCGCGCCCTCGAAGACGCGGATGATGGGGGCGAAGTCGCGCTCGGCATCATAGGGCAGGCTACGCATGATGGCCGGGTTCACCGCCAGCCCCGACAGGCTGCCGAAGAGGATGGTATGGCCATCGGGCGCGGCCTGCGCGGCGGCCGCGGTGCCGATGGTGCCACCCGCGCCCGGCCGGTTCTCCACCACCACGCGGTGCTGCGTCCAGCGCAGCGCGCCGGCGCGCTCCGCCAGGATTCGGGCGAGGATGTCCACCGCCTGGCCGGGCGGGAAGGGCACGATGATGCGGATTGGCCGGTCGGGGAAACGGCCCTGGGCCAGCGCGGGCGTGGCGAGGGTGGCGAGGAGAAGGGTGCGGCGCCTCATGCCACGGCCTCCTGGCGCGGGGCGAAGAGCGTGCCCTGGCGCAGCATGGCCGCAATCGCCGCCTCCTCCAGCCCCGCCTCGCGGGCGATGTCCAGGCTGTGCTCGCCCACCCCCGGCGGCTGCCGGCGCAGCCCCGGCCGCCCGCTGCCGAACAGCACGGGCAGGGCCGGCAGCGGCGCGCGGGTCATGCGCGGGCCACCCTTCGGGCTGCTCTCGGCCCCCGCCATCTCGGTCTGCAGCAACCCGCCCGAGGCCAGCAGATGCGCATCCGTCAGCATGTCCGACGGAAAATTGATCGGCGCATAGGGCAGGCCCAGCCGCTCGCACAGGGCGATGATCGCGGCCTTGGTCATGGTGGCGAAATGGGCTGCGAAGCGCGGCAGATAGCGCCCGCGGTCGATGGTGCGCAGCGACTGGGTGGCCAGCGCCGGGTCTTCCAGCAGATCGGTGAAACCCAATTCGGCGCAGAGGTCGCGCCATTGCGTGTCGGTCACCGCGCCCACGAAGACCTGGCCGCCGGGCTCAGAGGTGTCGAAGATCTCGTAGACCGACCAGGGCTTGAGCGTCTGCGGGTCGCCGAAGGAGAGGGTATCCTCACCGGTGATGGCGAAGGCTGCCATGTGCTGGGCCACCAGCATGGCATTGGTCTCGAACAGCCCGGCCTGCACCTCGCTGCCCAGCCCGGTGCGGTCGCGCTCACGCAGCGCGCCCAGGATGCCGAGCGCCGCCATGGCGCCGCCCATGATGTCATTGATCGAGGTGCCGGCGCGCATGGGCTTCCCCGGCGGGCCGGTCATGACGGCGAGGCCGCCCATCATCTGCACCACCTCGTCCAGCGCCGCGCGGTGCTCATAGGGACCGGGCAGAAAACCCTTGCAGGAGAGGTAGATGAGCCGGGGATGGGCCGCCCGCATCTCGGCCGGCCCCAGGCCCAGCCTGGCCATGGCGCCGGGGCGGAAATTCTCCACCACCACATCGGCCTGGCCTATCAGCCCGCGCACCAGCGCCAGCCCCTCGGGCGATTTCATGTCGACGCAGAGGCTGCGCTTGTTGCGGTTGAAGCTCGGGAAAAACCCGATGGCCGAGCCGCGCAGACGGCGCGTGTTGTCGCCCAGCGGCGCCGGCTCGACCTTGACCACATCGGCGCCGAGATCGCCCAGGATCATCCCGCAGCTCGGCCCCATCACCATATGGCTGAATTCCACCACCCGGATGCCGGACAACGGGCCCTCGCCACGCACCATGGCCGGCGCCGCGGGCCGGCGGAAGGTTTTCGGGATGCCGGCGGCGGCCAGGCGGCCATGGCGCGGCTCATCCGGCAGGCCGGCGGCCAGGACCTCACGCGCCGCGATCAGGGCGGCGAGATCGATGCCGGTGCCAAAACCCTCCGATTCCAGCAGGAAGACCAGATCCTCGGTGCAGGCATTGCCGACCGAGCCCGGGGCGAAGGGGCAGCCTCCCAACCCGGCCAGGGCCGAATCGAAGCGCCGATGTCCCTCCTCCAGCGCCACGGTCACATTGGCCAGCGCGGTGCCCATCGTGTCATGCAGATGCAACTGGCCGATCCGCGCCGCGCCGATCTCTGCCCGCACCGCGCGCAGCACCCGGCGGATATGGCTCGGCGTCGCATAGCCCAGCGTATCGGCCAGGCTGACGCGATCCACCCCGGCCTCGACCAGGGCGGCCGCCAGCGCCACCACATCGCCCACCAGCACCTCGCCCTGCAGCGAGCAGCCGAAGACGGTGGAAATGCCGGCCTCGATCACCGGCGCGCCGGCGCCCAGGGACCGCGCCCATTCCACCACCCCAGCGACTTCCGCCACCTGCTGCTCGCGCGTGCGGTTGAGGTTGGATCGGCTATGCGCCTGGCTCGACGAGACGGGCATCACGATCGTATCGGCGCCTGAGGCCTGGGCATTGCGCGCGCCGCGCAGATTGGGCGCCAGGGCCACGATGCGGAGGGCGGGATGGGCCGCCCGCACGCCGCGGGTGACCTCGGCCGCATCGGCCATCTGCGGCAGCAGGGCAGGGGGGACGAAGCTGGTCACCTCCATCTCCGCCACACCAGCGCGATGCATGGCGGCGATCCAGGCCAGCTTGTCCGCCGTGGACATGATGCTCCTGGCCATCTGAAGGCCATCCCGTGGGCCGACCTCGCGGATCGTGACGCTGGGCTTTGACATGCCGTGTCCTGTGACGTTTTCCAGGGCGATAGGCTAGGCGGGGATGCGCGGGGCGGGAATCACCTTTTGGCGGAGGCGGCTTCCGCGCCGCGCGAAACCGGGCGGTGCGGGAAGTGGTTGTCACGGCGGGGGCGGCACGCCACCTTGGCGGCATGCAGCGTCGCTCCCTCCTCGCCACCCCTATTGCCCTCGCGGCCCCCGCCCTGGCGCAAAACGCGCCGCGCCGGCTGCATGCCCTCTCCCTGCTGGGCGACCCGGCGCTGCCGGAGAATTTTCCCCATTTTCCCTGGGTGAACCCCTCGGCGCCCAAGGGCGGCGAGGTGGCGCTGACGGCGCTGGGCAGCTTCGACAGCTTCAACCCCTTCATCCTGCGCGGCACGCCGGCGGTGGGCATCGGCAATATCTATGACAGCCTGTTGCAGGAGAGCAGTGACGAGGCCAGCAGCGAATACGCCCATCTCGCGCAATGGATCGAATTGCCGGCCGATGGGCTGGGTGTCACCTTCGAGCTGAACCCGGCCGCGCGATGGCATGATGGCCGGCCGATCACCGCCGCCGACGTGGTCTGGACCTTCGAGACGCTGCGCAGCCAGGGCCGCCCCTTCTACCGCGCCTATTGGGGCGATGTGGCGAGCGTCGTGGCGGAGGGCGAGCGGCGTGTGGTCTTCCGCTTCTCGACCAGTGAGAATCGCGAACTCGCGCTCATTCTCGGCCAGATGCAGGTGCTGCCCAAGCATTTCTGGGAGGGGCGCGACTTCTCCCGCCCGACGCAGGACATTCCGCTCGGCTCCGGCCCCTATCGGCTGGAGCGTTTCGAGAGCGGCCGCGGCCTGACCTATCGGCGCGTGCCGGATTACTGGGCGCGCGATCTCAACACCCGCCGCGGCCAGTATAATTTCGACGCCATCCGCTACGAATATTTCCGCGACAGCACCGTGGCCTTCGAAGCCTTCAAGGCCGGCCAGATCGATTTTCGCACCGAGAATGTCGCCCGCGACTGGGCGACCGGCTATGACTTCCCAGCCGTCCGTCGCGGCCTGGTCATCCGCGACACCATCCGCCACGAGATTCCGACGGGCATGCAGGGTTTCGCGATGAATGCCCGCCGGCCGCTGTTCCAGGACCAGCGGGTGCGCGAGGCGCTGGTACAAGTCTTCGATTTCGAGTGGATGAACGCCAACCTGTTCTTCGGCACCTATGCCCGGACCACGAGTTTTTTCTCGAACTCCGAACTGGCGAGTTCCGGCCTGCCGACGGGCCGCGAGCTGGAGATCCTGCAGGGTTTTCGGGCGCAGCTGCCCGAGGCGCTGTTCACCCAGGAATTCCGCCTGCCCGTCACCGATGGCAGCGGCAACAACCGCGACGGCCTGCGCCGCGCGCTGGATTTGCTGCGCGCCGCGGGCTGGACGGTGAACCGCGAACGCCGGCTGGTGAACGCGCAGGGACAGCCCTTCCGCTTCGAAATCCTGCTGAGCTCGCCCAGCTTCGAGCGCGTGGCGCTGCCCTTCGTGCAATGGCTGCAGCGCCTGGGAATCGAGGCCACGGTGCGCACCGTCGATCCGGCGCAATACCAGGTCCGAATGGATAGCTTCGACTTCGACATGACGGTCGATGTGATGGGCCAGAGCCTCTCGCCGGGCAATGAACAGCGCGACTATTTCACCTGTGCCAAGGCGCAGGAAAATGGCAGCCAGAACATCCCGGGCATCTGCCACCCGGTGCTGGATGCGCTGGTCGAGCAGATCATCACCGCGCCCAATCGCGAGGAGCTGGTGGCCCGCACCCGCGCCATGGACCGGGTGCTGCTCTGGCAGCATTTCGTCATCCCCAACTGGCACACCCGCAGCTTCCTGCTGGCCTTCTGGGACAAGTTCGGCCGGCCGGAGCGCAACCCGCGCTATGGCCTGGGCTTCCCCACCACCTGGTGGGTCGACCCGGCGCGGGAACGGGCGCTGGCCGAGGCCCGTCGGAGCCTTTGATGCGAAGGGGAACCATGCGCCGCTCCACGATCGGCCGAGCGGCATGAGCGGCTATCTGCTGCGCCGCCTTCTGCTCGTGATTCCGACCTTGTTCGGCATCATCCTGATCAACTTTGCCGTGGTGCAATTCGCCCCCGGCGGTCCCGTCGAACAGGCCATCGCCGAGCTGCGTGGCGAGGGCCAGACGCTGGGCCGCATCACCGGCGAAGGCGGCGGCGAGACCCGCGCGCCGCGCAGCCAGGGCACCGGCGAGGGCGGCTCCAGCTATCGCGGCGCGCGCGGCTTGGACCCCGCGGTGGTGCGCGAGATCGAGCGCGCCTTCGGCTTCGACAAGCCAGCCCATGTCCGGTTCTGGGAGATGCTGCGGGGCTACCTGCAATTCGACCTCGGGCGCTCGCTGTTCCGCGACCAGCCGGTCTGGGATCTGGTGGTCCAGAAAATGCCGATTTCGATCTCGCTCGGCCTGTGGTCGACCTTGATCATCTACCTGATCTCCATCCCGCTCGGCATCGCCAAGGCGGTGCGCGATGGCAGCCGTTTCGATGTCTGGACCTCGGCGGCGGTGCTGGTGGGCTATGCCATCCCGGGCTTTCTCTTCGCCGTGATGCTGGTGGTGCTCTTCGCCGGCGGCACGTTTCTGCAATGGTTTCCGCTTCGCGGCCTGGTCAGTGCCGGCAGCGAAGCCTGGCCTTTCTGGGACCGGGTGCTGGACTATGCCTGGCACATGGTGCTGCCCACCATCACGCTGGTGATCGGCGGTTTCGCCGGCCTGACCATGTTGACCAAAAACGCCTTCCTCGATGAGATCGGCAAGCAATATGTGCTGACCGCGCGTGCCAAGGGGGCCGGGGAGACGCGCGTGCTCTACGGCCATGTCTTTCGGAACGCCATGCTGCTGATCATCGCGGGGTTTCCGGCGGCCTTCATCGGCATCCTCTTCACCGGGGCACTGCTGGTCGAGATCATCTTCTCGCTCGATGGGCTGGGGCTGCTGGGCTTCGAGGCGGCGATCAGGCGCGACTATCCCCTGATGTTCGGCACGCTGTATTTCTTCACCCTGCTGGGGCTGGTGATGCAGATCGTCTCGGATTTCACCTATACGCTGGTGGACCCGCGCATCGATTTCGAATCCAGGCGGAATTGATGACCAGCCCTGCCAAACGCGAGGACATGCGATGATTCTCTGGCCGCAACCCGACGGCTCCGTTCTCGCCACGCCGCAGCCCGCGCATGCCATCATCGCCGGCCAGCTCATGCGCCGGCTGGCCGAAAAACCCGAGCCCTTTGAGCCCGTTGTGACGGCGGCGATCGAGCATGATTGCCCCTGGCTCGCCTGGGAAATGGCGCCGGAATTCGACAGCGCGACCGGCCTGCCGCGGCTGTTCAATGCCTTGTCGGGCGATGAGCACGTGCCGATGTGGGAGCGTGGCGTCGAGATGGCGCTGGCCAATTTCGGCCAGCTCGTCGGCCTGCTGGTGATGCGCCATGGCAGTCACATCTATCGCCTGGGGATCCTCGGCAATCGCATCGCGCCCTCCGCCGTCAGCCTCGCCGCCATGGAGGGTTACATGGCGCGCGAGCAGGCCCGGGGTGCGGCGATCATGTCCCGGCTCGGCATGACCGAGGCGGAGGTTGCGCCGCTTTCACGGAAACTCGCGCTGGTGGACAGCATCGCGCTGACGCTGTGCTGGGGGCAGACGGATTTTCCCGCCGGCGAGAGCCGGCTGGTCCGCACCGCGCCCTTCGCCGCCCGCGTCGAGCCCTGGCCCTTCGACGCGCCCAGCCTGGAGGTTGCGACCGAGGCCCTGCATATCACCACCCCCTTCGACAGCGAGGTGGCGATGCGCGCGGCCTGGCCCGACCTGCCGCGGCGGATGCTGCGCTTTACGCTCTCGGGGCCATGACACTCAGCCCTATCACGCGGCGAAGGCTGGCCAATTTCCGGGCAAACCGCCGTGGTTGGTGGTCCTTCTGGATGTTTTCGACGCTGTTCCTCGTCACCCTCTTCGCCGAATTCATCGCCAATGACCGGCCGCTGCTGGTCCATGTCGATGATCGCTGGCTGGTGCCGGTGCTGGTCGATTACGCCGAGAGCGATGTGGTGCCCGATGGCCTGCCGACCGATGCCGACTGGCACGACCCGGAGATGGAGCGCGCCATCGCCGAGCGTGGCTGGGCGATCTGGCCGCCCATCCGCTATGCCCATTCCACCGTGGTGCGCAATTTGGGCCGCCCCGCGCCCGCCCCGCCCAGCGCGCGCAACTGGCTGGGCACGGATGACCAGGCCAGGGATGTCGCGGCGCGGGTGATCTATGGCTTTCGCATCTCCGTGCTCTTCGGCTTCACGCTGACCATCATCGCCTCCGTCATCGGCATCGCCGCCGGCGCGGTGCAGGGTTTTTATGGCGGGCTGACGGACCTGTTGTTCCAGCGCTTCATCGAGATCTGGTCGGGCATGCCGCAGCTCTTCCTGCTGATCATTCTGGCCAGCATCATCCAGCCCAGCTTCTGGACCTTGCTGATCTTCCTGCTGCTGTTCTCCTGGATGGGTCTGACCGGCGTGGTGCGGGCCGAATTCCTGCGCGGCCGCAACCTCGATTACGTCCGCGCCGCCCGGGCGCTGGGCGTCTCCGACGCAGCCCTGATGTTCCGCCACATCCTGCCCAACGCCATGGTCGCCACGCTGACCTTTCTGCCCTTTACCCTCTCCGGCTCGGTCACCGTGCTGGCCTCGCTCGATTTCCTGGGCTTCGGCCTGCCGCCGGGCTCGCCCTCGCTGGGTGAATTGCTGAGCCAGGGGAAAAACAACCTCCAGGCCCCCTGGCTGGCCTTCACCGGCTTCGTGGTATTGGGGGGCGTGCTGACCTTGTTGATCTTTGTGGGCGAGGCGGTGCGTGACGCCTTCGACCCCAGAAAGCTGCCCGGGGGCGCGTCATGAGCCTGCTCTCGGTCGAGAACCTTGCCGTCGCATTTCGCGGCAAGCCCGTTGTCCATGGCGTCTCATTCCATGTCGATCCTGGCGAGGTGGTGGCCCTTGTCGGCGAATCGGGCAGCGGCAAATCCGTCACCGCCCTCTCATGTCTGCGGCTGCTCGCGAGTGGCGGCACCAACCCCGAGGGGCGGATCACCCTGGCCGGCACCGATGTGCTGGGCGCCGATGCCGCCACGCTGCAGCGGTTGCGCGGCGGCGTCGCCGGCATGGTTTTCCAGGAGCCGATGACCTCGCTCAACCCGCTGCACAGCATCGGCCGCCAGGTGAGCGAGGCCATCACCCTGCATCGCTCCCTCTCGGGCGAGGCGCTGCGGGCCGAGGTGGTCGCGGCGCTGACCCGCGCCGGCCTGCCGCAGATGAAGGACCGTCTGGGCGCCTTCCCGCATGAGCTCTCGGGCGGGCAGCGGCAGCGCGTGATGATCGCGGCCGCCCTGGCCAACAACCCCGCCTTGCTGATCGCCGATGAGCCGACGACCGCGCTCGACGTCACCATCCAGGCACAGATTCTGGCCCTGCTGGCCGAGCTCAAGACCAGCCTGAACATGGCCCTGCTGCTCATCACCCATGACCTGGCGATCGTGAAGCGCCATGCCGACCGGGTGGTGGTGATGAAGGATGGCGCGGTGGTGGAGCAGGGGCCGGTCGGCCGCGTCTTCGCAGCCCCCGAACACGCCTATACCCGGATGCTGATCGCGACCGAGCCCTCCGGCCGGCCCGCGGCGGTGGCGGCCGATGCCGCCGAGGTGCTGGTGGCGCGCGACCTGCGCGTGCATTTCCCCATCCGCCGCGGCCTGCTGCGGCGCGAGGTTTCCCGCGTGCGGGCGGTCGATGGGGTGAGCCTCAGCCTGCGCGCGGGCGAAACGCTGGGCATCGTGGGCGAAAGCGGCTCGGGCAAGACCACGCTCGGTCTGGCGCTGCTGCGCCTGGTGCCGAGCGAGGGGGCGATCCTGCTCGACGGCCGATCCATCCAGGGGATGTCGCGCGGGCAACTCCGGCCTTTGCGAGCGGCGATGCAGATCGTCTTCCAGGACCCCTATGGCAGCCTCTCGCCGCGCATGTCGGCCGGTGACATCGTGGGCGAGGGCCTGGCGGTGCATGAGCCCGGGCTATCGGCCGCCGCGCGCGAGGCGCGCGTGGCCGAGGCGCTGGTCGAGGTGGGTCTCTCCCCGGCGATGATGCCGCGCTACCCGCATGAATTCTCGGGCGGCCAGCGCCAGCGCATCGCCATCGCCCGCGCGCTGGTGCTCAAGCCCCGATTGCTGGTGCTCGACGAGCCGACCTCCGCACTCGATGTCTCGGTGCAGGCGCAGGTGGTGGATCTGCTGCGTGGGCTTCAGGCGCGGCATGGCCTGGCCTATCTCTTCGTTTCGCATGATTTGCGGGTGGTGCGCGCCATGGCCCATCGCATCGCGGTGATGAAGGATGGCGTCATCGTCGAGGAAGGCGAGGCGGAGGCGCTGACACGACATCCCGAACAGCCCTATACGAAGGCCCTGATGCAAGCGGCCTTCCTCCATGAATCCTGATGTCGAGAGCCCGGAACTGGGCGAATTGCGCGACTTGCTGAACGCCGAGCGCGTGCGGCTGGGTGTGCATATCCGCAAGATGAACAGCCCGGGCAGCCCGGTCTACGACTACTGGGAGAATGTGGTGCCGGCGGCGCTCATCCTCTTCAGCAGCTTCGGCGCCACCGCCTTCATCCATTTTTATGTCGGTGCGGTGGTGCTGGCCCTGGGCTGCTGGTGGTGGCTGGCGAAGGTGCAGCCCAAGGTCAAGGAGGGCGTCTTCCACCGCACCGCGGAGCTGGTGTTGAACAATGAGATGCAGTTCCAGCTGCTCTGGTCGCGCGGCATGCTCACCCTCTATGCGAAGCTGCCCGATGGCAGTGAGAGGGTGGCCACGCGGCGCGACGACTGGCGTGAATTCGTCCGCAGCCTTCGCACCGAGGTGACCGCCTGATGGCCATCCTGCTCTCCACCAAAGCCAACGCCATGTCGGAATGGCGCAGCGCCCTTCTGGCCGTCGATCCCGCGCTGGAGATCCGGATGTTTCCCGAGGCCGGCCCGCCGGAGGAGATCGACGTCGCGATCTGCTGGAGCAGCCATGACATGGCGGAGCTGCGCCGCTATCCCAATCTGCGGCTGCTGGTCTCGATGGGCGCTGGCGTCGATCATTTGCTGCGCGCGCCTGGCCCCCCGCCTGGCGTGCCGGTGGCACGGCTGAAGGATGAGCGGTTGACCACCGCGATGGGTGAATGGGTTCTGCTCAACGTGCTGCGGTTCCATCGGCAGGATGCCGAGTACCGCGCGCAGCAGGCGGCGCGGGTCTGGAAGGAACTGCCAGCGCCCGATACCGCCCGGCGGCGCGTGGGCATTCTGGGCCTGGGGCAGCTCGGCTGCCATGCCGCGGGGCTGCTGGGCGCGGTGGGATTTCCCGTCCTGGGCTGGACACGCCGTCCGCGCGTGGTCCCAGGTGTCGTGTGCTTCGACGGGGCCGATGGCCTCGCCGCCATGCTGGGCCAGACCGATATCCTGGTGTGCCTGCTGCCGCTGACGCCTCAGACACGCGGCATCATCAATGCGCAGAGTCTTTCGCTGCTGCCGGCGGGGGCCTTCGTGATCAATTCCGGCCGCGGCGGCCATGTGGTGGCCGATGATCTTCTGGCCGCACTCGATTCCGGCCACATAGCCGGCGCCGCGCTGGATGTGTTCGAGCCTGAGCCCTTGCCCGCCGGGCATCGCTTCTGGGGCCACGAAAAAGTCCTGGTCTGGCCGCATGCCTCGTCCATCACCATTCCCAGCAGTGCGGCGCCGCAGGTGGTGGAGAATATCAGGCGGGCGCGCGCGGGGCAGCCGCTGATCAATCTGGTTGATATGTCCTCGGGTTATTAGGCTGCGACCACCGGGCTGGGATCAGCCAGGGCGGGGCTCAGCCCAGCAGCATGGTGACCCTGCGCTGCAACTCGGCCAGCAATCGGGCAGCCCCACCCTCGCGGATCAGACCGGAGAACTCGCTCCGGCGCGACGCCAATTCGCTGATCGTGCCGGTGAGATAAACATCCACCACCCGGCCATTGCGCAGGAGGTAGCTCAGGATCACCGGCTCCTGATTGCCGGTGCGGTTGAGCGATGTGCGGACGAGTTGGTCGCCATTGGCGGTGGCCTGCACGCCCTGGGTGGTGAAGGTCTCGCCCGAGAAACCGTCGAAGCGCGCGGCATAGGTGGCGATCGACCAGCGCGCGAAGGCTTCGGTCAGGGCCGCCTGGTCGGACGCCGAAAAGCCGGTCCAGGCCGGACCAACGGCAATGCGCGTCATCGTCGTGAGGTCGAAGACCTGAGACATGACCGGTGCCAGGCGCTCATATCGCCCTCGCACGCCCAGCCGTGGCGCGTTGCGCATGATGTCGAGCAGGGTGTTGTGGAACATCTCGACCAGCGCGGTCGGGCTTTGCCCGAGGGCCGGGGAGACGAAAGGGCATAGGGCGAGCGCCGGCAGGGCGCGACGTGGCATGTGCATGGCTGCCCTCTACCATCCCGCCCGCCGTCGAACGAGGGTAGACCCGCGCCCTGGGACGTTCCAAAACGCGTCATGACCGAACGATTCACGACCTTCCTGACCGGGGCCACGGGTTTCCTGGGAAGTGCCGTGGCCCGCGCGCTGGTCGAAAGAGGCCATCGCGTGACCGCCTTGGCGCGCCCGGAAACGCCGCGCGGCGTGCTCGACGGCGTGCCGGTCGCCTTCACCCCGGGCGATCTGACGGACCCGGCGAGCCTGGCACTCGGCATGGCGGGCAGTGACGCGGTGATCCATTGCGCGGCGGATTACCGCATTTTTGTCCCCAACCCCGCGGCGATGTACGCGGTGAATGTGGCGGGCACCGAGGCGGTGATGCGCGCGGCCATGGCGGCGGGCGTTCGCCGTATCGTCCATGTCAGCAGCGTCGCCACGCTCAAGCCCCGCGACGATGGCAGCCCGGCCGATGAAGATGATGCCGCCCGGCCGGAGGAGGCCATCGGCCCCTACAAAAAAAGCAAGATCGAGGCCGAGCGGCTGGTCGAGCGCATGGTGCTGGAAGAGGGCCTGCCCGCCACCATCGTGAACCCCAGCACGCCCATTGGACCGCGCGACCGCAGGCCCACGCCGACCGGCCGTGTCATCCTCGAAGCCGCGCTGGGCAAGATGCCGGCCTATGTCGAGACCGGGCTGAACCTCGTCCATGTCGATGATTGCGCCGCCGGCGTCGTGGCCGCGCTGGAGCGGGGGCAGCTCGGCCAGCGCCATATCCTGGGCGGCAGGGATGTCAGCCTGGCGGAGCTGCTGGGCTATATCGCAGGCAAATACGGCCGGCGGGCGCCGTTCCGCCTGCCGCGCGGCCCGCTCTTCCCCTTGGCCCTCCTCGCCGAGACCGCGGCACGGGTGACCGGGCGCGAGCCGATGCTCACGCTCGATGGCCTGCGGATGGCCGGCCACAGGATGTATTTCTCCGCCGCCCGGGCCCAGGCCTTGCTGGGCTTCCACGCGCGCCCCTGGCAGCTCGCGGTGGATGACGCGTTGGCCTGGTTCACCGCCGAGGGCATGCTGTGATCTGGCTGGCGGCGGCGGCATTGACCGCCTGGCTGGTGCTGATCTTCGGCCGCGGGATGTTCTGGATGGGGCGCGAGAGTGACCGGGGCGCCGTCGCCGAGCCCGCGATCTGGCCCGACGTCACGATCCTGGTGCCGGCGCGCGACGAGGCCGAGACCATCGCCACCGTGGTCCAGGCCCTGCTCGCGCAGGATTATCCCGGACGGCTCGCGCTGTGGGTGGTGGATGACCGCAGCAGCGACGGCACCGGCGGGCTGGCGCGTGCTGCTGGGGAGGGCGATGCCCGGCTTCACGTCGTGACGGGCAGGGCCCGGCCCGCGGGTTGGACCGGCAAGCTATGGGCCTTGCAGCAGGGGCTGGAGGCCGCGCAGCCGACCACGCCCTATCTGCTCTTCACTGATGCCGATATCCGCCATGCGCCGGACAGCCTGCGTCGCCTCGTCGCCCGCGCCGAGGGCGATGGTCTCGCCCTCACCAGTCTCATGGCGAAGCTGCATTGCAGGAGTGCCGCGGAAGCCTGGTTCATTCCCGCCTTCATCTACTTTTTCCAGATGCTCTATCCCTTCCGATGGGTGAACAATCCGCAGGCGCGGATCGCGGCCGCGGCCGGTGGATGTGTGCTGTTGCGGCGCGAGGCCTTCGAGGCGGCCGGCGGCCTGGCCAGGATCCGCGGCGCGATGATCGATGACTGCGCACTGGCAGGCCTGGTCAAACGGCACCGGCCGGGCACCCGCATCTGGCTCGGCCTGACCGAGCATGTCGTCTCGCTGCGCGCCGCCCCGGATCTGACGCCCATCCGACGGATGGTGGCCCGCACCGCCTATGCCCAGCTGCGATACAACCCGCTGTTTCTGCTGGGCATGCTGCTGGCTCTCAGCCTGATCTTCGTGGTGCCGCCGGCGGCGGCGATCCTCGCCCACGGGCCCGCCCGGCTCCTGGGCCTGCTCGCATGGGGCTGCATGGCGCTGAGCTTCGCGCCCATGCTGCGCTTCTATCGCCTCTCGCCCTGGCGCGGCCTGGCCCTGCCTGCCATCGCTTGCTTCTACATGCTGTTCACGATTGAGAGCGCGATTGCGCAGCATCGCGGTCGCGGCGGGATGTGGAAGGGCGAGGCCGGTCCCCCCCCGTTGTAACCGCTCCGACGCCTCCGGCGAATGGTCTACAGCACGGAGGACCATTTCGTTCTTCGGCGGGAGAGTAGGAACAATGCGAATTTCCTTGACTGCACTGCGCGCATTCGAGGCCACGGCACGTCTGTCGAGCATGTCGATGGCTGCCATAGAATTACGTGTCGGTCTTGCCAGCATCAGCCGCCATGTCTCGGCGTTGCAGGCCCGACTCGGTGTGGAATTACTACGGCGTGAGGGCCGGCGGGTGGTCCTGACCCCGGCAGGCCGGGCTTATTTTGCCGATATCACTGCGGCTTTTCGGAGCATTAATAGCGCGACCGACAGTATTGCTGCCGAGGGTGGGCCGCGCGGGCCGAAATTGACCATCGCCTGCGATCGTAGTCTTGCCCAGCGTTGGCTGTTGCCGCGCCTGCCGGCATTCTGGGGCGCCACGCCGGCGCTGTCGCTGGCCGTGCTCGATGCCTCGGATGTGTCAAATGCGGGTGTGACTCCTGACATTTCGATCGTCTTTCGTTCAACGCACCAGGACGTCGCGCCGGATGAGATCGTGCTCTGCGAGCCGCCCATGCTCGCCATCGCCTCCGCGACGCTTCCGGGCAGCCTGAACAGCCTGCAGGGGCTCTTGCGCACCGCATCGCTCGTGCATGCCCGTTCACGTGATCAATGGCGGGACTGGCTGGCGCTTGCCGGCCACAGGGGCGAGACCCCGCGCGGCGGTGTCGTGATGCCTGACAAGGCCATGGCGATCGACGCCGCCAACGAGGGTATGGGCGTGGCGCTTGGTTGCCACGTTCTGGCGGGGGAAGAATTGGCGAGCGGAAGCTGCCGCGTGCTGTTGGGCGAGGGCCATGTGCTGGGCCGTTATCTGGCCATCCGGGCTCAGCGCCCGGTGTTGGATCCTGGCCTGAGCGGCAGCTTCATCGATTGGTTGCGTGAGGAAATGCTCGCCTCAGCCTAGAAGACCTCCAGCAGCATCATGCAACCCGCGTGATGCCAGGTCATTCAAGGCGCGTATTCTTTTGGTGTTGACCGGGCCCAGCAGATCTGTGGTCGGATATCTCGATGGTTTTCACCATCCGACCGCAGGTCTTGTAGGCACCGCTCCGGCGTCTGAGGCCGTTCAAGCAGACGCGGTGGCGACACCGCGGTGGTGGTTCCGTTGAGGCCGGCGGTGGGAACCGGGGGAGGCTTCGCAAATCCACCCAATCCGCTCTATGGACGTTACTGGCCGGTTGTGTGTCGGATGGGATCAACGCGCCTTGGATAGTTTGCCTGATATCGCTCTCCAGCATGCCCTGCCAGGCGACGCCCCTCGCGGCGTGGTTCTGGAGGCTGCGGTGCTGCGGGCGCGTGATGCGCTGTTGCGGCGCCAGAAGGCCGATGGTCACTGGGTCTTCGAACTGGAGGCCGATGCCACGATCCCGGCCGAGTATATCATGCTGCGGCGTTTCTTCGGCCATCACGATGCGCTGCGCGAGGCGCGTATTGGCCGCTACCTCCGGCGCATCCAGGCGCAGGAGGCCGCCAATACGGGCGGGGGCTGGCCGCTCTGGCATGGCGGCCCGCTCGATGTCTCTTGTTCGGTCAAGGCCTATCTCGCGCTGCGCCTGATCGGCGACGCGCCGGATGCGCCGCATATGGTGCAGGCCAGGGCGGCGATCCTTGCCGCGGGCGGGGCGGCACGGAGCAACGTCTTCACCCGTTGCACCCTGGCCCTGTTCGGGTTGGTGCCCTGGCATTCCGTGCCGGTGATGCCGCCGGAGCTGATCCTTCTGCCGAAGTGGTTTCCCTTCCACATCGGAAAGATCAGCTACTGGGCCCGCACGGTTCTGGTCCCTCTCACCGTTGTGATGGCCCGGCGGCCGCAGCCCATGGTCCCGATCGGCGTGGAGATTTCAGAACTCTTCACCACCCCGCCTGACGAGGTGCGTGAGTGGCCTGGCGGTGCGCATCAGCAGGAACCCTGGTCCAGCATGTTCCGGGCTGTCGACAAGGCCTTGCAGCGCGCGCAGCGGATATTTCCGCGCACCCACCGCATCCGTGCGGAGGCGGCCTGCGAGAAATTCGTCACCGAAAGGCTGAATGGCGAGGACGGTCTGGGGGCGATCTATCCCGCGATGGCCAATGCCATCTTCATGTATCACGTGATGGGCGTACCGCCCGACGATCCCCGGATGATCACCGCCTGGGCCGCGATCGAGAAACTGGTCTGCGACCGCGATGATGGCGAGACCTATGTCCAGCCCTGTCTCTCGCCGATCTGGGACACGGCTTTGGTCGCCCATGCGCTGCTGGAGGCGGGTGGCCCGCCGGCGGAGCAGGCGGTTGGCCGCGGCATGGCGTGGCTGACCGGCCGCGAGATCCGCGATGTGCGCGGTGACTGGGCCTGGCAGCGGCCGCATCTCCAGCCCGGCGGCTGGGCCTTTCAATACGAAAACGCGCATTACCCGGATGTGGACGACACCGCCGTGGTGGTGCTGGCGATGGACCGCTACCGCCGCGAAACCGGCGACACGCCCGCGGGCATGGAGGATGCGGTGCGTCGCGCTGTCGACTGGACCGTCGGCATGCAGAGCAAGGGCGGCGGCTGGGGCGCCTTCGACGCCGACAACACCTACCACTACCTCAACCATATCCCCTTCGCCGATCATGGCGCGCTGCTCGACCCGCCGACGGCGGATGTGACGGGGCGCTGCCTGGCCATGCTGGGACAATTGGGCGAAGGCGCGAAGAAGCCTGCGCGCGAGGCGGTGGCGTATCTGTTGGCCGAGCAGGAAGCCGACGGCGCCTGGTACGGCCGCTGGGGTGTGAACTACGTCTATGGGACATGGTCTGCCCTGACCGCTCTCAATGCCGCCGGCCTGCCGCATGAGCATGAGGCGATGCGGCGTGCTGTGGCCTGGCTCGAGACCCGGCAAAACGCCGATGGCGGTTGGGGCGAGGATGGCGACACCTATCCCGAGCGCGGCGGCACGGCGCCGGATGGCGGCAGCAGACGCCCCGGCCTGTCGACCGCCAGCCAGACCGCATGGGCACTGCTGGCGCTGATGGCGGCGGGAGAGGTGGATGGGCCGGCGGTGGCGCGTGGCGCGGCCTGGCTGTTGCGCCGCCAGTCCGAGGATGGCGAGTGGATCGAGCCTGACTACACCGGCACCGGTTTCCCGCGGGTCTTTTACCTGCGCTACCACGGATATTGCCGGATTTTCCCGCTCTGGGCGCTGGCCCGGCTGCGCAAGCTGCAGACCGGCAATTCCAGGCATGTGTCGGTGGGGTTGTGACCATCAAAGGGTTGCGTGTTTGGAATATAATTCGCGCTTGAGTTGTGGTTTGGGGCCGATGCACACTGCGATGTCGTTGATGGAAAGGAACGCGTCGCCATGCTCAATCGTCTTCTCTTCCTGGTTTTGCCGGCCGCGGCGCTCGGCCTGTTGCCGCTTCCCGCTGATGCCCGTGGCGTTCGGATGCGCGGCGTGAGCAGCGGCCGGCGCTTCTTCTCGCGTTTTCGCTTCCGCCAGCGCGGCACCGGTTTCTGATCGCCGCGGCGTCATTGCCGGAAAGCCAATACTCCCGCCCTTGCGCCTCGCAGCCCGCCGCGCCAGTTTGCCGCAAAACAGTGTTGAGGGTTGTTCGGCATGTCCGAGAGTTTCGACGTCATCATCATCGGTGCGGGCCCTGGCGGTTATGTCTGCGCCATCCGCGCCGCCCAACTCGGCATGAAGGTGGCCTGTGTGGAAAAGCGTGCCACGTTGGGTGGGACATGCCTCAATGTCGGCTGCATCCCCTCCAAGGCGCTGCTGCAGAGCTCCGAACACTACGAGGAAGCCATTCACAAATTCGCCGGCCATGGCATCAATCTCGGCCAGGTCAGCCTGGATCTCGGCCGCATGCAGGCCCGCAAGGCCGAGGTGGTGGGCGCCAACGTCAAGGGCGTCGAGTTCCTCTTCAAGAAGAACAAGGTGACCTGGCTCAAGGGTGAGGGGCAGATCGTGAAGCCCGGCACCGTCGCCGTCGATGGCACCGCCTATGAGGCGAAGCACATCATCATCGCCTCAGGCTCCGAGAGCATCCCGCTGCCCGGTGTCGTGGTCGATGAGACGCGCATCGTGACCAGCACCGGCGGGCTTGAGCTGGACACGGTGCCTGGGCACCTCGTGGTCATCGGCGGCGGCTATATCGGCCTGGAGATGGGCTCGGTCTGGTCGCGCCTCGGCGCCGAGGTCACTGTCATCGAGTTCCTGGACAGGCTGGTTCCGGCGATGGACACCGAAGTCGGCAAGACCTTCGAGCGGGTTCTGTCCAAGCAGGGCTTCAAGTTCAAGCTGAACACCAAGGTTCTTTCGGCGGTGGCCGATGACAGCGGGGTCGATATCACCGTGGCGCCCGCCGCCGGCGGCGCGGAGGAGAGGATCCGGGCCGATGTGGTCCTGCTGGCGATCGGCCGGCGGCCCCATGTCGCGGGGCTGGGCCTCGATGCGGCGGGCGTGGCGCTCGATGAACGCGGCCGGATCAAGGTTGATGCGCATTACGCCACCAATGTTCCGGGGATCTGGGCGATCGGCGATGTCATTGCCGGCCCCATGCTGGCGCACAAGGCCGAGGAGGAGGGCGTGGCGCTGGCCGAAATCCTCGCCGGTCAGAAGGGCCATGTGAATTACGGCGTGATCCCGGGCGTGGTGTACACCTGGCCCGAGGTCGCCTCCGTCGGCGAGACCGAGGAGCAACTCAAGGGGCGCGGACTCGCCTATAAGGTGGGGAAATTTCCCTTCACCGCCAATGGTCGGGCGCGGGCGATGGGCGACATGGATGGCTTCGTGAAAATCCTGGCCGACAAGACCACCGACCGCGTGCTGGGTGCGCATATCATCGGCCCCGATGCCGGGACCTTGATCGCCGAGATCGCCTTGGCGATGGAATTCGGCGCCTCGGCCGAGGATGTGGCGCGCACCTGCCATGCACATCCCTCGTTGAACGAGGCGGTGAAGGAGGCCGCCCTGGCGGTTGATGGCAGGGCGCTGCATATTTGATTGGATTGTGGCGCCGTTCCGCGTGATCTGAGGCGATCGTCGGGCTGGGTTGTTCTGGAGGAATTTGTGGGATTTTTGCCCACAAGCCGCCCGTTTCCATGGATAAGCCAACATCAAGCCGCCAGCAGACGGCGACGATACCGATCGCCTCCGACCCGCCGCCACCGACCTTCGGGCCCGCCGGCGGTGGGTGCCGGAAGGCTGAATTCGGCAGGGCATGAATCAGCCAAGGCAGGGCTCGCCTGGCCCCGCCGTGGCTGGACGGGCTCTCTTCTGGGTTGATCGTGGCGATGGCATCGAGGCGAAGCGCCGCTTTGCCAGAGGTGCCGCTGCTGATACCAATGGCCGACCGATGGAGCGCCGCGATTCGCGCGCCGTCGGTCCGCGGAGATTTTTGGGGGCCCAGGCCATGAAGTTCATCGTTGACCGCGCCATTCTGCTCAAGGCCCTGGCCCATGTGCAATCCGTGGTGGAGCGGCGGAACACGATCCCCATCCTGGCCAATGTCCTGCTCGACGCGAAGGACGGCACGCTCAGCCTGACCGCGACCGATATGGAGATCGCCATTGTCGAGGAGGTCGCCGGCGTTGCCGTGACGCGGCCCGGCCGCAGCACCGCGCCCGCGGCCACGCTCTATGACATCGTGCGAAAACTGCCGGAAACCGCGAAGATCGAGCTCGATCATCCCGGCGGCGACGCGCCGCTGGTGCTGCGCGCCGGGCGGTTCGTGACCTCCATCCTGGCCCTGCCGGTGGAGGATTTCCCGTCCATGACCGAGGGCAAGCTGCCCATTCGTTTCGCGCTGCCCGCGAATGTGCTGCGCGGCCTGATCGACCGGACAAAATTTGCCATCTCCACCGAGGAGACCCGCTACTACCTCAACGGCATCTACCTCCATGTCGCCGAGGCTGATGGCGCCCATGTGCTGCGCGCGGCCGCGACTGACGGCCATCGCCTGGCTCGCGTGGAAGAACCCATGCCCGAGGGTGCCGCGGGCATGGCCGGCGTCATCGTGCCGCGCAAGACAGTGGGCGAACTCCGGAAGCTGGCCGAGGACACCCAGGACGAGATCGAGATCCGCCTCTCCGAGACAAAGGTGCAGTTCCGCATCGGCACCATCGTGCTGACGTCGAAGCTGATCGATGGCACCTTCCCGGATTACGAGCGGGTGATCCCGCGCGGCAACGACAAGATCCTGACCGTCGACAAAAAGGAATTCGCCGAGGCCGTGGCGCGCGTCGCCGCGATTTCCAACGAGAAGTCGCGGCCGGTGAAGCTGTCCATCGACCGCAACCACCTCCGCCTCGAGGCCTCCAGCGCCGAGCAGGGCTCAGCCCAGGAGGAACTGGACGAGGGCAATGTGGAATACAGCGCGGGGCCGCTCGAGATCGGCTTCCAGGCCCGCTACCTCGCCGACATAACCGAGCAGATCGGCGAGAAGGTGCAATTCAAGTTTTCCGACGGCTCCGCGCCCACGGTGGTGATGGATGCGGCGCGGCCGGAGGCGCTCTACGTGCTGATGCCGATGCGGGTGTGACGGCGGCAAGCCTCGCCCTCCACCGCCTCACCCTTACCAGCTTTCGCAGCTATGCCGCCGCCACGCTGGAGAGCGGGGCATCGATGATCGTCCTGACCGGCCCCAATGGGGCGGGCAAGACCAATATCCTGGAGGCGATCAGCCTGCTCGGCCCCGGCCGCGGGCTGCGCGGCGCCCGGGTGGCGGAACTGGCGCGCACAGGCGCCACCGCCTGGGGCGTGGCCGGGCGTTTCTCCGGCGCCTGGGGCGATTTCGAGATCGGCACCGGCACACCACCCGATGGTCCGCCGGACAAGCGCGTCTTCCGCCTCGACGGCGCCGCCGCGCGCAGCCAGGCCGAGCTGGCCGAGCGGGTCGCCGCCGTCTGGCTCACCCCGCAAATGGACCGGCTGTTCCAGGAGGGCGCCTCCGGCCGCAGGCGGTTTCTCGACCGGCTGGCCTGGGCGCTGGAGCCCGGCCATGCCCGTGAGGTGGCGGGTTACGACAACGCCATGGCGCAGCGCAACCGGCTGCTGGCGCAGGGGGGCGACCCTGCCTGGCTGACGGCGCTGGAGGATGCCATGGCACGCCATGGGGTGGCTGCCGCCGCGTCACGCCGCGCCCTGGTCGCACGGCTGGATGCGCGGCTGGCCGCCGGCGCGTTGGGTGGCTTCCCCGCGGCGTCGCTGACCCTTCGGGACAGCACGCGGGAAGGCCCGGCCTTGGCCGCGGAGGAGGCGCTGCGCGAGGCCCTGCGCGCCGCCCGCGCCCGCGACCGCGCCGCCGGCGCGGCGGTGGAAGGGCCACACCGCGCCGACCTCGAGATGTTTCATCGCGAAAAGGCGCTGCCCGCCGCGCTCTGCTCCACCGGCGAGCAGAAGGCGCTGCTTGTCTCCACGGTCCTGGCCCATGCCGGGCTGATCCAGGATGCGCGGGGCTTCGCGCCGATCTTGTTGTTGGATGAGGTAGCGGCGCATCTCGACGCCCCCCGCCGCGCCGCGCTGTTCGCGGCGCTGGCGGCGCTGCCCGCCCAGGCCTGGCTGACCGGCACGGAATGGGAGGTTTTCGCACCCCTGCGCGGGCATGCCCGGGGCTTCCTGATTTCCCCCGGGGAAGTGGCGGAAAACCGCGATTTGCCCCTGCCCTGACCCCCTTGTTTCGGCTATAAGACACTCCGGCCCAAGCGCCGGATTTTCCAGGGATTTTTCGCCGCACATGAGTGACTCGACACCATCCCCCGGTCCAACCCCGGAAGAGGCCAACAATGCCGCCGCCGGCGAGGATTATGGCGCTTCCTCCATCACCGTCCTGCGCGGGCTTGAGGCCGTGCGGAAGCGGCCGGGGATGTATATCGGCGATACCGATGACGGCTCGGGCCTGCACCACATGGCTTTCGAGATCATCGACAATGCGGTGGATGAGGCGCAGGCCGGTTTCGCCAGTCGCTGCGACGTGGTGCTCAACGGCGATGGCTCCGTGACCGTCACCGATGATGGCCGCGGCATTCCGGTGGATATGCATGCCGAGGAGGGCGTTTCGGCTGCCGAGGTGGTGCTGACGCGGCTGCATGCCGGCGGCAAGTTCAACCAGAATTCCTACAAGGTTTCCGGCGGTTTGCATGGCGTGGGTGCCGCCGTGGTGAATGCGCTGTCGGAATGGATGGAGGTGCGGATCTGGCGCGCCGGGGTCGAGCATTTCATCCGCTTTGAGCATGGTGAGACGGTGCAGCCGCTGCGCGTGGTCGGCCCGTCGACGCATCACAACGGCACCGAGGTCACCTTCAAGCCCAGCTCCGGCACCTTCACCAAAGTGGAATACGACTTCGCCATTCTGGAGCGCCGGCTGCGCGAATTGGCCTTCCTCAATTCCGGCCTCGCCATCACCGTGCAGGATGATCGCTCGGTGCCGGTGCAGCGCGCCGAATTCAAGTTCGATGGCGGGCTTGTGGCCTTTGTCGAATGGCTCGACCGCGGCAAGGACCCGGTCTTCAAATCGCCGATCAGCCTGGTCTCGAAGGAGACCGACGGCATTCGTGTCGAGCTGGCGATGTGGTGGACCAACAGCCCGCGCGAGCTGGCGCTGTGCTTCACCAACAACATTCCCCAGCGGGATGGCGGCACCCATCAGGCTGGTTTCCGCCAGGCCCTGACCCGCGTGGTGATGAAATACGCCGAAGACCTGGCCAAGAAGGAAAAGGTCGAGCTGATCGGCGAGGATATGCGCGAGGGGCTGACGGCGGTGCTCTCGGTGAAGGTGCCAGACCCGAAATTCTCGTCGCAGACCAAGGACAAGCTGGTCTCTTCCGAGGTGACGCCGGTGGTGCATATGGCGGTGGCCGATGCGCTGAGCCATTGGTTCGAGACGCATCCCAAGGAAGCCAAGCTGGTGCTGGACCAGGTCGTGCTCTCGGCCGTCGCCCGCAAGGCGGCGCAGATGGCGCGCGACAAGGTCGGCCGCAAGAACATGCTGGAATTCAGCACGCTGCCGGGCAAGCTGGCGGATTGCCAGGAACGCGACCCGACGAAATGCGAGATGTTCATCGTCGAGGGTGACAGCGCCGGCGGCTCGGCCAAGCAGGGCCGCAACCGCGCGAACCAGGCCATCCTGCCGCTGAAGGGGAAAATCCTGAACGTCGAGCGGGCACGCATCGACAAGATGCTGGCCTCGGCCGAAATCGGCACGCTGATCACCGCCCTTGGCACCGGCATCGGGCCGGGCGAACCCTCGCGCGGCGGCTTCGATCTCTCAAAACTGCGCTACCACCGCATCGTCATCATGACGGACGCCGATGTCGACGGCTCGCATATCCGGACGTTGCTGTTGACGTTCTTCTATCGCCAGATGCCCTCGCTGATCGAGGCGGGCTATCTCTACATCGCCCAGCCGCCGCTTTATCGGGCCAAGCGCGGCAATGACGAGCGCTACCTCAAGGACGACCGCGCGCTGGAGGATTTCCTGCTGGAGAAGGCGCTGTCCAATGCCCGCCTGGCCTTCGCCGATGGGCGGCTGCTGCAGGGCGCGGCATTGGCCGAGGAGGTTGAGGTGCTGCGGCAAATGTCGGGCCGCATCAAGCGCCTGGCCGGCAATCTGCCGCCGGAATACATCGAGCAGGCCGCCATGGCCGGGGCGCTGCGGGCCGAGCCTGATCTCGCCGTGGCCCAGATCCTCGCCGCGCGCCTCGATGCCATGGCACCGCCGGCGGAGCGGGGCTGGATCGCCTCGATCGATGGCGGCGCCATCAACATGGCGCGGGTGGTGCGTGGCGTGACCGAGCGCTTTTCGCTGACGGCGGCGCTGCTGCACACCGGCGATGCCCGCTGGCTGGATGAGCGGCGCAAGATCTTCGAGACCGATTTCGCCGAGCCGGCGAAACTCTTCTTCGACAGCACCGAGGTGACGGCACGCGGCCCGATGGCGGTGCTGGACCGCATCATCGCCCAGGGCCGCCGCGGCCTGACCATCCAGCGCTTCAAGGGCCTGGGCGAGATGAACCCGGAGCAGCTCTGGAACACCACCCTCAATCCCGAGGCCCGCACCCTGCTGAAGGTGCGCGTCGATGATGTGGAGGATGCCGAGACGGTGTTTTCGACATTGATGGGGGATGTGGTGGAGCCCAGGCGCGACTTTATCGTGGGGAATGCGCTGAAGGTGGCGAATCTCGACGTTTGAGTGCGGCGCGGGGCTGGGATGGCGGAGGCTGATCTCTACGGACCGGTGAAGGCCCATCTCACGGCCTGCGGATATGCCATCCGCGGGGAGGTCCTGGATTGCGACATCGTCGGGCGGGATGAAGCGCAGGGCCTGCTGATCGCCGTGGAACTCAAGCTCGCCTTTGGTCTGTCCGTGATCTATCAGGCGCTGAGCCGGCTGGCCGCGGTCGATCACGTCTATGTCGGCGTGGCGGTCGCCCAGGGTGCGAAGGCGCGGCGGAACTGGGATGCCCAAATCCCCGATGCGGTGAAGCTCTGCCGCATGCTGGGTCTCGGCCTGCTGTCGGTGCGCGATGGGCGGGTCATCGTCCATGCCGATCCCGGGCCCTATTCGCCACGGAAATCGGCGCCGAAGCGGGCGAGGCTGCTCGGCGAATTCATCCGGCGCAGTGGCGACCACAATATCGGCGGCACCAACCGGCGGCCGCGGGTCACGGCCTATCGCGAGGACGCGCTGCGCTGCGCCCGGGTTCTGTGCGAGCAGGGCGAGGCGATGCGCCCCGCGGCGGTGCGCGACCTCTCCGGCGTGGCGAAGGCGGCGACCATCCTGCGCGGCAATGTCTATCTCTGGTTCGAGAGGCTTGGCCGGGGACAATACGCCTTGACCCCAGCGGGGCTGGCGGCGCTGGAGCACTACGCCGATGTCATCGCCGCGCAGAATCCGGTCGCCGAGGGGGTGTTGGAGCGCTCACCATCGTGACCCCTGGCGCCAGGCGGCCGGTCTGCTAGACCCTCCCCATGACCCGCGCCCAACGCATCGAGGCGGCGCTGAACGCCCGCTTTTCCCCGCTCCTCCTGCAAGTCCAGGATGACAGCGCCATGCATGCCGGGCATGCCGGTGCATCGCCGGGGGGCGAGACGCATTACACCGTTACCATGGTCGCCGCCGCCTTCGAGGGGCTGAACCGCGTCGCCAGGACCCGCCTGGTCAACGACGCCCTGGCCGATGAATTCGCCGCCGGCCTGCATGCGCTGGCGTTGAAGCTCAATCCTCCCGGGCAAATCTGAGGCGCGAGAGGAAGCCGCGCCGCTTCGGCAGGACGGGCGCTTCCCAGACCGGGGTGTTGTCGTCGCCCGCCGGCGCCAATTGCCGGACCACGCGCAGGCTCATCATGCCGAAGGCGAGGCGGCGGTGGTCGGGCGGCACGGCCACACCCTCGCCCACATCGAATTCCAGCACCAGGACATCATCCACGGGCCAGGCGGCGTCCACCCGCAATTCGGTGATGCCGGAGCCCGGGATCACCCAATCCGCCCAATCCCCGCCCAGGGCGCGGGCGCGGCCGGCATGGCCGCCCGGGGGGGACATCACGACCAGAAGCACGCTGATGGCGGGGCAGCGCCAGGCCGGGTCAAGCGGCAGGCGAAGGACGGGCCTGGCGGGCGCGATCGCCCAGGTGCCCCATTCCTCCTGATGCGACCAGCCCTCGCCCAGGCGCAGCAGCGCGCCGCTGGTGGCCGAAGCCGGCGCCAGCGCCGGCAGATCGGGCAGCGGCGGCAAGCCGCCAAAGATCAGCATGTCCTCGCCGAGCGGGGCGCGGTCGCGTGGCAATGCCCGGGCGTCGCCGAGGAAGCCGGCGCATTCCTCGGCCAGTTCGCGCCAGCTCCGCAGGCGGACCGAGGCGCGCAGCGCTGCCTCCCTCGCGGCAAGGCCGGCGGGGTCCTGGATCAGCGCCCAGGCGGCGGCCGCCAGGGCCGGGATGTTCTCCGGCTCGACATAGACGGCGTGTTCGCCGCCTGACTCTCGCAGCACCGGGATATCGGCCAGCAACGGCACCTTGCCCTGGGTCAGGCTTTCGGTGACGGGAAGGCCCCAGCCCTCGGCATGGGAGTTGAAGACGGTGAAGAGGCATCCGGCATAGAGGCGCTGCAGCTCGCCATCCGGCGCCCCCGGGCGCAGCTCGACACGGCGGCGCAGCTCCGGTGCGGCGTGGTGCAGTTGCGTCACCTGATCGGCCAGGAAGCCATGGATGCCAAGGATGACCAGGCGCGGGACCTGCGCCTCGCCATGCCGGCGGATGAGGTGCAGCCAGGCCCGCAGCAATCCCAGCTGGTTCTTGCGCGATTCGACCGTGCCGACGGCCAGCACGAAGGGCTCGGCGGGCGGCGGCGTTGCGGCCGGTGCCTCGGCGCCGAAGCGCGCATCCAGCCGCAACACGCTGGCCGGAATGGTCAGCCCCGGCAGGAGACGTGGCTGCCAGGCCTCGAAATCGGCGCGCACCGCCGCACTGATGCAGATCGCATGATCGGCCACGAGACACATGGTGGAGAAATGCTGGGCGAAGCTGCGCACCAGCAGCTCCTCGCAATGCTCGGGCACGAGAAGCGGCAGCAGGTCGTAGACGAAGCTGGCGTAGCGCACGCCGGCGGCTTCCTTCAGCGCCATGATCCGCGCGGCATGGCCGGGCAGCCACCAGGCGGCCCCGGCCCCCAGAAGCCAGTCGCCGGGCGCGAAATCATGGGGGGCCGCGGCCGCCAGCGCCGCCTCGGCCTCATCGACCAGCGCTTGCCAGTCCGGCGCCTTCGGGCCGCCTGGGTGCATGGTGCCGGCCAGTAACCGGTCCAGCATCGGCCTGGGGAACCGCCGCCAGCCGCCCTCGCCGGGGGCCAGGGCCACAAGCCCGAACAGGCCCTCGCCAGCCACGACCAGGCGGGTCTGCACCCGCGTCACACCGCTGGGCGAGCGGATGTGACGGAAGCCGGCCAGCAGATCGGTGATGTCCGCCGCTATGGCCATGGCGAGCCCGCCTCAGGCGCGCCCGTAGGTATCCTCGATGCGGACGATGTCGTCCTCGCCGAGGTAGCTGCCGACCTGCACCTCGATGAGCGTCAGCGGGATCATGCCGGGGTTTTCCAGCCGGTGGACACAGCCCAGCGGCAGATACACGCTCTCATTCTCGCGCAGCATGATGCGCTCATCGTCGCGCTGGACGATGGCGGTGCCATTCACCACCACCCAATGCTCGGCGCGGTGGAAGTGTTTTTGCAGCGAGAGCTTGCTGCCGGGGCGGACCGAGATCTGCTTGACCTGGAAGCGGCTGCCCTGGATGAGACCCTCATAATGGCCCCAGGGGCGGTACATGCGGCGATGCTCGGTCGCTTGCTTCAGGCCGCTGGCGCGGAGCTGTTCCACCAGTTTCTTCACATCCTGCGCATGGTCGCGGTGCAGGGCCAGCACGGCGTCGTCGGTCACCACCAGCACGGCGTCCTCGAGGCCGACCACACCGGTCAGCAGGCCCTCGCTGCGGACGTAGCAGTTCCGCGCGCCGACGAGATGCACCGGGCCCTCGGCATGGTTGCCCTGGGCATCCTTATCGGCGATCTGCCACAGCGCGTCCCAGCTGCCGACATCCGACCAGCCCAGGGCGGCGGGCACGACGGCGGCGTTGCTGGTGCGCTCCATCACCGCATAGTCGATGGAGATCGAGGGTGCGGCGGCGAAGCTCGCGGCATCGAGGCGGACGAAATCCAGGTCACGGCTGGCGCTGGCGATGGCGGCATTGACCGCCGTCACCACCTCCGGCGCGAATTGCCCCAATTCGCGCAGCAGCGTGGAGGCCTGGGCGACGAACATGCCGCTGTTCCACAGGTGCTTGCCGCCATCGAGGAAGCGCTGCGCGGTGGCGGCATCGGGTTTCTCGACGAAACGCTCCAGCGCCAGCACGCCGGGCGCGCCGTCGAGGGCGGCGCCGGATTCGATGTAGCCGAAGCCCGTTTCAGGGGCGGTCGGGCGCATGCCGAAGGTCACGATCTTGCCCATTTCGGCCGCCACCACGGCCTGGGCGAGGGCAGCGTGAAGGGCAGGGACATCGGCGATCGCGCTGTCGGCCGGCATGATCCAGAGCACGGCGCCGGGGTGGCTCTCCTGTGCCAGCGCCGCGGCGGCGGCCACGGCGGGGGCGCTGTTCCGCCCGGCGGGCTCGAGCAGGATGCGGGCGCCGGCGACCTTCGCGGCGCGCAATTGCTCGGCGGCGAGGAAACGATGCGCCTCGTTGCAGACGATGATGGGGGGCGCGAAGCCGGGGCCGCTGGCCCGCAGCGCGGTGGCGGCCAGCATGGTCTCCGGACCCGCCAGCGGCCAGAACTGCTTCGGATAGGTCTCACGCGAGAGCGGCCATAGCCTGCTGCCCGTGCCGCCGGAGAGGATCACCGGAATGATGGTCGTGCTGGTCGTGCTCATGCTCGGAGGTCTGATCCTATGATTCGGGGATGACGGGCCTGATGGCGGGTTCTGCCGCATTCCTGCCGGAACTGAAAGGGTTGCTCACTGGGGAGCAACAAGCTTAGGGCTCATTCATGGCGAGATTACAAACAGATCGGGGCATTTATCTGCTGGACGGCCACAATCTCGCGATGCCGCAGGGCACCGGAATTGCCACCTATGCCCGTGGCCTGGCGGCGGCGGTGGCGGCCCAGGGTTTCCGGCCGGGGGTGATCCATGGCGCCGATCCCGGCCGGCCCATGGCGCCGGGCATGGTAGGGGGCGCCCTTCGCCTGGCCCGCCGCCTGGCCGGCCAGGCCGAGATCGCCTTTCGCGGCGGCGTGCTGCCGGTTCATGCCGGCGGCCCCGGCGTGGCCGGCCTGCCCGCGGACACGCTCTCCTTCAATGCCCGAGACTGCATCGGCCGGGCGCATCTGCACCTTCGCACCACCGGTGACATGCTGCCGCTGCGCATGCCCCCGGGCGTTGTCCCACGCGCCATGCACTGGACCTACGCCGTGCCGCTGCGCCTGGAAGGGGTGCCGAACCTCTATTCCGTGCTCGACCTCATCCCGCTGGTGATGCCCGAGACGACGCTGACCAACCAGCCGCTCTACCGCCGCATGACGGCGCTGATCGCCGGGACCGCGACCCATATCGTCACCATCAGCGAATGGTCGAAGGCCGATATCATTCGCATCCTGGGCGTGGCGCCGGAGCGGGTGACCAATACATGGCTGGGGGTCACACCCGATGCCACAACCCTGTCCTTGCCGGAGGCCGCGCTGGCAAACCAGCTCATGGCCGGCTTCGGCCTTCAGCCACAGGGCTATTTCCTGTTCTATGCCGCCATCGAGCCGCGCAAGAATCTGCGCCGCCTGATCGATGCCTATCTCGCCACGGATATCGCGGCACCCCTCATCATCGCGGGAAAAAAGGCATGGCTGTGGGAGGCTGAACTGGCCGCGCTGGCGGGGCGGGAGAGCAGTATCGATGGCCGCGTAAGGCTGCTGGGGCACCTGCCCCGATCGGATCTGATGGCCCTCGTGCGCGGCGCCCGGGCGGTGTGTTTTCCCAGTCTTTACGAGGGGTTTGGCCTGCCAGCGGTGGAGGCCATGGCCTTGGGCACGCCGGTGCTGACATCGACCGCCTCCTGCATGCCCGAAATCGTCGGCGATGCCGCGCTCTGCGCCGACCCGCTCTCCGTCCAGGCCCTCGCCGAGGCGCTGCGGGCGTTGGATGGCGACGCCGCGCTCCGCGCCCGGTTCGCCGCCGAGGGGCCGGTTCGGGCGGCCTTCTTCAGCCCGGCGCGCTATGCGGAGAGGCTGGCCGCCATGCACGCCAGTCTCGGTCTGACGGCGGATTGACGCAGTTCCGCCTTGCCGTCACACCAGTCAGGGAGAATCTGCATGCCTCGAATCACCGCAGCCGACCTGATCATGGGATCGGATGATGACTTTGTTATCAACCTCTATTTGGCGGTTCTTGGGCGCTGGCCCGACCCGGAGGGCTTGGCCCATTTCACCCGCCAGGTGACCGGCCGGCCGGAAGCGCGGCGCGCCGCCATCCTGGAACTGGCGAATTCCCCCGAGGCCATGCAGCACGGCCTGCCGCTTGCGGTGCCCGACCCGCTTTTTCCCAGCGAGCCGCTGCAGGCCTTGCAGGCGCAGCTTGCCCTGCGCAGCGAATACCTGAACCGGCTGGCCAGCGCGCCCCCGCCGCCGCCGCCCGCCACGGCGCAAATCGAGGCCGTGGCCCCGCTGCTGCGGGAGATGCGCGCGGAACTCGATGCAATACGCCGCGAATTTCGCGAAAGATTGGCCGAATTGCCCCAGGCCTCGCCGCCTCCGCCGCCCGCCACACCCGACATGGCTGACTACATCAATGACCTCCTGGCCGTATCTGAGGCCCGCATGGAGCTTCGCGTGAGGGCCATGGAGCGGGGCCTGCGGGACAGCAGCCGCCAGTGATCCTGCCCCCCACCCTGGTCGTCGCGGCGCCGCTGCGCGGCCCGGCCGGCGCACGTGTCGCACCGCTTCTGGCCGCCATCGAGCGACTTTGCCCCGTCAGGTTCCTGGTGGCCCCAAGCGAGGCCGATCTGGCGCCTGGGCCGCGGGTCAGCATGGCGGAATGGCTCGATGACCGGTCGATGGACCGTGTTCCGCATCTCCATATCCTGGTCGATGACGAGGCCTCGGCGCTGCCCTTCCGCGCGGCGATGTGTCGGCCAGGGGTGACGGTTCTGGAGGATCCGGGCCTGGCGCGGCTGCAGCAGGCGATCACCCTGGATGCCGGGCAACCCGCGGCATGGCTTCGTCTGCTCGCGCAGCATCACGGTGCCGGGGCGCGGCGCCTGGGGCGGGCGCAGCTTGGGGGGCTCTTCGCGCCGGCGCAGCGCCAGCGAATGCCCATGCTGGACGGGATCGCGGAAGCCGCGAGCCTTCTTGTGGTGCGCAGCCGGCATGCCCTGGGCTTCCTGCCGCCTGGTGCCCGTGCCGTCGCATTGCCCCCGCCATTTGCCGATCCGGCCGCAATGCCCGCCCCCGCATCCGGCCGCCGGCTTCTGCTGCCGCTGCGCGATCCGATATCCTGCCGCGCCCTGGCACCACTCCAGGCGGCCGCGACCACCGCCGGGGCCGAGCTGCTGCCCTGGATATGCGACCTGGCGCCGATGCCCGCAGCCGACGCCGCCCTGGCACTGCATCTGCCCTTCGGCGCCACGCCGCTGCATGGGGTGATGGCGGCCATGGCGCGTGGCCTGCCGGTCCTGGCCTGGGCCGAGGACCCGGCCGCGGAATGGCCGGAGCCCGCCGTCTCGCGCATCGGCTTCGGCGCGGCGCCCGAGGCGCTGGCGGCCGCCTTCACCACGCTGCTGGACCAGGCCGCCCCGCGCGGTGAGGCAGCGCTGCATCTCGCTGCCTCACATGGCGCCGATGCCGCCGCGCTTGCCCTTCTGCACCTCGTTCCGGGTTGCCGGGTCGCCGCGCCAGCCCCATAACGCTGGGATGGCAAGACCGAGGGCGAATGGCCGCCCGGACCCCTCCGCACCGCATCGTCCCTGTGAGGCCCCGAACTGCCCGGAGCCCGGCGAATACCGCGCGCCGAAAGACCGCATGCGGCTGCGCGAATACCACTGGTTCTGCCTCGCCCATGTCCGCGCCTACAATCTCTCCTGGGACTTCTACAAGGGTATGGCGCCGGAGCAGATCGAAGCGTCGCTGCGCCTGGATACGGGCTGGCAGCGCCCGACATGGCCGCTCGGCCGCCTGGGCCATGGCCGGCTGGATGCCGAATTGCTGCGCGACCCCTTCGGCATTCTCAACGGCACCGCGCAGCCCACCAAGCGCACCCCCAACCCCGATGCACCGCCGCCGGAATTGCGCGCGGCGCTTGATCTTCTCGACCTCAGCTGGCCGACCGACAGCCTGGCGCTGAAGGCGCGCTACAAGGAACTGGCCAAGCGCTACCACCCCGATTCCAATGGCGGGGACCGCAGCGCAGAGGACCGGCTCAAGGACATCAACCGGGCTTATTCCCTGCTGCGACACAAACTGGCCGGCGTACAGGCTTCCGCCCGTTAAATCCCTGGCTTACAAAAACCCCCACGTCCCGATGAACAAGGTAGCCGCATTGTCCGACATCAGCCCCACCAGCATGATCAATATGCCCGACACCTGGGTGAATGCGCGCGATGTCTTCGGCGTCGACGTGAACATGCAGGTGCCAGCCTTCTCGCTTCGCACCGAGCATGTGCCGGAATTCGACCCGACCTATCAGTTCGACCGTGAGACGACGCTGGCGATCTGCGCCGGCTTCGCCTTCAATCGGCGCGTGATGGTCCAGGGCTATCACGGCACGGGCAAGTCGACGCATATCGAACAGGTGGCGGCCAGGCTGAACTGGCCCTGCATCCGGGTGAACCTGGACAGCCACATCAGCCGCATCGACCTGATCGGCAAGGACGCCATCGTGCTGAAGGATGGCCAGCAGGTCACTGAATTCCGCGAAGGCATTCTGCCCTGGGCGCTGCAGCACCCCTGCGCCCTGGTGTTCGACGAATATGACGCGGGCCGGCCGGATGTCATGTTCGTGATCCAGCGCGTGCTGGAGGTGGAGGGCAAGCTCACCCTGCTGGATCAGTCGCGCGTGATCCGCCCGCACCCGATGTTCCGCCTTTTCGCCACCGCCAATACGGTGGGCCTTGGCGACACGACCGGCCTCTATCACGGCACGCAGCAGATCAACCAGGGCCAGATGGACCGCTGGAACATCGTCACCACGCTGAACTACCTGCCGCATGGCCAGGAAGTCGCCATCGTGCTGGCCAAGCTGGGCGCCGAGGGCGATGCGGCGATGAAGAAGCAGGTCCAGGCCATGGTGGCGCTGGCCGATCTGACGCGCGCGGGCTTCATCGCCGGCGACATTTCTACGGTGATGTCGCCGCGCACGGTGATTACCTGGGCCGACAATGCGCGGATCTTTGGTGATCTGGCCTTTGCCTTCCGGGTGACCTTCCTGAACAAATGCGATGAGGCGGAGCGCGGGACGGTGGGTGAATACTACCAGCGCTGCTTCAACGAGGAACTGCCGATGGGGACGATGCTGCGGAAGGCTGGATAGGCATGCCGCGCTTCCGGCTGCATCACGCGCCAAAAACCCGCGCGAGCAGCATTCTCTGGCTGCTTGAGGAGCTGGGCGCTGATTACGAGTTGGTGCCGCACAGGCTCAGCGAGGGCACCCACAAGCGGCCGGAATTCCTCGCGATCAACCCGTTGGGCAAGATCCCCACGCTGGAGGATCGCGGCCCGGCCGGTGACTGGGTCGGTGTGACGCTGAGCGAATCCGCCGCGATTGCCGGCTATCTGGCCGATGCGCTGCCGGAAGCAGGGCTGGCGCCGGCGGTGAACACTCCGGCGCGCGCCACCTACGCCATGCTGATGCAATACGGCCCGGCCATTCTGGAACCGGCGATGATGGACAAGGCGGCACCGCGCGCGTCGGAGATGGCCAACCCTGGCGCAGTGGGCTGGCCCGCCCTGGACGTGGCGGTCGCCCGACTGGAGCTTCTGCTGCAGACTGGCCCCTGGTTGCTGGGCGAAAAACTTTCCGCTGCCGACATCACCATTGGCGGCACCCTGCAATGGGCGGTGGGCTGGAGGCTGGTGAAGCCCAGCGACAGGCTTCGCGACTATCTCGCCGCGCTGATGGCTCGCCCGGCAAAGCGGCGAGCATTGGAATTGGAGAAGGCGGCATGAGCGGCAAGCAGGACCTGACCCGTCAGGAAGAATTCAAGCGCGCCACCGCCGGCGCCTTGCGCGCCATCGCGCAACAGACTGAGGTGCAGGTCGCTTTCCAGCCCGGCCCCGCCGGCCTGGCCGGCAAGCGCGCCCGTCTCCCTCTCCCCACCCGCTCCCTGCCGCCGGCCGAAATGGCCAAGCTGCGTGGCGCCGCCGACGCGCTGGCCTTGAAACTCCGCCACCACAATGAAAGCGCCCATGCCGCCCGCATGCCCAGCCGCAAGGAGGCGCGTGAGGTCTTCGATGCGCTGGAGGATGTTCGCGTCCAGCATATCGGCGCGGCGCATATGGAAGGCGTCGCCCACAACCTCCATGTCCGCCTGAACGAGGAATGCGAGGCCGAGGGCTATGACCGCATGACCCGCAAGGACCAGCTTCCGCTGCACGCGGCGCTGAGCCTGATCGCCCGCGAACGCATCACCGGTCAGCCGGCGCCGGCCGCCGCCCAGCGCATCCTGGGCGAATGGCGCGGCTCGCTGGACGAAAAAGCCGAGGCGGCGATGGCCGACCTCGTCTCCTCCACCGACAGCCAGGAGAATTTCGCGCGCGCCGCCCGCAAACTGCTCACCGCCCTGGACCTCGCCGAAGCCGAGTTGGAAAGCGAAGCCGAGCAGGATGACGAGGGCGATGAGGGCGGCGACGACCAGACCCAGCAGGACCAGTCCAGCCAGGGCGAGGCCCAGGCGCAGGAACAGGAAGCCATGTCGGGCGCCGAGCCCGAGACCATGGAGGGCGAGGCCTCTGACGAAGAAGCCCAGGAATCCGAGGAGGAAGGCGCCTCCGCCGAGGGCGACGACAAGCCCGGCGGACCGCAACAACGCCGGGAAATCCCGCAGGTCGATGACGGCAGCAAGTACCGCGCCTTCACCACGAATTTCGACGAGGTGGTCGAGGCCGATGACCTCTGCGACCCGGAGGAGCTGACCCGGCTGCGGCAACAGCTCGACCAGCAGCTGCAACACCTGCAGGGCGTGGTCAGCAAGCTGGCCAACCGCCTGCAACGCCGCCTGCTGGCGCAGCAGCAGCGCGCCTGGGAATTCGACCTGGAGGAAGGGCTGCTCGATGTCGCGCGTCTCGCCCGCGTCGTTGCCAACCCCACCATCTCGCTCTCCTACAAGCGCGAGCGCGAGGCGGATTTCCGCGATACCGTGGTGACCCTGCTGATCGACAATTCCGGCTCGATGCGCGGTCGCCCCATCACGGTGGCCGCGATGTGCGCGGATATCCTCGCCCGCACCCTGGAGCGCTGCGCGGTGAAGGTGGAAATCCTGGGCTTCACCACCCGCGCCTGGAAGGGCGGCCAGAGCCGCGAGCGCTGGGTGCAGGAGGGCAAGCCGCGCAACCCCGGCCGCCTGAACGACCTCCGTCACGTCATCTACAAACCGGCCGACGCACCGATGCGCCGCGCGCGGAAAAACATTGGCCTGATGCTGCGCGAGGGGCTGCTGAAGGAGAATATCGACGGCGAGGCGCTGGCCTGGGCCTATAAGCGCCTGCTGGCGCGGCGCGAGCACCGCCGCATCCTGATGGTGATCTCCGACGGGGCGCCGGTGGATGATTCGACGCTGTCGGTGAACCCCGGCAACTACCTGGAAAAGCACCTGCGCGAGGTCATCAAGGAGATCGAGGCGCGCGACCAGGTCGAGCTGATCGCCATCGGCATCGGCCATGACGTCACGCGCTATTACCGCCGCGCCGTGACCATCGTCGATGCCGAGGAGCTCGGCGGCACGATGATGAAGAAATTGACCGAACTCTTCGACGAAGACGCTGCCGCCGCCTGGCAGCGGGCCTCGGCCGAACGGGCGCCGGCGATCCTGTGACCAGCCAGGGGCGCTGAATGCGCCGTCGGTCGCTTCTGCTGACGGCGCTGGCCGGCAATGCCTGCGCGCAGGGTGCGGCCGGGCCGTTGGCCGTGCCGCTCAGCCTGCAGCCTCCCAGCGGGCCGATGCGGGCGCTGGGGGCGCTGGAGATCAACACTTCGGCGCTGGGTTTTGGCGGGCTGTCGGGTGTGCATCTCGATGAGATGCTGACCCTGACGGCGATCAGCGACACCGGGCGATGGTTTCGGGCGCAGCTTCTGTTGCGCGGTGAGGCGCCTGCGGGGCTGGGCCCCGCCACCACCGGCACATTGCGCGACGGCTCCGGCGCCAACTTGAGCCGTGGGCGGCCCACCGATGCCGAAGCCCTGACCCGGCGGCCCGATGGCACATGGCTGGTCGGTTTCGAGCGCTGGCACCGGATCCGCGCCTTCCGCAGCTTGGACGCCCCGGGCAGCTTTTTCGAGGCGCCGCCGGGCCTGGCCAATGCGCCATCGAATGGGGGGCTGGAAGCCCTGGCCACGCTGGCGGATGGCAGGTTGCTCGCCATCACCGAATTCTTCGATGATCCGGTGGATGCATCGCTGCGGCAGGGCTGGATTGGCGGGCCGGGTGATTGGCAGCCCATCCGCTACCGCCCGGCCGCGGGCTTTGGCGTGACGGATGCCGCCGGTCTGCCCGATGGCGGCGCACTGGTGCTGGAGCGGCGTTTCGCGCTGCTGGAGGGCGGCTTCTCCGCGCGCCTCGTGCGGGTCAGCGCCGCCGCCCTGCGCGGCCCGGGGCCCATCGCCGGCGAGGCCCTGTTGCACCTGCCACCCGACGGCCCGGCCGAGAATTGGGAGGGTGTGACGGTGCTGCGCCGCGGGAACGCCCTTTGGATCGGGCTGATCAGCGACGACAACCAGAACGCCTTCCAGCGCAGCCTGTTCCTTCTCTACGCCTGGGCGGGTTGACGCGCATCGACCAGGCGGGCCTCCGGCAGGGTCAGCCATGCCCTGGTGCCGACGCCCGAGGCGGTTTCGAACACCAGATCGCCGCCATGGGCATGGAGCAGGCTGCGCGCCAGGCTCAGGCCGAAGCCGATGCCACGGGTGCCGCGCGCCGGCGCCTGGGCCAGCAGGTCCTCCGCCGGCAGGCCGACGCCCTCATCCTCGATGATGATGGCGACCAGCCCGCCGAGCCGGCCGAACCGGATGTCGATGACGTCCTGCGGGAGGGTCAGGCGGGCGGCGCGGAGCAGGACCTGTACCAGGGCGCCGCGCAACGCCCGGCTGTCGGCGCGCAGCACCACCCCATCGAGCGAGGGGTCCATCCGGCTGCTCCGCGCATCGGCACCGAGCTGCGCCCGGGCCGTGGCCAGGCATTCCGCCACCAGCGGCTTCAGCGTCACCAGCGCCTCATCCAGGCGGCGCGGGCCGGCGCTGTCGGCGAGGAGATCGCCCAATTGGTCCGACACATCGAGGAGCTGGAGGGCCAGGGCCTGCGTCTCGGCCGCGCCGCGCCCGTTCATGCCGGCGATCCGGCGCAATGCCAGGCCGATGGAATGCGTCTCCATCACCGCCTGCCCGAGCAGCCGGTGATGGGCTGGCGGCTGGCGGCCACGCCCGGACAGCAGCCCGCCGGCCAAGCCGCCCAGGGCCAGCGCCGCCAACACGACCGAAACCACCGTGAACCATGGGACGGGGCTGGCTGGGATGCTGGAGAGGTCCATCCCCGCAACATCGCGCGTATTGGCTGAAAAGAGGGTAAACAGGCCGCGGAAAAGCTGGACGGGTCGGCTTGGCAGTGCCTTTCCGCGCAGGATCCGTTCGTCCCTTGCCAGGCTGCAACAGCATCCTGTCGGCGGGCCGGCCATTCCTGCACGAAAATTCCCTCGCCAATCCTCAACCGCCAGCTTCTCCGCCGCCTGTTAAGGCTGGTCCGCCCGGGGATGATTGCGCCGCCAGGTCTCCAGCAGCGCGGCCGCATCCACGGCGGTGTAGCGCTGGGTGGTGGAGAGGCTGGCATGGCCCAGGAGTTCCTGGATCGCGCGCAGATCGGCGCCGCCGCCGAGCAGGTGGGTCGCAAAGGAATGGCGCAGGGCATGCGGCGTGGCGTGCTCGGGCAGCCCGGCCAGGCGGCGATAGTCCCGTATGGATTTTTGCGCGATGGCGGGATCCAGTCGCTTGCCGCGGGCACCCAGGAACAGCGGCTCCTCCGGCATGGCGCCGGGGCGATGCGCGAGCCAGGCCGCCATGGCAGTGCGCACGGCAGGCAGGACAGGCACCAGCCGGGTCTTGCCGCCCTTGCCGAGAACCCGAAGGGCGGCGTCCTCGCCGGGCATTGGCGCGTCGCGAATGTCGAGCGCCAGGGCTTCGGAAATGCGCAGACCGCAGCCGTAGAGCAGGGTGAACAGCGCCATGTCCCGGGCGGCCTGGAAGCCCGGCCGCTCGGCACGTGGCGTGTCGTGCACGAGGCCGACCTCATGGCCCAGCGCCTGAGCGTGTTCGGCCGAGATCGCGCGGGGAACCGGGCGGGGCAGGCGGGGGCCGCGCAACCCGGCCAAGGCAATCGGCTGCAGCGCGTGACGCCTGGCGAGGAAGCGCAGGAAACCGCGAATCGCCGCCAATTGCCGTGCCCTGGTCGCGGCACCTGCACCTTGCCCGGCCCGCGCCGCCAGGAATGCGCGCATATCCACCGGCCGCAGCGCCGCCAAAGCGGCGAGGTCGGGCTCGACACCCTGATACCCCGTCAGGAATCCCAGGAAATCGGCGATGTCACGGCCATAGGCCTCGATCGTGTGCGGGCTGGCACGGCGTTCATCGCGCATCCAGGCCAGGAAGCCGTCGGCCGTGACGCTCACCGCGCGAGTGCGGCACCCACGGCTCGGCCCAGGAAGGCCAGACTTTCAGCGCCTGTGCTTGGCAAGGCATCGGGGTCGCGCGCGCCGATGGCGAGCAGCATGGGCTGGCCGCCGGGCGCGGGCACCCGGGCCAGGGCATCGCGCCGGATCAGGGGCGCAGCCTCGCGATGCAGCATTTCGGCATGCATGGGCGTGGCGCGCACCACCGCGTCACGGCCCTGCGGCAGCAATTGGCCCAAGGTGCCCGGCGGCAGGCGGCTGACGTTGCGGCGCGCCGTGGTCTCGCAGCCGACATGGCAAGAATCCACGCCAAGCAGCGCCGGCAATTCGTGGCGGACACATTCCAGCGGTTCCGGTGCGCGCATCAGCGCCAGCACCGCCTCACCCACGCGCGACGCCAGGCCGAGGCCGGCGCGGCCGGTGCTGAGCGCCGCCTGCATGTCGGCATCGACTTCACGCACATGCACGCGGGCTGCGGCCAGCATGGCGGCCATATGGTCGGCCATGCGCTCGCCATGCACGCGCTGCGGCGGTTCCAGCTCCAGATACAGGTCTGGGCGCTGGGCCAGGAAGTCGGGATGTTCGCGCAGCCATGCCTCGACCGACTGCGCGTCTACGGCTGGTCGGCTCAACGTGCTCGCGCGGGGCGGTTTCATAAGATGCTTTGTCCCGTCTTCTGCCAATCCGCCAGAAATGCCTCGAGGCCGCGATCGGTCAATGGATGCTTGAACAAGGCACGAATAGTGGCAGGTGGCATGGTTGCGACATGCGCGCCCAGCTTCGCCGCGGTCAGAACATGCACGGGATGGCGGACGGATGCCACCAGCACTTCTGTCGTAAAGGCGAAATTACGGTAAATCTGCACCGTGTCGGCAATCAATTGCATGCCATCCTGGCCAATATCATCCAGGCGGCCGACGAAGGGCGATATGAAGGCCGCGCCGGCCTTGGCGGCCAGCAGCGCCTGCACGGCCGAGAAGCACAGGGTGACATTCACCTTCGTGCCTTCATCGGCCAGCGCGCGGCAGGTCCGCAGCCCAGCCTCGGTCAGCGGGACTTTCACGCAGACATTGCTGGCGATGGCGCGCAGATACCGCCCTTCAGCGAGCATGGTCTCAAAATCGGTCGCGGTGACCTCGGCCGAAACCGGCCCGGCTGTCAGGGCGCATATCTCGGCGATGACCTCAGCCATGTTCCGGCCGGATTTGGCGATCAGACTCGGATTCGTGGTGACGCCATCAAGCAGCCCGGTCTGGGCCATGGCGCGGATTTCGGCGACATCCGCCGTGTCCACAAAGAATTTCATTGCTGTGCTTCGCTTCCTTCCGGGGTGCTGCGTTGCCCGCCACACACCCCGATCGCTACAAGACTAGCCCATGCCGCCCGAAATCACCAAATTAATTGACATTCCGGAAGCGGCACGTGTTTGCGTTGTGTTGCCTTTGCCACTCTCCGTTGCATACGACTATGCCGTTCCTGCGCAGTTTTTTGCGCCGCCAGGCTCCTTCGTCGAGGTGCCGCTCGGCGGTCGGACCCTGATCGGGGTTGTCTGGGAACCCAAGGCCGATGCCGTGATGGAGATGTCGCGGCTGAAAGCACTGCGTGCTGTGCTGCCCGCGCCGCCCATGACAGAGTCGCTGCGTCGCTTCATCGATTGGGTCGCGGCCTATACACTCAGCCCCCGGGGCGCGGTGTTGCGCATGGCGATGAGCGCACCCTCCGCGCTGGAGGCGCCGGGCCATCGCGCCGGCTGGCGGCTGGGGGCGCTGGAGGGCCAGCGCATCACCGCCGAGCGCGCCCGGGTCGTGGCCGCGCTGGCCGATGGCGGCGCGATGGCGGGCGATCTGCTGGCCAGCGCGGGCAGGGTTTCGCCCGGCCTGCTGCGCGGCATGGCGGACCGGGGCATGCTGGTGCCCGCCCTGCTGCCGCGGGCGGCGCGCTTCGCCAGGCCCGACCCTGATCATCCCGCTCCGGTGCTGGGGCCGGACCAGGCATCGGCAGCGGCGCGGCTGCGCGCGGCGGTGGCGGCGCGGGCCTTCAGCGTGACCTTGCTGCGCGGCGTGACCGGCTCGGGGAAGACCGAGGTCTATCACGCCGCCATCGCCGAATGCCTGGCCGCCGGCCGGCAGGCCCTGGTGCTGCTGCCCGAGATCGCGCTCTCGGCGCAATGGCTGGAGCGATTCGCCGCGCGATTCGGCGCGCAGCCCGCGCTGTGGCACAGCGAGCTAACCTCGGCCACGCGGCGCGACACCTGGCGGGCGGTGGCCGAAGGGGCGGCGCCGGTGCTGGTCGGCGCCCGCAGCGCGCTGTTCCTGCCCTTTCCCGATCTGGGGCTGATCGTGGTCGACGAGGAGCACGAGACGGCCTTCAAGCAGGAGGAGGGCGTGGTCTATCACGCCCGCGACATGGCGGTGGTCCGTGCCCGCATGGCGGCCGCGGCCTGCGTGCTGGTTAGCGCCACGCCCAGTCTCGAGAGCATCGCCAATGCCGAGGCCGGCCGCTATGGCGTGGTCGATCTGCCGCAGCGCCATGGCGGGGCGGCCTTGCCCCAGGTCACCGCGCTCGACCTTCGGCTGCAGCCGCCCGAGCGCGGCAGCTTCCTCGCACCCCCGCTGATCGAAGCGGTGCGCGCCACGCTGGCGCGGGGCGAGCAGGCGATGCTGTTCCTCAACCGCCGCGGCTACGCGCCGCTGACGCTCTGCCGCGCCTGCGGCCATCGGGTGCAATGCCCGAACTGCACGGCCTGGCTGGTGGAGCACCGCGCGCAACGGCGCCTGCAATGCCATCACTGCGGCCATGCCATGGCCACGCCGCCGGCCTGCCCGAGCTGCGGCGTCGAGCATTCGCTGGTGCCCATCGGCCCGGGCGTGGAGCGGGTGCAGGAGGAGGCCGCGTCGCTGTTTCCCGATGCGCGGCGGCTGGTCATGGCCTCAGATAGCATCCCCGGGCCGGCGGCGGCGGCCGAGGCGGCAAGGCGGATCGAGGCGCGGGAGGTGGACCTGATCATCGGCACCCAGATCGTGGCCAAGGGCTGGCATTTTCCGCATCTCACGCTGGTCGGCGTGGTCGATGCGGATCTGGGGCTGGCCGGGGGGGATTTGCGCGCGGCCGAGCGCACGGTGCAGCTGCTGCATCAGGTGGCGGGCCGGGCAGGGCGGGCGGAGGCGCCGGGGCAGGTGCTGCTGCAGACCTATTCGCCCGAGCACCCCGTGATGCAGGCGCTGGTGGCTAATGATCTCGCGGCCTTCCTGGCCGAGGAGAAGGCGCAGCGCGCCCCCGGCCACTGGCCGCCTTATGGCAGGCTGGCGGCGCTGATCGTCTCCTCGGAGGATGCGCAGGAAGCGGCGCGGGCGGCGCGCGACCTGGGGCTTCTGGCGCCGGGCGGCGCGGGCATCACCGTCCTTGGGCCCGCCCCCGCCCCGCTCGCGCTGCTGCGCGGGCGCCATCGCCACCGGCTGCTGCTCAAGGCCGAGCGCGGTGTCGCCGTGCAGCCGCTGCTGCGCGACTGGCTGAGCCGTGCCAAATTGCCCAATGGCGTGCGGGTGCAGGTGGATGTGGATCCCGTGAGCTTTCTGTGACGGCGCTTTGACAGGCCGGGCCCGAGCACCTATATGCCCGGCATTCCTGGGAATGAGGCTGCGCCTTCGGGGCGTATGCACGCCTGAACGTTTTGTTCAGGACTACCGGGACAACCTGCCGAAGCGCCCATAAGGGTCCAGGCATCATCAGAAGGACCGTGCCCGTGTTCCGGGCCGGGATCGCGCATGACCAAACGCGCAGAATCGAAGTACAAGATCAACCGCCGCCTGGGTGTGAACCTCTGGGGCCGTGCCAAGTCGCCGATCAGCAAGCGCGAATACGGCCCCGGCCAGCACGGCCAGCGCCGCAAGAACAAGCCGACCGATTTCGGTGTGCAGCTGATGGCGAAGCAGAAGCTCAAGGGCTACTACGGCAATATCGGCGAAAAGCAGTTCCGCAAATATTACGATGAGGCGGTGCGTCGCAAGGGCGACACGTCCGAGAACCTGATCGATCTGCTGGAGCGCCGGCTGGACTGCGTGATCTACCGGATGAAGCTGGCGATCACGCCGTTCGCGGCGCGGCAGTTCGTCAACCACGGCCATATCCTGGTCAATGGCAAGCGGCTGAACATCTCCTCTTATATCGTGAAGGACAACGACACGATCGAGGTGAAGGAAAAGTCCAAGCAGCTCACGGTGCTGCTGGACGCCACCCAGAACGCCGAGCGCGACGTGCCGGAATACATCGAGGTGGATCACCGTGCGATGCGCGGCAAGTTCCTGCGCAGCCCCAAGCTGTCCGATGTGCCCTACCCCGTGCAGATGGAACCGAACCTGGTGGTCGAGTTCTACAGCCGATGATCGACGACCCGGTGGAGGAGCCCAGCCCCTCCACCGGGGATATCGCGTCTGCGCGGCCCCGCATGGGGCTGCGCGAAGCCTTCGGCCTTTCCGCCGTCGCGGAGCCGGCTCGGGGGGGTGGCGATGGTGGCGCTGCCGGCCTTGCGCGCGCTGTGGTCGCCGGGGCCACCCGCGCCCTGTTGGGACGCGCGGCCACAGGCCTGGAACTCTCCCTCGCCGAACGTGCCATGGGGCAGGGCGATCTGCCGCCGGATCGCCTGGCCGAGCAGGTGATCTCCGATCTGCTGGCCCTGCCCGAAGCGATGGCCTGGCTCAGCGGTAGCGCCGGGCCTGACGTCGATCAGGGCACGGGGATGTCCCTGCTCGACGCGCCGCCGGCACGCGGCCGGCTGGATGATGACGTGGTCTTCGCCGCCATCGCGAATGGCGTCTTCCAGGGCCTGCTCGGCCGCCAGGCCGGCGAGGATGGCGTGCGGATTTTCCGCGACTCGATGTTCCAGGATTTTCTCGACACCGACCTCGATGCCTTCATCTGCCGCTTCATCGTGATGGTGGTGCGCAGCCCGGAATGGCTGCAGCGCTTTCTCGCCGAACAGCAGCGCGGGGTGCGCCTGGGCTACCTGCCCAGGCAGGGGGTCGAGCTGACCAGCCATCTCAGCCTTGGCGCCAGCGGCTTCACCTCCGGCATGTTGCGCCGCTTCGGTTTGCGGCGGTGGAGCGGGCCGTTCGACTGGCTCTCCGCGAGCCCGGCGATGATCCGCGAGATCATCGCCGATGATTTCCGCAGCTTTCTCGACCCCGATGCCTGGGAAGCCATCGCCGCCGAGGATCGGCCGGATGGCCGCTATTTCCAGTGCCGCCACCGCCGCTACGAAGCGCGGCATCGCGAGGCCTGCATCCTGCATGCCGCCGACATGACGCAGGAAGACGGCCTCGCCTATATGGACCGGTGCGTCACCCGGTTCCGCCAGTCCCTCCATGGCCTGGCCAACAAGATCGTGCTGCAGGTCGCACCCGAGGGCGATGATCCCGAGCGGGAGTTCCGCGCCACGGCCGATGTGCTGGACGGCTATGGCCGCAGTTTTCAGTTCGTCATGGTCTCGGTGCTGCCCGATCACGGCGCGGGGCCGTTTCCCGAAATCGATCCGGCGCTGGCGCATGGCAGGCACCGTTTGCTGCGCGTGCGGCTTCTGGCCCCGATCATCGGGATCGAGGCCAGCGACATGCTCGATGAACTCGTGATGCTGCGCGCAAGCCTCGCCGCACCCTCGATCGGCACCTGACGGCGCTCAGGGCGCCAGAGACTCAAGGCGCCGGAAACAGCGCCGGGGAACGACCCATCGCCCAATAGGCCAGCAGGCCGATATACTCCCGCAGCGCCCATTCCGCCTGACCGAGCCGGGCGGGGAAGGGGAAATCATAGCCGGAAAGATGGGTGATCCCGGTGGAGTAATTCACCGGCCAGGCGATGACATTCCAGCCGGCGGCACGAAAGACGCCCATCGCCCGCGGCATGTGGCTGGCCGAGGTGACGAGCAGCCAGGTTTCGCCCGGCTTCGGGGCGGCCATGGCGTAGGACAGCGTTGCATTCTCATGCGTGTTGCGGGCCTGGCTTTCCAGCAGCACCCGCCCGGGCGGCAGGCCGAGATGGGTGAAGAAGCGCGCGGCGACATCGGCTTCGGTGATGACATCGCCCAGCGGGCTGGCGGTGCCACCGGTGAAGAGCACCCGCGCCTGGGGGTAGCGCCACGCCAGGGCCACCGCCTCGGTCATCCGCTCTGCGGCGCCGTTCAGGGCGGGGATGTCGCGGGCATGGGTGAGCGCCTGGTCTACCGCGCCGCCCAGAATGACGATGCCGGTCACCTCGGCGGGCGGCGGCATGGGGCGGCTGAAGCGGTTCTCCAAAGGCCATGTCAGCCATGTCGCGAGCGGCGTGGTGGCGATCACCAGGAACCAGCCCAGGCCGAGCGCCGCGGGCCAGACGCCCCAGCGCCGCCGGCGCCAAAGCGCCACGGCGCCCAGCGTCGCCAATGCGAGGGCCATGGTATTGGGCCTCAGAAGCTGCCACAGCAGCTTGGAGGCGATGAACAGCGCGTCGTCGATCATTCGCTGGGGTCCGGGCCGCGGATGCGCCAGAGTTCGATCATGTTGCGCTCCTCCGGGAAGACATAGGCGAGTTCGTAATGCGCCTCCAGCGCGGCCGCGATGGCGCTGGCCGCGGCGGGGCGCATCGCCCCCCACCAGCCGCGATCGATGACGATGAACCGAGGTTTCGCGGCCAGGATCCGCCCGACCTCGCCATCGGTGGAATTGCCGGCGAGGTTGGCGAAGGCGCCGGTGAGATGGACGGGGAAGGGGAAGCGCGTCGGTATGCCGGCATTGGCGAGGAGGTAGATGATGGGCTGGTAATTCGGCACGAAGATGGCCTCACCCGGCGGCAACTCCTCGGCGATCAGCGCGGCGATGCGGGCGGGCACATCGGGGCCCATCATGGCGGGCCCACGGCCCAGCCGGGTGGCGGTGTCCTGCCGCCATGGTGAGAGCGCGACCAGCGCCAGCAGCAGGGCGAACAATGCCGCCGGGCGCACGGGTGCCAGACGCAGGCTCAGCGCCATCGCGCCCATGGCCGCGAGCAGACAGAGCGGCGGCAGCCAGATCAGGAAGTAGTGCTGGAAGAATTGCGCCGGTCCCGCCACCGCCAGCGTCGCGGCCAGGAACCAGGCGAGGCCGAGGCGCCGCAGGGCCTTGCCCGGTGCCAGCACCAGGCCGGCGATGGCGAGCAGGAACAGCCACAGCAAACTGGCCATGGCATTGGCAATGCGCCATGGCGCGTCGCCGCCGGCGCCACCCTGGGCATAGCGGAAAGGCGCGTAGAAAGTGCCGTCGAGATAGGCATCGAGCTCGCCCATGGCCGCGTAGATGACGCCGAAGCCCAGCGTCGGCAGGGCGCAGAGCATCGCATAGGCTGCGGCGAAACCCAGGGCGCGCGGCGTGGACAGGCTGCCCCGCCACCACGGCGCCCAGACCAGCACGGCAAAGGCCAGGCAGCCCTCGGCCGCAGCCACCGGTTTGATCAGCAAGGCCCAGCCCACCAGCAAGCCCATGGCGCAGAGCCGCCACCAGGCCGGCGGCTGCTGCGGCCGGCAGGCCGCGTGGATGGCCAGCGCCAGGGCCGCCGCGGTGAAGGGCGCGAAGAGGATCTCGGTGTTCACCGGCATGCCGCCGAGCACCACGCTGTGCCCGGCATAGAGCAGCGCCGCGGCATAGCCGGTGGCCGGCCCCGCGCCGGCCGCGCGGGCCGCGAAGAACAGCGCCCAGCCCGTGGCGCTGACCGCGACCACACCCAGCAGCCGGATGGCGAAGATGCTTGGCCCGAAGATCTGCATCGTGGCGGCGAACATCGCTGGCGCGCCGATGGGGTGCATGTCCCAGGCCGCGACCAGGGGCCAGCCGCCCCTCATCCATTCCCGCGCTTGAATCGCGTAGAGGCTTTCGTCCCAATCCATCACCGAGGGCAGGAAGCCCAGCGCGCGCAGCAGCAGCACAACCACCGGCAGCGCGGCGAGGGCGGCCCACCATCGGGCGGTCAGTGGCGTGGGTTGGGGCGGGTGCACATCGGCCTCGTCTTGTTGCGCGACCTTGTGCGACGCCGGGCGTTCCGTCGCAACCATGGCTGTCGCGGGCGGACTGCCATCAAAGCTTCATCAACCGTTAATCGTGGATGACTGGTCATGGTCAGGGGGATTTCCTAACAGCGGGGCAACTCTCACTCAGGGAATCCTTCATGTCCGGCACACTCGCGGCGACCCAGCTTTTCAACGTCAACAACGCCACCATCACCGGCGGCGGCGCCAATGGCGCCGAGGTCGCGGCCTATGACGCCGCGCGCAACCTCGTCTACGTGCTGGGCGCCGAAGGTGTGAATGCGTTGAACGCCAATACCGGCGCGCTGGCCTTCGCCGTGCCCCGGAGCGCCATCCAGCAGCCCGGCGGCGGCGCCGCGCTGCCGCTCGGCACCGCCAACAGCGTCGCCATCAACGGCAACAACCTGGCGATCTCGCTGGATGGCCCGACCGCCGGCGCCAATGGCGCGGTCGCCGTCTTCACCGTCAACACCGCCGGCACCGCCGCCACATGGCGCGCCACCGCAACGGTGGGCGCGGTGCCCGATCAGGTGACCTTCACCCCCGATGGCACCCGCCTGCTCGTCGCCATCGAGGGCGAGCCCACGCCGGGCTACACGGTCGATCCGGCTGGCGGTCTCACCTCCATCGATGTCGCGACCTGGACGCCGACCTTCTATGGCTTCGGTCAATTCGACGCCCAGGCGGCGGCGCTGCGCGCGGCCGGGGTGAAGATCACCAATGCCATCCCCGGCACGCCGGCCGCCACGGCGCTGCTGCCGTCGACCGATTTCGAGGCCGAATACATCACCGTCAGTGGCAACACCGCCTATGTGACATTGCAGGAGAACAACGCCATCGGCGTGTTCAACCTGACGACCAACGCGTGGACCGGCATCCTGCCGCTCGGCCTGTCCAACCACAACACCGTCGGCAACGGCATCGACACCTCCGACCGGGATGGCGGCGCGAATATCCGCCAGGTGCCGATCTTCGGCATGTACCAGCCCGATGCCATCGCCAGCTTCGTCCAGAACGGCATCACCTACCTCGTCACCGCCAATGAGGGCGATGCCCGCGAATACGGCGGCGCCTTCGTGGAAGCCGTGCGCATCTCCGCCCTGGTGCCGGCCACCGGTTCCACGCCCCCCGCCGGCATGCCGGCGCTCGACGCGGCGCTGCTCTCGCAGATCCAGAGCCGTCGCGGCGATGCCGATCTCGGCCGCCTCGAAGTTTCCCGCTGGGCCGGCGACACGGATGGCGATGGCGATCTGGACCGGCTGCAGACCTTCGGCGGCCACAGCTTCTCGATCTGGGAAGTGGGCGGCACGGCGACGGCGCCGACGATCACCCAGCGCTACAACAGCGGCAACCTGCTGGACACGCTGGTGGCCAGCCAGCTGCCGGCGAACTACGATGACGGCCGCTCCGACAACAAGGGCGCCGAGCCCGAGGGCATCACGCTCGGCACCGTGGGCGGCCAGCTCTTCGCCTTCGTCGGCCTGGAGCGCTTCAACACCACCGCCATCTTCCGCATCGACAGCCCGACCGCCGTCACCTTCCAGAGCCTGGCCACGCGGCCCGGCGACGTGGCACCCGAAGTCGCGACCTTCGCCCCCGCCGGCGGGGGCCAGCCTGCCCGGCTGATCGTCGCCAATGAGGTGAGCACGACGGCCACCGCCTTCACCCTGGCGCCCGCATCCACCGCCAACTACACCCTGCAGATCCTGCACGGCTCGGATTTCGAGGCCGGCCTGCTGGCCACTCAGCGCGCCGACCGCTTCGCCGCCATCGTCGACAGGCTGGAAGACCAGGTCACCAACAGCATCACGCTGTCGGGCGGCGACAATTTCCTGCCCGGCCCCTTCGGCGCGGCCGGCACCGACCCCTCGGTCATCCCGGCGCTGCGCGCCTACTACGCCAAGGTGCTGGGCGTGAACGTGGCCGACCTGACCGGGTTGTTCGGCACCTCCTCGCCGTTCTTCGCCGCCGACATCGCCATCCTCAACGCCATCGGCATCGAAGCCTCGGCGCTGGGCAACCATGAATTCGACCTGGGCACCAACCCGCTGAACGCGGTGGTGGATTTCACCGCCGGCACCTCCGGCACCACGCTGGGCCGGATCACCAATATCGGCGCGCAATTCCCCTACCTCTCGGCCAACCTGAACTTCGCCGGCGACGCCAATATCCGCGCCCAGGTGACGCAGACGCTGCGCGAGGCCAGCAGCTACGCCACCCGCGCCTCCGACCTCGTGGACAACACCGCCGTCGCGGCCGAGGCGGCGGACGTGCAGATCGCGCCCTGGACCACCATCGTCGAGGGCGGCCAGACCATCGGCATCCTGGGTATCACCACCCAGATCCTGGCGGCGATCTCCTCGCCCGGCGCCACGCTGGTCAGTGACCCGGCGGCCGATGGCGGCCGCGACAATGTGGCCGAGCTGGCCACCATCCTGCAGCCGCTGATCGACCAGATGGTCGCCCAGGGCATCAACAAGATCATCCTGTTGAGCCACCTGCAGCAGTTCCAGAACGAGCTGGCGCTGGCGCCGCTGCTGCGCGGCGTGGACATCATCATCTCGGCCGGCAGCCATGCCGTCTTCGCCGATGCGACCGACGTGCTGCGCGCCGGCGACCGCGCGCTGGGCAATTACCCCGAGGTGCGGACCGGCGCCGACGGCAACCCGGTGATGATCGTCTCGACCGCCGCCGAATACTCCTATGTCGGCCGGCTGGTCGCGACCTTCGACGCCAATGGCGTGCTGATCGCCGATCCTGACGGCACCGGCGCACTGGGCGTGGGTGGGGTGAACCCCACCGTCTCCGGCGCCATCGCCACGACGGATGCGAATGTGGCGACGCTTTGGGGCACCGAGAACGCCTATGCCGCCGGCACCCGCGGCGCCGATGTGCGCGCCATCACCAATGCCGTGGGCAACGTGATCACCACCCTGGACGGCAACGTGCTGGGCGCCACCAAGACCTTCCTGGAAGGCCGCCGCGGCGAGGTCCGCACCGAGGAGACCAATCTCGGCAACCTCTCGGCAGATGCCAACCTCTTCGTGGCGCGCCAGGTCGATAGCGGCGTGCTGGTCAGCCACAAGAATGGCGGCGGTATCCGCGCCGAAATCGGCTCGGTTTCGACCGGCGCCGTGCCGGTGGAGCTGGCGCCGCTGGCCAACCCCTCGGCCGGCAAGCCCGCGGGCGGCGTCAGCCGGCTCGACGTCGAGAACTCGCTGCGCTTCAACAACACGCTCTCGATCGTCTCGGTCACCGCGACCAACCTCAAGGTGATCCTGGAACACGCGGTGGCGGCGAGTGCCACCGGCGCCACCCCCGGCCAGTTCGGCCAGTGGGGCGGGCTCAGCTTCTCCTGGAACCCCTCGGGCACGGCGCAGACGCTCAGCGGCACTGGCGCATCGGCGACCGTGGCCACGGCGGGCACGCGCATCCAGAACGCCGCGATCCTCAACGAGGATGGCTCGGTGCGCGAGGTCATCGTGCAGGGCGGCGTGGTCGTCGGTGACGCCGGCCGCGCCATCAAGATGGTGACGCTGAACTTCCTGGCCGATGGCGGCGACAGCTATCCCTTCCCGGCCTTCACCATCCCCGGCTCGCGGGTCGATTTGCTGAATAACGCGGCCCTGCCGGCGGGTGCCTCCACCTTCGCCGCCCGCGGCACCGAGCAGGATGCGCTGGCCGAATACATGCTGGCGACCTACAACAGCCCCGGCCGCCAATTCGGCGCGCCCGACACGGCAGCGGCCGGCGACCTGCGGGTGATCAACCTGAGCCAGCGCGCCGACGCAGTGCTGCAAACCACCGCCACCGGCCTGACCGGCACCGCGGGTTCCGACCTGATCAACGGCACGGCGGGCAGTGACGTGTTCACCGCCACGCTGGGCCGCGACACCTATCGTGGCGGCGCGGGCTTCGATGTGATCAACGTCACCAATGTCGGCCGCGGCGATGGCGGCTTCGGCTACAACGCCAATGGTGCCATCACCAATTTCACCTGGGCCACCGCCGACCGGCAGGGCTTTGCCGGCTTCAGCCAGGTGGAGCGGGTGCAGATGCTTGATGGCCGGGTCGACTTCACGGCCAGCTCGGCGCCTGGGCTGGTCAATGCGCTGTACCGCGGCGTCCTGGCCCGCGAGGCCGATGCGCTCGGCCAGTCCTTCTGGACCGAACGGATGGAGGGGGGCGCCTCGGTCGCCTCCGTGGCCCTGTCACTGCTGGGCTCGGCCGAAGGTACCGCGCTGGCCGCCAGCACCTCGCTGACCGCCTATATCACCAACCTCTATCAGACCGCGCTGGGCCGCGCGCCGGATGCGGCGGGGCTGAGCTTCTGGACCGGCGTTGCCAATGCGGGCGGTGGGCTGAATGGCCGGGCGCTGGTGGCCGATGGCATCGTGCGCTCCAGCGAGGCGGGCGGCGACCCGACCGGCAGTGCCGGCCGCGGCATCGTCACCGCCGATTTCGAGATGGCCTGGATCAACTTCAACTACCAGACGCTGCTGGACCGCAACCCGGATCAGCAGGGGCTGCAGAACTGGGACAATGTGATGGAAGCCGGGCTCTCCCAGCAGGGGCTGACCCGCGCCTTCGTTGCCGGTCAGGAGTTCCAGAGCCGCTTCGCCGGCCTCAGCAATGCCGGCTTCGTCGAGCAGATGTATCTCAACATCCTCGGCCGACCGAGCGACCCGACCGGCGCCACCGCCTTCACCAATGCGCTGAACGGCAATACGCTGACCCGCGCCGATGCCGCTTTCGCCATGCTCAGCAGCCCCGAGGCCATTCCGGCCTTCCAACTGCTGACCAGCGCGGGTGCGGACCTTCTCTGAGGCGCGGGCGGGGATTCACCCGACCTGGGCGTCGCATGCGGCTTCGTCGCTGCGGCCCCCAGGACGGGGCCTCGCAGCAGCCCATCCCGGGATGGGCGAAAACTTGTGTGGCGTGGCCCGGCGAAGCTAGTTTGTGCCGGTGCCAGCCATGGCATCCCGCACCATGCCAACCGGCGGCGATGATCCGCCCAGGTGGATGGCGTGGCGAACCAGGTCATTCCAGATGCCATTGCCCACCGGCCGCATTCTCACCACCCACACCGGCAGCCTGCCGCGCCCACGCGCGCTGACCAGGCTGCATGCCAGACGCGCGCGTGGCGAGGCGGTGGACGCGCGGGAGCTCGAGGAGGCATCCGGCGCCGCGGTCCAGGCCATCATCCCCCGCCAGCGCGCGGCCGGGATCGACATCCCCAATGATGGCGAGCAGGGGCGCGAATCCTTTGTCCTCTATCTGCGCGACCGCCTGACCGGGTTGGGCGGGAGCAGCGCCCGTGGCGGCTTTCAGGACATCGACGCCTATCCCGAATTCAAGGCCGAGATGCAGGCCGGGCTTGCCGGCAAGGAGGCCGCCAGCGTCACCAGCAACCTTCCCGCCGCGATCGGCCCGGTGCGGTATGTCGGCATGGCCGCCATGGAGGCGGAATGCGCGCGGTTTCGCGCGGCACTGGGCAGCGTCGAGGCGCCGGGCTTCATGGCGGCCCCTTCGCCGGGCATCCTGGCCGCCGTGGTGCAGAACCAGCATTATGCCAGCGATGACGACTATCTGGAGGCGTTGGCCGGCGCCCTCGCCATGGAATACCGCGCCATTCTCGATGCCGGCTTCACCTTGCAGATCGACTGTCCGGATCTGGCTCTCGAGCGCCATGGCGCCTGGCAGGACAGGCCGCTCGATGATTTCCTGGATTTCGCCGCCCGCGTCGTCGCCGCCATCAACCGTGCCATCGCCGATCTGCCGCGCCATCGCATCCGGCTGCATGTCTGCTGGGGCAATTACGAGGCGCCGCATGACCACGACGTGCCCTTCGAGGCGATCTGGCCGGTGATCCGCGAGGCCCGCGTGGGCGGCTTCGTGCTGCCCTTCGCCAATCCGCGCCATGCGCATGAGCACCGCGTCTTGCGCCGCATGCCGCTGGCCGGCGACCAGATCCTGGTGGCCGGGGTGATCGACACCCTGACCAATTTTGTCGAGCACCCCGAGGTGGTGGCCGAGAGGCTTGAGCGGATCGCCGAGAGCATCGGCGACCCGACGCGGCTGATGGCCGGGACGGATTGCGGCTTCGACACCTCGGCCGGGCGCGGGCGCGTGGTGGCCGAGGTGGTCTGGGCCAAGCTGCGCAGCATGGCCGAGGGGGCGCGCATCGCCTCCGGCCGCCTGCTGGGTGGGGGCTGACGGCGATGTGCTGGCTGTGCGATGTGCGTCCAGGGAGAAAACATATGAAACGCCGCAACTTGTTGACCGCAACGGGGCTTGGCCTCGCATCGCCTGGCTTGGCCCAGGGGCAAACCCAGGGGCAGGCCTGGCCGGGTGGGCGGCAGATCCGCATTATCATCACCTATCCGCCGGGTGGCACCACGGATTTCGTGGCGCGGCTCTTCGCCCAGCAACTGGGTGAGTTGACCGGCGGTAACTTCATCGTGGAGAACCGCACGGGCGGCAGTGGCGTCGTCGGCTGGAACGCCGCCGTGCGCGCGCCCAATGACGGCACGACCCTGCTGCTCACCGACAATTCGCTGGCCACGGCGCCGCCGTTGCATGCCAATCTCGGTTTCGATATCGCAGCCGACCTCACGCCGATTTCGCTGCTGGTGGATTATCCCACCGTCTTCGTCGTGCCGGCCAGTTCGCCGGTGCGCAGCTTGCGGGAATTCGTGGAGGCGGCGCGCGGCCAGCCCGGGGATGCCAATTTCTATGGCTCGATGGGGGCGGGTTCCTCGCCGCATCTCTACACCGAGTATCTGCAGGATATCGCCGGCATCCGGCTGACCCATGTGCCCTATCGCGGCATGGGGCCGGCCTTCACCGATCTTCTGGCGGGGCGCATCGGCCTGCTGATTGCGGCGCCGCCCACCGTGCTGGGTGCCCTGGCCGATGGTCGGGCGCGGGCGATTGCCATCGGCACCCAGGGCGGTCGCATCCCCGCGCTGCCCGATGTGCCGACGGCCAGCGAACTGGGCATCAACTTCACCTATTCCTTCTGGTACGGCTTGCTGGGGCCGCGCGGGATGGATCCCGCCCTGGTCGCCCGGATCCAGGAGGCGGTCGGCCGCGTCCTGACGCTGCCTGAGGTGCGGGCGCGTTTCGTGCAGCAGGGTGCGACGCCCGTGGCCGGCGATGGTGCTGCCCTGCGCGCGGTGATGGAGAGCGACCTGGCGCGCTGGACCGAAGTCGTCCGGACGAAGAACATCACCTTGCAGAATTGAGTCAGGGGCCGAGCGTGACGCCCGCCGCGTCCAGCACCGCGCGGGCCGCGGGGCCGGCGAGGTGGCGCAGCAGATCGGCCGCCTCGGGTGCGGCCTGCGGCAGCAGCGCCACGGCATAGGCGGTGTAGTTCTGCACCTCGGCCGGCAGGGGGCCGAGATAGCGCAGCCGCGGCACCATATGGATCTCGGTGATGGCGGCGAAGCCGAGCTCCGCGCCGCTGCCCGTCAGCACCCTCTCGAGCACCTCGGCGCCGGTGGCAAAACGCACCGCCCGCGGCGTGACAATGGCGGTGATGCTCCAGCTTTCGAACAGCCGGTCCATGTGCAGGCCGGTGGAGGCGCGGTTGAAGACCAGGGCCTCGGCGGCCTCCACGGCGCGGCGGAGGGCGGCGGCATCGGCGATGGCGGGTTCTGGCGCGCCGGGCCGCACCACAATGCCCGCACCCACCCGGCCCAGGGTCGCGCGTTCGCTGGTCAGCCGGCCGGCGGCGACGAGGTCATTGATCAGCGTCACGGGGGCAATTAGCAGGTCGGGCATGTCACCGGCCTGCATGCGCTCGCGCAGGCGCGGCGCGGTGGCGTACTCGATCGCGACGGGAAGGCCACGGGCCTGGCGGAACAGCGCCACCGCCGGCTCCAGCCCCGGCTCCACCGCGCCGGCGCTGAGGATGCGCTGGCCCGCCGCGCGCGCGAAGGTGACGGGTAGGCCTAGGAGCGGGAGATGGCGCCGGCGCATGGGTGTCATCCCTCAATCGTAGCGGAGGTCTCGCGCCTTGCCGCCAAAAATCATCCAGGCGATCGCGGTATAGGCGATGATCACCGGCAGGACGATGGCGGCGCCGATGAGGATGAGGGAGAGCGCCTCGGGCGAGCTCGCGGCCTGCCAGAGCGTCAGCCGCTCGGGCACGACATAGGGGAAGAAGCTCCAAGCCAGGCCGGCGAAGGAGCCGATGAAGAGCGCCACCGCGCAGCAGAAGGGCACGCGATGCAGCGCGTCGTTCGGGTAGGGCATATGGGCGAGCACGCTGCGCAGCACCAGAAGGATACCGAGCGTGGCCAGCGGCAGCGGCGCCAGCAGCAGCGCCTGGGGCATCGAGAACCAGCGGTCGAAGATGCGGTCGCTGACGAGTGGCGTCGCCGCGGAGACCATGAGGATGCCCAGCGCCACCGGCCAGAGCGACAGCCGCGCCCAACGCACCGCGCGGGCCTGCAAGCCCCCCTCGGTGCGCCAGATCAGCCAGCAGGCGGCGATGAAGACATAGGCGATGGCGAGGCCGATGGCGGCCATGGCGGCGAAGCCCCAGGCCGCGCCATGCTCGTCAAAACCCAGGATGTAGCGCCCGAGCATCCAGCCCTGGCTCAACGCCGAGAGCAGCGAGCCCGCTGTGAAGAGATGGTCCCAGCGGCGCTTTTGGCGCTCATCGCCGGCCTTGGCGCGGAATTCGAAGGCGACGCCGCGCAGCGTGAGGCCCACCAGCATGAAGGCCACCGGCAGATACAGCGCGGTGAGGATCACGCCATGGGCGGTGGGGAAGGCCACCAGAAGCAGGCCAACGCCGAGCACCAGCCAGGTCTCATTGGCGTCCCAGAAGGGGCCGATGGCGGCGATCATGCGATCGCGCTCGGGCTCATCGGCCGCGAAGGGCAGCAGGATGCCCACGCCGAGGTCGTAGCCATCGAGGATGACATAGGCGAGGACAGAGATGGCCATGAGCCCGCCGAAGATCACCGGCAGCCATTCGGGGTTGAGGAAGGGGGTCATTCCGCCGGCGCCCAGCCGCTCGGGCTGTCCTTGCCGGGGATGTTCTGGCTGGGCGTCGCCTCCACCACCCGGCCCTTCTTCGCCAGCCGGAAGACGGTGGTGACATAGGCCAGAAGCAGGGCGGCATAGAGCGTGAGGTAGATCGCCAGGGTGGTGGCAATGCTGCTGGCGGGGACCGGGCCGGCGGCCTGGGCCGTGGTCATCACGCCATGGACCAGCCAGGGCTGGCGACCGATCTCGGTCACGTACCAGCCCGCGAGCGTCGCCAGCCAGCCGGCGAAGCTCATGGCCACAAGGCCGCGCAGCACCAGCACGGGTAGGGTGCCGCGGCGCCAGAGGAACCAGGCCGAGAGCCAGGCCATGCCGATCATCGCCAGCCCGGTGCCGACCATGACGCGGAAGGCGTAGAAGACCGGCGCCACCGGCGGGTGCTCGCCCTTGAAATCATCCAGGCCCCGGATCACCGCGGACGGGCTGTGGCCCAGGATGATGCTGGCCATGGCGGGGATGCCTATCTCGTAGTGGTTTTCCCGCGCCTGCTGGTCGGGGACGGCGAAAAGCAGCAGCGGCACATGCGAGGAGGTGCGCCAATGGCCTTCCATGGCCGCCACCTTGGCAGGCTGGTGTTCCAGCGTGTTCAGCCCGTGCATGTCGCCCACGAAGGCCTGCACCGGAGCCAGCACCGCGCCCAACACGATGGCGGTGCGCAGTGCGGCCGCGACCGCCGGCGTGCGCTCATCGCGCAGCCAGCGCCAGGCGGAGATGCCGGCGATCAGGAAGGCCACCGTCAGCCCCGAGGCGATGAGCATATGCGTCAGCCGATAGGGCATGGAGGGGTTGAAGATGATGGCCAGCCAATCCGTCGCATGCGCCACGCCGTCGCGCATCTCGAAGCCGGCGGGCGTGTGCATCCAGCTGTTCAGCACGATGATCCAGAAGGCGCTCATCGTCGTGCCGAAGGCGACGAGGAAGGTGGCCAGGCTGTGCACCCAGCCCGGCACCCGCCTGAAGCCGAAGAGCATGATGGCGAGGAAGGTGGCCTCCAGGAAAAACGCCGTCATCACCTCATAGGCGAGCAGGGGGCCGGCAATATTGCCCACGCGCTCCATGAAGCCCGGCCAGTTGGTGCCGAACTGGAAGGACATGGTGATGCCGGAGACCACGCCGAGCGCGAAGGACAGCGCGAAAATCTTCACCCAGAAGAAATACGCCTCCATCCATTTCTGATCGCGCGTCATGGCAAACCGCAGCTTGAAGAACAGCAGCACCCAGCCGAGCGCGATGGTGATGGTGGGGAACAGGATATGGAACGAGATATTGGCCGCGAACTGGATGCGGGCGAGGATCACGGGATCCATGGTCTCAGGCCTCCTTGGAAATGCGCTTGATCTTGGTGAAGCCGACGACCTTGTCCTTGACCTCGAGCAGGCGCGTGACGCGCGCGCCAAGGGCGAGAAGGGATGCCAGCCTTTCGGTTTCCAGCTTCTTGACGTCGTCGTACCAGCCGGTGAGCTGTTCGATCAGCACGTGCATTTCGCCCATGCGGGCCTGGGCGTGGCGGTCGTCGTCGGTGGTGGGCGTGAGCATCAGCAGCTCGCGCAGCACCGAGAGCGTGGGGTCGACCTCGCGCTTCTTCCGCTCCTCGGCCAGCACGCGCAGGATCTGCCAGACATCCTCGGGCGTGGTGAAATGGTCGCGCCGGTCATCGGGCAGGTGCTTGAGCAGCACCAGGTTCCAGGTCTGCAATTCGCGCAGGCCCATGGAGACATTGGAGCGGGAAACACCAAGAGCCTCGACGATCGCATCCGCATTCAGCGGCACCGGCGAGAGATAGAGCACGGCGTAGATCTGTCCGACGGTGCGGTTGATGCCCCAGCGGGAGCCCATTTCACCGAAATGGAGCACGAAGGATTGGGCGAGAGGCGAGAGGTTCATGGTGGATCGCCGTTTCAGAAATTTCAGTGATGACTGGAATTAGTGGCGCCCCGGCGCTTCGGCAAGACCCCCGCCGGCGCATTCCCGGCCCCTGCGGCGCCAGCCCGCCGGATGAGGAGGGTCGCCCGGCGCCAAACCTGCTATGTGGGGGCTCCCGCCAGGTCGGCCCATCGCCGGCCCAACCCCAGGCCCGCCGGGCGCGCAACGCCCGCGAAGGCCCGGCGTGCCAGTGATGCCACTGCCACATCCGAAGGACACGCCATGCTGCATCTGCATCCCGAACGTCATCTCGTCTCGCGCATCGGTTGGCTGCGGGCGGCGGTGCTGGGCGCGAATGACGGCATCGTCTCCACCGCCAGCCTGATCGTGGGCGTGGCGGCCGCGGCGGCCACGCAGAGCGACATCCTGATCGCCGGCGTCGCCGGCCTGGTCGCGGGGGCGATGTCGATGGCGGCAGGGGAATACGTCTCGGTCAGTTCGCAATCCG